>Ga0209212_1003251_pt1 | contig 21713 bp, 19 predicted proteins | sample RifGroC2_FD_183996 | JGI IMG/M metagenome (GOLD analysis project Ga0209212, IMG submission 183996) | Groundwater microbial communities from Rifle, Colorado, USA - Groundwater C2 (SPAdes) (version 2) | ecosystem: Environmental > Aquatic > Deep subsurface > Groundwater | place: Rifle, Colorado... | reverse complement strand
CAGTGAGCAGTCAAAAGATAAAACACATTGAATCTTTATTAAATAACAGGCCTCGCAAGTGTCTTAATTACAAAACACCTTCTGAGGTCTTTAGCTCAAGTGTTGCACTTGCTCGTTGAATGCGGCGCATGACTATTAATAGTTCGCTATTCAAGAATTTGTTTATCTTTGAGATGGCTGATCATATGGGAGGGAGATGTTGATCACGGATTGAAAATTATTAGAAGGATCCATAGTGTTTGCAGAGAGTTTTCATTTAAGTTTGCGTTTAAATTTCATACAGAGATCTGGATACTTTTATTCATCATGACTATAAAGGTAGCACAGATTTTAAGTATGTGAAGCGCATTATGGAAACCAATTTATCAGAATCCGAGAAAAAGCTATTAAATGATGAGGCAAAGAAACGCGGATTTATAGCAATATGCACGCCTTTTGGTGAAAACTCTGTTGATTTAATTGAAGGACATGATTATGAGATTATCAAAATAGCAACTTGTTTATTTACAGATTGGCCATTGTTAGAAAAGATTACAAAAACTAAAAAACCTATAATTGCCTCCACTGCTGGGGTATCTCTTGAAGATATTGATAAAGTAGTATCATTTGCAAAGCCTGTAGGGGCTTGGGAAGGAAATTTTTCCTGTCCTGTAGATAAAGATGATATGGATTATATGAGAGAGCTGGAAAAGAAATACAACGTATTTACACATATGACTCCGTCATACGGTATGGATATAGGTTGTATCTCAGTAAAAAGAATGGTATCGGTTACAAAGTATGGTGACGTCATGCCATGTCCTTATATCCATACCTCCCTTGGGAATTTTTTTCAAGGAACCGTTAAAGGACATTATTGAAAGAGGATTGAATATTAAACATTTTGGCCAATATTATGAAGGTTGATGGATTGCTGAGAATAGAGAGTTCATTGATAAATATGTTGTAAAGAGAATATACGGCAAACCACTGCCGGTACTATACGATGAAGTCTTTACAAAAGAGAATTTTATTGATCCGAGTGAATGCAAGCTTTGTCGCTCTTGAGCCATCGCTAAGAATTTGATAGGGGAAATTCCGTGCGCATACAACAAAGTAATACTCAAGATAATCCTCTTAAAGGCGATTTGGACTATATTCTGTCTCAGACGGAAGGAATATGGGAGGAACTTCGGGGGAAACGCCTGTTTATTACCGGCGGCACCGGTTTTTTCGGCTGCTGGCTCCTTGAGAGCTTTGTTTGGGCAAATGAGAAACTTGGGCTCAATGCCTCAGCTCTTGTGCTAACCCGCAATCTTGAAGTATTTAGAAAGAAGGCACCACACCTTGCAATCCACCCAGCAGTTCAGTTTCATATTGGAGATATACGGTCATTTGAATTCCCCAAAGGGCATTTTCCTTTTGTTATCCATGCTGCTGCGGAGGCCAGCGCCAAACTCAATGAGGAAAGTCCTCTGGAGATGCTGGAAACTATCATCCAAGGCACACAGCACACTTTGGAATTTGCCGGACGCTACAATGCTAAAAAATTTCTTTTAACAAGTTCTGGGGCGGTTTATGGAAAACAACCGTCCGATATGGCGCATATCCCAGAGGATTATATAGGGGCGCCCGACCCCACTGACCCGCGATCTGTCTACGGCGAAGGCAAACGCGTCGCAGAGGTCCTGTGCAGCCTCTATGCGAAGCAATATGGACTTGAGACTAAGATTGCCAGATGTTTTGCCTTTGTCGGCCCTTATCTACCCCTCGGTATTCATTATGCCATCGGCAATTTCATCCGTGATGGCCTCAATGGTGGTCCAATAAAAGTGGATGGCGATGGCACTCCCTATCGTTCCTATCTCTATGCTGCCGACCTCGTAATATGGTTATGGACAATATTTTTTCTTGGAAAATCATGTTACCCGTACAATGTGGGATCTGAACGAGATATTACAATTGGTGAATTAGCCAGGACAGTTGCCGGTTCATTTGTAATTCCCCAGAAAGTGAATATTGCAAAGAAACCCGTTGTTGGTGTTGCTCAGGAGAGGTATGTTCCAAGTATACAACGGGCACAAAAAGAATTAGGACTTTACTCAAAAATTGAGCTTGAAGAAGCTATCGATAAAACTATAAAATGGCATATGTACGGTAAGACTTATTTAAAAAATATATAATTGAAGTAGTGGGATGTATGGGTGCTATTATTAACCTTACTTCCTTTGTGATTTTGGAACGGGTTTTCAATATCATTACAATTTATCTGCACTCATAGTATTTGGGATTTGCAAACAAAAATAAACAGATGTTTAAACCTAAGAAGACGATTCTTATGACAGGCGGCACAGGATACTTAGGTAGTAATATTGCCAGAGCCTTGTGTGACGATTATCAAATAATTATATTGAAACGATCCTTCTCTCCAATGAAGAGAATCGAAGAGATAACTGGCAAAGTAGAACTCTTTAACATCGACGAAGTCAACCTCAAAAATGTCTTCTTACACAAAAGAATCGACATCGTCTTACACTGCGCGACTCACTATGGCAGAAAATCAAAGGATCCGCTTGAGATTGTGGAGGCAAATCTGGTGCTTCCACTTGCACTGCTGAATCTCGCAAAGGCATATGATGTGTCATGCTTTATCAATACCGACACTATTTTAGATAAAGGGATCAACGCTTATTCGCTATCTAAAAGTCAGTTTAGTGATTGGCTCAGAATACTCGCGACAGATATAGTATGCGTCAACATGGAACTTGAGCATTTTTACGGACCGCTTGATGACTCATCCAAGTTCGTCACCGATATTATTCATTCCATACTAAAAGGCGAAAACGAAATACATCTAACCAAAGGGGAACAGAAACGGTATTTTGTCTATATAGATGACGTTGTCAATGCCTTTAGATTAATCATCGAAGAGAGTTCTACCTTATGTAAAGGATATCACAGTTTCCAAATTGGATCTCCTCAGGGAATTAGTATTAGGGCATTTGTTGAAACGATCAAACAACTCACTGGCAATGAAAGCACGCTTCTGAATTTCGGAGCTATTCCATACCGAAACAAGGAAGTAATGGACCCTGAACTCGATATCAGTCTTCTTATGGAGATGGGTTGGCATATCGATATCTCTCTTGAAGAAGGCTTGCGAAGAACTATTGCAGCCGAAAAGGAGCATCTATGTCTATGAAATACATGATTACAGGAGGGTGTGGTTTTCTGGGTTCCAATATTGCGGCAGAACTCCTGAAGAGTGGGGAACGTGTTATTATCTTTGATAATCTATACCGCCTTGGGTCTGAACGGAATTTACAGTGGCTTAGAAAGCAAGGAGAGTTCGCTTTCCACAGGGGGGATGTTAGAAACTGGGAAGATGTTGAGAGTACAATAAAAAGAGAGAAGCCGAGTGTCATTTTTCACCTGGCAGGACAGGTTGCCATGACGACATCATTAGAGCGGCCGAGATTTGATTTTGAGGTAAATGTATTGGGCTCATTCAATATTCTCGAAAGTATTAGGCGTGAAATTCCTGAGGCTATAGTCATATATTCATCCACTAACAAAGTATATGGTGACCTTGAATGGATTCAGTATGCTGAAACAGAGAATAGATATGTCCCGATAGATTATCCTAATGGATTTTCTGAAAATATCCCCTTGGATTTCCATTCGCCATATGGCGTTTCAAAGGGTTGTGCAGATCAATACATGTTAGATTATCATAGGATGTTTGGTATCCGCACAATTGTCTTCAGGCACTCTTCGATGTATGGCAAAAGACAATTCGCAACACATGATCAGGGTTGGATCGGCTGGTTTTGCCAAAAAGCTTGGGAACAGAAAAACGGTATAGACAAGCGCCCATTTACCTTTTTGGGAAATGGGAAACAGGTGCGTGATGTTTTGCATGCAGATGATATGATATTACTCTATCTTAAAGCCGCCAGAAATATCGATAAAGCCCAAGGTCAAGCCTTCAATATTGGCGGCGGAATGGCAAATAGCCTTTCCTTATTGGAATTGTTTCAAGTCTTAGAAAATGAATTTGGAACTAAACTTAATTTTCAAAAACTTCCACCACGAGAAAGCGACCAAAAAGTCTTCGTAGCCGACATAGCAAAAGCTGAAAAGCTTATTGGATGGAAGCCGGAAGTTGACAAAATCAGTGGATTAAGAAGGATGATTGCGTGGATAAAAAGTCTGTCTTCAACATAATAAGCATTAGCGGAGTCTTTTAATGCAAGATTTGTGTGTTATCATTCCAGCATATTTAGAAGAAGAAAATCTAAGGCTTCTCCTCCCAAGGATCGGCAACGTTTTGAGGTTCATGAGTATTGATTATGAAATCCTTGTCATTGACACGTGCGAACCTATAGACCAGACACCTAATGTATGTGCGCAATATTTAGATGTAAGATATATAAACAGAACGCCGGGAAATTTTTATGGTGACGCTGTCAGAACTGGTATCAGAGAGACGAATGCTCATTATGTGTTATTTATGGATGCAGACGGGTCTCATACACCCGAATTTATACCTGTTCTTTTCAATAGACGGATAGACCACGATGTTGTTATAGCATCGCGTTACACAAAAGGGGGGGGGACCGATAATAGCAAAACACTTGTTGTGATGAGCAAAATTGTGAATACTATGTATGCGGCAGTGTTAAATATAAAATGCAAGGATGTATCAAATAGTTACAAGTTATACAGAGGAGATCTCCTTAAGAATTTAGAGCTCCATTGCAAAAATTTTGACATTGTAGAGGAACTGCTTTTTAAATTAAGTAAAATGAATAGATACCTTAGGATTTGTGAAGTGCCGTATGTATTCAAAGCGCGTATGTTCGGACACACAAAGAGAAACCTGATAGCTTTTATGTTTTCATTCGCGTTTACGCTATTAAAGTTGAGGTTCGGAAAATAGCACATCAGAAGTGAAGACCCTGATAATAGATAATATATTTCTCACACAGGCTATTTTCGGCATCCTTCACTTAGGCTGCGTCAGTGCAGCAGTTGTGTACTGCTGCAGAACTGGAAACAATCTCTATAATAAGTCGACAATGCTTGCATTTATTGTAATGCTTGGCTTTGTGCTCAGTGTTTTCAAGCATTATATCCTGGGGGCATACGCGCATTTGTCCTATCCCTATAATACATTTCTTTTTACTCCCGATGACAGGTTCAACGACTTTTTTAACATGCTTAGGGCTTGCAAGGACAATAATCCCTATCTGACATCTTACTGGTTAAAGAGCGTTTACTTTCCTGCTGCAAACACATTCTTCTATGTATTCGGTTTGATTCGTAATGAATTGTTATCATTGGGAGTATACATAGGTGTGTTCCTGATTGCGTATTTGAGTTATATCAAAAAGAACCTTTTTTGGGTAAATAGTCTTGATTCAATTAGGGACTTTTTAATTATTGGATTTCTGACTTACCCGGTTTTGTTTAGCCTCGACAGAGCAAACCTCGAAATGTACATATTTCTCTTAATTTTAGGATTCGTCGTGTTTTTCCAAAAGGGTCGCTTTGTCCTCTCCTCTCTTTTATTATCGTTGGCCATTGCCATGAAATTGTACCCCGGTGTATTCATATTCCTGTTCTTTAAAGAAAAAAAGTACAAAGAAATTGCCATAACGATTGCTGCGACCTTATGCATTTCTGTTATCAGCTTGATGGGCTATCGGGGTGGTTTTTATGAAAATCTGCAAGAGATGTTCTCATTATTCCAAGGTTTTAATCAGAGTTATTCTGGTGCGCATGGCCTCCAGCACAATGTATCATACTATGGGGTTCTGAAACTCATTACTGTTGGGTATTATTACACAGTGCAGGGAATTCATGATGCTGCAACGGCTTCCATGTTGGCAAATGGTGTTTTGAAGATCCCATATATGTTTCTTGTAGGGCTGATCTTCGCATTCGTTGTATTACATGTCCTCAAGTATGAACAGACATACTGGAAAAACGTATATCTTTTAAGCGCTACAATGATCCTTTTCCCACATGTTTCGTTTGACTACAAACTAATCCATCTTTTGATTCCAATAATAATTTTTCTCCAAGATGAGTCATGGACCCCTTTTCGTAAAGGATATCTTGTGCTTTTCGGGATTATGCTTATACCAAATAATTATCTGTATATAAGAGGAGATATAAGTATCGCTGTAATTGTCTACCCTATAATCATGACAATACTCGCCATTTTGGTGATAATCGAACGCATGATATATCAAAGTAAAGCTATTCCTAAAAGCTGTACAGGGATACAATTCCCAAGGGTCGATTGAATGTGATAAAAGTATCTGACTACATCATTAAGTATCTCGCAGATAAAGGCGTTCGTCACATTTTTATGCTTACCGGCGGCGGGGCCATGCACCTGAACGATTCCATCGGTAAAGAAAAAAGAATCCAATATATCTGCAATCATCATGAGCAGGCCAGTGCCATTGCAGCAGAGGGCTATGCGCGCGTATCAGGGGACATGGCCGTCGTATGTGTTACATCTGGTCCCGGCGGCACCAATGCTTTAACCGGTGTTCTGGGGCAGTGGCTGGATTCCATTCCTGTTTTATATATCTCAGGTCAGGTGCGCTACGATACAACTGTTCCCAGTGCCGGATTGCCATTACGTCAGTTAGGGGATCAGGAAGGGGATATTATTGCGATTGCTAAACCCGTCACAAAATATACGGTTATGGTTACAGATTCAATGACGATTCGTTATCATCTTGAGAAAGCCATATATTTAGCAAAATCTGGCCGTCCGGGACCTGTCTGGCTGGATATCCCCTTGAATATCCAAGCATCTATGATTGATGAAAATAGTCTGGTTCCATATGATCCTTCAGAAGACGCTTTCTTTTTTAATGAGAAACTAATTGAAAAGCAGATCGAGGAAATCATAGTGCATATTCAACAGGCTAATCGGCCCGTTATTCTCGGCGGAGCAGGCATTCGTTTGGCCCATGCTTATGATATCTTCCGAAATGTTGTCGATAAATTAAAAATTCCGGTGCTTGTTGCCTGGAATGCTATTGATCTTTTACCATCAGATCATCCCCTTTATTTCGGCAGACCAAGCACGGTAGGCCAGAGAGGGGCGAATTTCATCTTTCAGAATGCAGATGTCCTCTTGAATATCGGATGCCGTATGAACGTCCGGCAAATTGGTTATACCTTTGAAGCCGTAGCACGTCAGGCCTATAAAATCAGTGTCGATATTGATGAGATGGAACTAAAAAAACAAACTTTTAAACCGGATTTGGCAGTTCATGCCGATGCAAATTTTTTTCTTAAGAAACTTAGTGAAAAGATAGGGGCAGCGAAACGTCCTAAAAGGTCAGAATGGCTTTCCTGGTGCCGTCAGCGTCACGATCGTTATCCTGTGGTTCTTCCCGAATATTGGCGGATCAAAGAAAAGATTAATCCATATGTTTTTTGTGATGTACTGTCTGATTATCTTGGTGATGGAGATGTGATAGTCAGTGCAAATGGTGCGGCATGTGTGATACCCATACAAACCATGCGTTTGAAAAATTATCAACGACATCTGGTCAATTCCGGCTGTGCGGCTATGGGTTATGGCCTTTCTGCGGCAATAGGCGCCTGTTTTGCCCACAATCGGCAACGTGTTATCTGCTTTGAAGGTGATGGCAGCATCCAGCTCAACATCCAAGAGCTTCAGACCTTGGTTCATCATCAGCTTCCCGTGAAGATTTTTATTTTTAACAATCAGGGTTATCTATCCATAAGAACCACACAGATGAACTTCTTCAACGGCAATCTTGTTGGCGAAGGGCCGGAGAGCGGAGTGAGTTTTCCAGATATGGTGAAAGTGGCCGCAGCTTACGGGATATCGGCCTTTAGAATAAGTAACCATGAAGAAATGCGAAAGGTCATTGAACAGGCGATGAAAACAGAAGGACCTACGGTATGTGACGTCCAAATGCAGCCGGACCAGTTGTTTGTTCCTCGTGTATCTTCTCAGCGGCTGCCGGATGGTCGCATGGTCTCGAAACCATTGGAGGACATGTATCCATTTTTGAGCAGAGAAGAATTTTTATCGAATATGATTATTCCGCCGTGGAAAAAGGCTGGCAATTGAATAAATCTCGATGGAGCAAACGACCATGAAAAGTGTTTTGCTAACTGGAGGCAGCCGAGGTATCGGGATGGCTATTGCTAATCGTTATGAGACTGCCGGATACAAGGTCACTATGCCCACTCGTAAAGAGATGGATCTGTCATCTATAAATTCGGTACAATCATACTTTGAAAAGAAGAAAACAGGGTTCGATGTATTAATCAACAATGCTGGAGAAAACAAGATTAGCTCGATTTGTGAATTAACTGTAGAGGATTGGCAGCGTGTACTAACCGTAAATCTTACAGCACCTTTTCTGCTAATCCAGCATGTAATTCCTTACATGAAAGAAAACAAGTGGGGGCGAATTGTTAATATAAGTTCCTGCTATAGTTTGGTCAGCCGGAAGCAAAGAGCAGCTTACAGTGCGTCCAAAGCGGGATTAAACTCTCTAACTCGAACAGCGGCCATAGAATTTGCTGCTTACGGTATTCTTGTCAATGCCATCTGTCCCGGGTTTGTCGAAACTGATATGACAAGCCAAAACAATACACCAGAACAAATCAGCGAGCTTTGCAGCCATATTCCTCTAAGCCGATTGGGGACACCTGATGAAGTAGCTGATTTTGTCTTTTATCTGGGATCAGAACAAAATTCATATATTACGGGACAAGCATTGATTGTCGATGGCGGATTTATGAGTCGATAAAATCAAATGAGGTGCTATTAATGGAAAGTTTATTGATTAAATCAGGGCAAGGAAACTACACGGTCAATTTTTTCGATGATTTGTGTTACATCGTTGCAGAACTCGAAAAAATTACCAATGCCGTTGTCTTTATAGATAAAAATGTAGCGTCCTTGTATAAGAGTGCATTTGTAAAATTAACCAGCACAAAGCCAACCCTTATTATAGAAGCAACAGAAGACGAAAAGACATTGAAAGGGGTCACAAGAGCTCTTGGTTTTCTTAAAGAAAACAAATGTAACCGTCAATTCGTGATCATCGCCATCGGGGGGGGGGTTATTCAGGACATTACCACATTTACCGCTCACATATACTATCGCGGAATCAGATGTATTTTTGTTCCCACAACGTTGCTTTCAATGTGTGACAGCTGCATCGGTGCAAAATGTGGGATCAATTTTGAAAAACTGAAAAACCAGCTTGGTGTGTTTCATTCACCAGCGCGTATTTTCATTGCAACTAAATTTCTGGATACACTGCCTGAGACTGATATTATCTCAGGCTACGGTGAAATATTAAAACTGCTACTTACGGGCTCAAAGGAGTTATATCTGGACTTCAAGAATGTCATCTGTTCATCCGGATTCAGAAATTCTTATATAGAAAAGCTAATCTATGAAAGCCTGAAAGTAAAACAGGGAGTCATTGAACAGGATGAGTATGAAACAGATTTACGTCGCATATTAAACTATGGACACTCATTTGGGCATGCCCTTGAGACGGTTACTAATTACGAAGTATCTCACGGACATGCAGTAGCGTGGGGGATTGATATTGTTAATTATATCTCTGTAAAAAATTCTTGGATGACCGAGTCAGATTATGTAGATATTCACAAACTAATTGAAAAATATTTTAGTATCAAAATATCCAAGGACCTTAATGCGAAAGTTTTAATTGAGGCATCCAGAAGTGATAAAAAAGTGGCAGATGAAAAGTTAAATCTTGCTATTTTGAAATATCCTGGTTGTTTAGAAATTGTTCCGGTTATTTTTAATGAGGCAATTGAGAATACCATTGACGAGTATCTTAAAATAAGCAATGTCCTTTATCGCAATTGACATTGGTGGAAGTTTCATAAAAGGAGCCGTGATAGATGTAGATAAATTGTGTCTATCACGACTCATAAGAATTCCTGTGCCCAATTTTATTAGCGTAAACTCACCCTTTCGTGAAATTAATCCGCAGAAGGTAATTGTAAAGGTTTCTCAATTAATTGAAAAGTTACTCGTATATGCTTTGCCGTGTGAGGGAATCATTCTCTGTAATCAAATGCATGGCCTTGTTTTGGCAGACAGCAAAGGTAATGCTGTTTCAAATTTCATATCTTGGCAGGATCAACGCTCTTTAATGCCGTATCCGAAGGGAAGAGGAGGAAGAACATATTTTGCTGAGATGAAAAGCCGGATTCATCCGGAAATGGTCCTTCGTTGCGGAAATGAACTCAAACCAGGTTCACCCGCTTCGGTTCTATACTGGCACTCAAAACAGCAAGATTCAAACTTAGGAAGCACAGTACCCGCGGGAATCGGTGATTTCATAACGGCTAAACTTGCACAATCAAATCCTGTAACAGACATTACAAATGCAGCAGCCCATGGTGTATATAACCTTTTAGACGGCAAATGGGACACTGAGATGATTTTTGAGTTAGGACTAGAGAAAATGAATTGGCCGGAAATCAAACAGCATGGTTCAATTACTGGCTTATACAGGATAAAGAGCAAGAAAATTCCTATCTATACATCCTGTGGGGATCACCAATGTGCAATTTTAGGTGCGCTCATTAATGATGACGAACTATCCCTGAATATTGCCACTGGTTCGCAAGTCAGCATTTTGAGAACGTCTAGCGAATTTGGAAATTACCAAACAAGGCCGTTCTTTGAAAATAAATATCTGAGAACGATTACACATATTCCCGCTGGTAGGTCTTTAAATGCGCTTATCAATATCTTGACCGAATTTCCAAAGGCTCAGAATCTGAAAATTAAGGATCCATGGCCTTATATTGAAAATAGGGCTTCAAAAGAGATCAGTTCCGATCTGAAGGTTGCGATTTCTTTTTTCCCAGGAGCATTCGGTAACAGTGGATTTATAAAGCAAATAAGGGAAGACAACTTAACGATTGGACATCTTTTTAATTCAGTATTTCAAAACATGGTGTGTAATTACTACAGTAGTGCAATGCGGCTGGCGCCGTTCGGAACCTATCGCCGGCTTGTTTTTTCAGGTGGCCTTATAAATAAGTCTAAATTACTTCAGGATATGCTCCAGCAAAAATTTCAATTACCGTATCGGTTATCACCACATAATGAAGATACCCTCATGGGACTTATGGTTCTATCTCTATATTATTCCAAGCGCGTCAAATGCATAACGGATGCAGTAAAAATTATGAGAGAGAAATTCATCTTGGCAGATTCTTTAAGCTAATGTCTTTTAAGAATATAATATTAAATTTAGACGGTACGCTCATTGATTCAGCGCCTGGTATAGAATTCGCGGCAGAAAAAGCAATTGCAAATATCATTTCTTATGGAAGTAATATAAATATCAGAAAGTTTATTGGTCCGCCGATCCGAGAAGTTTTTAAAAATGCATTATACTTAAATGATGAGGAAATACTTGATAAATTGACGAAAGTATTTCGTAGGGCCTATGATGAAAGTGGCTGGCAAAAAACAAATATTTATCCAGGTGTGCAGGAAACGCTTTCATGCTTGAAACAATTAAATGTCAGCAACTTTATTGTAACCCAACAAGCCAAAACTGCCGACAGGGAAAATATTAAGGCACTTAGCTTTGCAACACTTTTTTCTGGAAGTCGTAACGCCCGATTCCCAAATTTCATCATTTAAGTCAAAAGTTGAATCCCTAGCATATCTCTGTGGGAAATATCATCTCCAGATAAATGAAAGTGTTTACATTGGTGACTCAGATGAAGATGGGCACGTTTCAGAGAGATCTGGGATGCAGTTTTTACATGCCGCATATGGTTATGGAAAAATTTTATCCCGAGAAGGAAGTTTCACGGGTTCTGTATTAAACAAGATTACTGACTTACTTAAAATTGTTCGATTAGGAGATCTATGAACAGGGACATATTTGATGAATTATTTGTTCTCGAACTTGCGAATAACCACTGGGGTAAGGTTGAGCGCGGTTTAAAAGTTGTGACGGATTTTGGCCGTATCATTCGTTTCAACAACGTCAAGGCAGCTTTAAAATTGCAGCTCCGGGATGTTGATACTTTTATCCACAAGGATTTTCGTGATCGTGCTGATATTAGATACATAAAAAAAACGATAGACACTCGGTTGTCCGAGGATGATTTTGTGACACTTGTAAAGGCTGCCCGGAAGAGTGGATGCATTCCTATGGCCACCCCGTTCGATGAACGATCCGTCGACCTATGCGTTAACTTGGGTGTCCAAATTATTAAAATAGCCAGCTCCGATTCGAATGATTGGGTGCTCATCGAAAAGATTGCCAAAACCAGAAAGCCTGTGATTGTCTCCACAGGGGGATCTTCTCTTAAGGACATGGATGATTTAGTAACCTTTTTCGAGAATAGGAACATTCCCTTGGCAATCAACCATTGTGTAGCCATTTATCCGTCAGAAGATTATGAATTGGAACTCAACCAAATAGATTTTCTGAAGAGCCGTTATCCCAACCACACGATTGGTTTATCCACCCATGAATATCACGATTGGGCAGCTTCCATTATGATTGGCTATGCGAAAGGGGCCCGGACATTTGAGCGACATGTCGATATAGATGACGGAGAACATCCTGTATCCCCCTACTGTTCCCTTCCAGAACAAATTGATCAATGGTTCAAGGCTTTTAAAAAGGGAAAAGAGATGTGCGGCAGCAGCGGTTCCCAAAGGCGAGTTATCCCCGAAAAGGAAAAGACCTATCTTGATGCACTGGTCAGAGGGGTTTATGCCGCGAGTGACTTACCGGAAGGTCACACCCTAAGTGATAAGGATATTTACCTGGCGATACCCCTTCAGAAAGGCCAGATTTCTTGCAGAGAGCTTATGAACGGCGAAATGCTCATTCATCCACTTACGAAAGATCAACCCATCATGATCGATGATATTGATAGTCCCTATGCTTATAATGAAGAGTTGAAGAAGTTGATTTATAATCGGGGGTTGTAAAGAGTTTGGGGGGAGTGGGGGGGAAGCTGTGTACCTATTCAAAACTGACAAAGGAGACGATATCTCGGAATAGACCGCGCGGTCGCTTACACGCTGTTTTCTCGGGGTTGGCAGTTAATTGCTAGTTTTGGAACGGTACTGCTCATGGCACGTTCACTAACAACAATCAAACAACAGAGGTTATTAAAAAATGGCAACAAATCAAAGATTATTATCAATATGTATTCCAACATATAATAGAGCAGATTGCCTAAAACGATTGTTGGATAATATAATTCCCCAGATTTTAGAATCTGAAGAAGGAGTAGAAGTTTGTATTTCCAATAATGGTTCATCGGATAATACCCGCGAGATTGTAAATAATTTTAAAGAAAAACATCCTGATTTAATAAAATATAATGAAAATGAAGAAAATCTAGGATTTGATAGAAATGTTTTCAGGGTTGTTAATATGGCTGAAGGAGAATTTGTTTGGACTTTTTCAGATGATGACTTAATTGTAAAAAATGGATTCAAAGAAGTCATAAGAGTCATAATAGAAAACAAAGATAAAGAAATGGGAGGAATGGTCGTTAAATTTAGCTCATATACGGCAGATCGCGAGACGGGAAAGCAAATAAAATACCAGACTTCTGTTGATGAAAATAAACCAGAGATGTATGGAGGATTAAGTTGTCTTGAGATGCTCCAAGATGATAATTCATATCAGGGCATGTCTGAATTAATATACAATAATAAATTTTTACAAAAAATATTAAAGGAAAAGCAAGATTTAGTAAAAAAAGGTATTGGTACCCATCATTTACATGCTTGGTTATTCTTCCTCTTGTTTCTATTAAATCGGGAAGCTAAATTTTATGTCTTAAATAAAATTATAGCAATATCACCTGATACAATTTCAAAAGCTAAGTATATGATGGATGATCATTTGGAGTTGCTTTATAGAGGTAGAATTCAATTCTATAATAATCTACTTTCAATAATAGATAAATCAGAAAAAGATATTATTAGGGCTATTAATAAAAAATTAAGAAGGCGTCCAATTTTGAGCATTATACACATTATTGGACTATATAAAGCGTTTGGTGAGGCAACCTACACTTCTAGTATTAAATGCATCAAGTTATCATTTAAATATTTTTCTTTTGTTAAGGCACTCTCCATTCTAATGTTTCTTATTATAATTTCAATAATCCCTTCTCGTTTAGTAAAGAAATTATGGAAATTCTCTTTGAGATTTAGATCCAGAACAAAGGAAAAAACAGAATTTACTTGGTTGGAAACCTGTATAGCGTTTGGTTCCTGGAGTCAAGGAGGGGGAGAGGGCAGATCAGCTAAAGGGACTGGGATTTTTCTGAAAACAAAACCTAAGGGAGAACAGGATAAAAAATAGAAAACAAAAGCCAATGGGCATGAGAATTATTAATATTAAATCACTATTACTTGACAATAAGACTATCAAACAGACCATCTTTAAAAACACTTTTTGGTTAGGGATAGCTGAAGTAATAAGTAGAGTGTTGAGGCTGATTTTAATGATTTATGTTGCCAGGATTTTGGGAGCTACTGAATATGGAAAATTTACTTTCGCCTTAGCTTTTGTTTCTTTATTTTTTATTTTTCATGATTTCGGCCTTCCTCTTACCGTTACTAGAGAATTCTCTGGAGAGAAAGAAAGGGAAAGGGAATTTTATTCTATTCTTTCATTAAAGATTATTTTGAGTTTAGGGGTATCAATTTTCATTCTAATTGGCTCGTTTTTCGTTACCGCTGACCGCGACATTCAAGAAATAATTCTAATTTTAGCCCTTTTTAGTTTAATCAGCGGTTTCCTTACCATCATCTATGCTTTTTTTCAAGCTCGTCAACAGATGGAATATCAAGCGTGGGCAACAATTTTACAAGCGTCTGTAGTAACTCCTGTTGGCATTTTCGTTCTTTTAAGTTTCCCTTCGGTTAGAAATTTAAGTTACAGTTATCTATTCTCCAGTTTAGTTGCCTTAATCTTTGTTTTATTTTTTTTCCACTTCAAGGTCATTCCTTTAATGATTTCTTGGCAAAAAACAGTCTGGCAGAGATTTTTAAAAATGTCATGGCCCATGGCTTTAATTGGTTTATTTGGCGTGATTTATACTTATATTGACTCAGTGATGATGGGATATTGGGGCTATATTACTGAAACAGGGTGGTACAACGCAGCTTATAGCATTATTCATGTTACCCTGCTTCCAGCGGGCTTCATTTCCACAAGTTGTTATCCCATATTAAGTAGATTTTTTAAAGAATCAAAAGAAAAACTTCATGATACTTTGCAGGATCAAATGAAAGTTATGATTTTATTTGCCATTCCATTGGTGGCGGGGGGGATAGCCCTTGCCCCCAAAATCATTACTTTTATTTACGGCTTGAAGTTCTCTCCTTCTATTTTAGCCTTTCAAATTTTAATAATAATAGCAGGTTTTGTTTTTCTTTCCTCTCCCCTTCATTACTTATTTATTGCTGTAAACCAACAAAAAATAATTTTGTATATTAACGCCGTTGGAGCAACAATAAATATTTTCTTAAATATTCTTTTAATTCCACGTTTTACTCTTTATGGAGCAGCAATGGCTACCCTTATTACTTATTTAATTATGTTTATTTTAGTTATATTTGCGGCGAAATATTTTACCCCTCTTTTTCTTTTTAGTTTTCAATTAACTAAAATTTTAATTTTTGCTGTTTTAGCCACCGGCTTAATGTATTTCCTAATTAAGCAGCCAACTGTTTATAATCTAAATATTATTTTGACCTTAATTATAGGAACATTAGTTTATTTTATTACTTTTTTTATTTTCCAAAAAATAGCAATGAAAATAGGATTTTGAAATTATTTATTGCAAAGAGGTTATTAAAAAATGGCAACAAATCAAAAATTATTATCAATATGTATTCCAACATATAATAGAGCAGATTGCCTAAAACGATTGTTGGATAATATAATTCCCCAGATTTTAGAATCTAAAGAAGGGGTAGGCTTTTAACTTCAAACTCTATATATGCAAGTTGTACACTTTGATCCGAAAATTTGGGAAATCCTGTTAGTATTGATAATTGGACTCACTCTGGCTGGGCTCGTGGCCAAAAGGCCTAAGCTATTTTGGCCGCTTCTGATAATTGTCAATATCTTAGGGATTGGACCGTCGTTGATGAAATACTTTTTTTGGGATAAGGTGCTCACAGGGTTTATCATGATGGGCGCACTGCAGCACAGATCGGTAGATAAGGGTCATCTGAGAAATGCCGTTAGGCGTGACGACCATAAATTGATGTTCGGACTGTGGGTAGGCTATATGATAATGGAGTCAGTTATCGGTGTGATAGCCAATTCCGACCCAAGGATAAGCTTCTGGATTATATTCTATGCCCTCTTGGGCCTGCTTTCATATATCTTATGTTGCAGGGGCAGAGACTTCCCGTTTCCGTCTATCAGGCAATTCTCGATAATCGTTCTGGTTACCGTTTCGCTCTACAATATAGCTTATCTGGCATATGGGATCATAATCGAGAACGTATTGGGCATACAGTACGGCAGGTTTGCAGCCCAATTTCTGTTTAGGGATACCTCCTTCGTCTGGTCGGGGCCATCGATTGCTCCATACCCGACCATTATTGGTATGCCTGCGGCAATCGTAGCAATGAATGACGGCTCCTTTAGAGTACGTATGCTTGTATTGGTCTCCGTATTTTTTATGATGGCAACAGCCTTTTATTACGACTCCCGTGCCGCATGGATAGTTATCTTTTGTGTCCTTCTGGTCTCTTTACGCAAAATCAGGGTCTCAAAAATTATCACTATAATACTTATCTTCCTCCCGGCATTCTATTACTTTATGGGAAGTATGAAGACATCTGACTTTTTTGGTGAAATAGCCAGTGGCACGCAAATACTATGGTCTCCATCAGAAAAAGACGTACCGCGGCAGAAACACACCGTGGCTGCCCTTTTAAGAGTAACCGACAATATGGTTACATTTTTTGTTGGCGACGGCATCTACTCACACAAACTTACGATCATCCCATACATGCAAAAGGTCTATGAAAATGTGCCCGCGGCGCCAATTGTGATACAGAGCCAAGAACTCAGAGACGATGACTTTGTCCGCACCAACGCGTTTTCAGCCCTGCTTATTGATACAGGAGTGATAGGGATGATGCTGCTCATCTTGCTCTTTATATTTACCGCCTATAAGGTTATATCCCAAAAGGGCCCCCACAGGGCTGTTCTCCTCACAACGCTTTTTCTAACCTTTACGTGGCAGTTCAGTATTAACATGACCGCGATAACGCTTTTCTACCTGTTGTTTATGCCCTCTGGCTTAGTCGAGCAGATAAGTAAAATCAGCGCCCCCATAAAATCTATAAGGCGAGGTTTATGAAGATTTGTTTCTTGGCAGGTGCCAACAGTCTCCACAGTTACCGGTGGATAAGATTTTTTGTTGAAAAAGGACATGATGTCCATTGGTTATCTCTATATAAATTATCCATTAATGGATTTAATCTCAATACATATAAAAATTTTTCTTATTATGAGTTGAATCCTACCCTTGCTAAACCTCTCACCCCATTTTTACCTCCCATTACAAGCGTATTGCGGATATTTTCTGTTGCCAAATGGATAAGAGGATTGTTAAAAGACATACACCCTGATTTATTTCATGCCCATTCTGTCGGGATATACGGGTTGGCTGCTGCAATGAGTGGGTTCCATCCTCTTGTTGCAACTGCATGGGGGTCAGATGTTTTAGTAGGGGGAAAGCTAAGGATTAAAAGACCTTTTGTTAAGTATATTTTAAATAGGGCAGACCTAATAACGTGCGACGCCAACCATATGGTTGAAGCAATGGTAAGACTAAAAACAGATAAGAACAAAATATATATTGTCAACTTTGGCGTTGATACCAACAAGTTTCAACCGTCTGGGAAAGATGAGGTATTGATGAAACAACTTGGCATTGCAGGTTCTCCGACTATAATAAGTCTGAGGAACTTTTTACCCGTCTATGACATTGAATCATTAATCAGGGCGATACCCCTGGTTCTCAAAGCGGTGCCGGATGCGAAGTTCGTCATAGCTGGCGACGGCCCGGAGGAGGAAAACATCAAAAGACTTTCGGCCTCCCTCGATGTCACGGGGAGCATCAGATTTACGGGGAAAATCCCTAATACAGACCTCCCCAGATACATGACCTCTGTGGACATATATACATCCAGCTCACTCTCCGATGCCGGGATAGCGTCGAGCACTGCAGAGGCTATGGCCTGTGGTTTGCCGGTGGTGATTACAGATTCTGGCGAGAACGACAAATGGATCAACGATGGAAAGGGCGGTTTCCTTGTCCCGGTAAAAAGACCGGAAGTGCTTGCCGAAAAGATTGTACGTCTACTTAAGGACGACGGCTTTAGAACAGCAGCTGGTGCTGTAAACAGAAAGACAATAATGGAGAAAAACGACTACTATAAAGAGATGGCAAAGATGGAAAAAATTTATGAGGAGATATCAGGTAAAAGCAGCCGTACAGGTAGGTAAATATGAACTCATCGTGATCCCAGTTCCTTATATGCACAAAGGGTTTTTGATGAAATGTTTGATGCAAATAAAATATATGAAAAATATGTTGAGCATATTGAAAGAACAACACGGGCTTATAAAAATTATCCCCGAGTGTAGCGAAAGATAAAAATGGAGGCAAGTCACAATTACTAATATGCATGAAAAGATTCCTAAAATTTTATTAATTTATCCACCAAGTATTCTTGCACCAGGTTTTGCTAGGAAAACTGTTCTACCCCTTGGGATTGCTTATCTTGCTGCTGTGTTAAGAAAAAATAAAGGTGTGCATGTTAAGGTCGTTGATTGTATCATAGAGGGAATTGACACGACTTTTTCAGTTAATGGGAGTGATTATTATGGTTTGAGATTAGAAGAAATTCGCGAGCGTATCTCACAGGGGGCATATGATATTGTAGGAATTTCATGTCAGTTTAGTTCAATGCTGGAAATTGTTCTTGAAATCTGCAAAATTGCTAAAGATTGTGGAGTCAAGTATGTAATTGTTGGAGGGCCGCATGCTTCTGCTCAGCCTGAGTCATTGTTGCTCTCAAAATTAGTTGACTATGTATTTATTGGTGAGGCAGAAAAAACTATTGTGGATTTTGTAGATTTCCTAAGAGAAAGAAATTTATCTGACATTAAAGATATAGGTGGAATGGCGTATCTTGATGATGGCCAAATGCATATTACGTCTCATCGCTCTTTTATTGAAGATATAGATACTATTCCTTTTCCTGCAAGAGATATGTTCCACGTGGAAAAATATTTTACTAAATGTTCGCCGATGGGGGGAATTTTTAAAAACAGGAGGAATTTATCCGTGGCAACATCAAGAGGATGTCCTGCAAAATGTAATTTCTGTGCTTCTTCAAGATTTTGGGGAACAAAATTCAGAGGACGTTCTCCAGAAAATGTCCTTGCCGAAATTCAAGAATTAAGAGATAGATATGGAATCGAAGAGGTTCAATTTCAAGATGATAATTTCACATCGAACAAGAAAAGAGCATTGGAAATCTGTCGGGGGATGAAAGAAAGAATTGGTTTGCCATGGTCTGTACCTTCAGGATTAGCTCTTTGGTCTATCAATAAAGAGGTTATTGATGCAATGGGTGATGCTGGTTGCCATTATGCTGCAGTAGCCATTGAAAGCGGCAATCAACGTGTTTTATCAGAAGTTATAAATAAACCAATTAAACTTGAGAAGGTTCCTGAACTGTGTAAACACTTCAGAAAGAGGAAAATTAAACTCTCGGCCTTTTTTATTACAGGGTTTCCCAATGAAACGCTTGATGAAATTAAGGATACCTTTAAATTTGCGGCTAAGTGTAATCTTGATACTGCGAATTTTTATTTTCCAACTCCATTGCCGGGAAGTCCATTATGGTCTCAAGCAGAGAAAGAAAATCTATTTATCAAGGGTTTCAATTTAAAAAACGCAATATATGATAGACCTTCGCTCACATCTAAAAATTGGACACTTAAGGAACTTTTAGATGTTGTTCATCGCCAAAAGAGGATATTTTATCTGAAAACCCTGTTAAGAAGGCCACATGTCTTGTTATTTCGTATTTTTGAAATACTCAAACATAATCCTAAACAGTTAGTATCTATGATTTACAACCAATTATTTTCTAGTAAAGATTGAACGGTCAATTTATTTAGGATTCCGCATTCAGCTTTTGTCCGACGTGACGAGCCGGAGATGATTTTTTTGCCATTTTGGGTTCTCAAGGGCGCAAGAACATCAGGGTCAGATGGACCTTACAAGGAGACTTGAGAGGTGATTGGTGATAGTCAGTAGAAGGCAGTTTATAAAAATTTGCAGTCTGCTTGCTATAAGTGTAGGCGGTTCTGAGGGTTGTGGCAAAGACAACACAGATGGCGATTTCGGAATACCTATCTTTTCGTTACAAGGAGATGGCTTCCGTCTGCTGGTTGGTGATCAAGGTGCAATGGCTGTGGAGGCGGATGGAGAATCCTACATCATTGAATCATCGTACTCATATCCAGATGGGGGTAAGGTCGGAACGAACGAGTTGTCGTGCAGACGACAGATAGGTTCCTGGCAACTCAATATTCATAGGGGAAAGACAGCGCCCGAACAGATTTGTATCATTGGAAAGGGAAAGCATTATACCCTCGCTCGCACCGTTTCTATGGAGGGCTCTCGGATTAGAGTCTCTGATGAAATAGTTAATGAAACAAACGAGGCTGTGGGCGTTATCATTCGGCACCGAGTGGTTACTGCTGAAGAGCCCAAGAAAATTCTTTTCGTGGGAGCTCCCTGGGCAACGGGGGAAGGAATCGCCGGCGTCTGCAGGGACATTGCGAAACGGGTTTTGCTAAGCTTAGGGCTACTAACCTCCAAAATCGGCTACCAATCGGAGAATCCGACCCTCTTTGTCTCGCTGAAGCGGACTCACCTGGGTATTATTGCCGAAGACACTTTGTTCCGCTTACAATTTGAGGCACATCGATATCGCGCTGCGTTCTCGATGGAGCACTTTGCCTTACATCCCCGTGAAACCCATACTCTAAAGTGGGCGATTTACCCGCTGGGCAAGGGAGCCGACTATTTTACTTTTATTAACAGAGTCCGCTGTGATTGGAAAACGAATTTCACAGTCGCTGGACCGTTTGACTTCTTCAACCTTATCGATCACAGGGAGATATTGGAACAGCCGGCGCAATTAGATGAGTATCTGAAGCGGAAACGACTGCGATACGGAATCGTCGCGTTTACGCCTTGGCTGGACTACGACAATTTTAACTGGCGGACAGGTAAAACGGTTAGTAGAGAAGAATACAAAAAGCTTCTGCGGAGTGGGATGGAAGCGTTTAAAGCAGTGGACCCCGATATTAAGTGTTTAGGTTCTATGCAAAGTTGTTGGAGGTCGCTGCCTACCGACGTGATGATTAAGTTGTATGAAAAGATTCCACAAGAGCAACGTAAGCAAGGGTTCTATCGATTCACAGACGAACAGATGAAAGTTGCTCAAGACTTACCACTGGACTGGAAAAAGAGCTTTATAAAGGGATTAGATGGTCGATACATCTATGAATTGTACTACACCGGTCCACAGAAGGAACCCCTGATGGCGATTGGTG
>Ga0209212_1003250_pt1 | contig 21725 bp, 17 predicted proteins | sample RifGroC2_FD_183996 | JGI IMG/M metagenome (GOLD analysis project Ga0209212, IMG submission 183996) | Groundwater microbial communities from Rifle, Colorado, USA - Groundwater C2 (SPAdes) (version 2) | ecosystem: Environmental > Aquatic > Deep subsurface > Groundwater | place: Rifle, Colorado... | reverse complement strand
TTACCATGGAAATCGCGATAGGCAGATATAAACTCATGTTTATTGGTTATTGCGCGTGCTGCACGAATTGCTGCTTCTACTGCCGCAGTTCCGTCAGAGTATAACTGAATTGCATTCAATTTTCCGGGCAGGATAGTAGCCATTTTTTCCATAAGCTTTTCTTTAACCGGAGTAGTAAAGTCATGTACATTCATTAACTTTTTTGCCCAAAAGGCTACAGCTTCCGATATTTTCGGATGGCAATGGCCAAGAGATGCGACATAAATACCTGATGAAAAATCAAGGTATTTATTACCATCAATATCGGTTAGAGTTATTCCAAAACCTTCTTCAAAACAAACCGGGAATAATTTTACCTGCGAGCTAAGCCCTTTCATGTATCGTGCAGTATTCGCATGCATGATCTTTGATTTCGGACCAGGTGTCTCAGTTATTAGCTTAGGAATATTTAAGGCACTTTCTTTCCACCAGTCCTTTGATACTTTATTTGAATTCTTCATGTTAACTTTTTTTAAAGGTTCCTTGTCAAGGTTCTTATTACTTATGTTTAAATATCTTTTAATATTTATTTTCAATAGCTTAGAAATAGATTAATTCGTTGTCCACCGATTTTATTTCTTCTGTCATCTCCTGCCAGTTACTAAGGTCATCATATAAATTTGTGCAATACAAATTGTTTCTTCCTGCCATAGCAGCATATTTGACTGCAGATTCTGGATTTTCACCATCAAGTATAGCAGAGAGAAACGCTGCAACAGACGTGTCTCCTGCCCCGGATGAATTTTTTATTTTTAAAGGATCTGCTTTGTATGCATTACACCAGAGTTCACAGTGATTCCATTTTCCCTTTTCCAGCTTCAAACCGGTTTTTTCATTTATTGATGAAACATCATCGGTTAACAAATAGGCTCCCATGTGACCTGCTTTGATTAAGAGTATTTTGACCCCTGAATTGATAAACTGCTTGCCAATCTCCCGGATAGTGTTGACGACCACTTGATTAATAACATCAGCACTGACAGATGAAGATAGAATCTTAGCATATTCACCGGGTTGCATTATCTGGAGTACCTCTTCCATGCTGGGAACAAATATGTCAGTATATGGCAATGTTTTTTGTATTACTTCCGGCCAGCTTATTCTGCCTGATTCGCTTTCAGGATCTGGTAAACTAAAATCCAAAGAAGTTACCACTCCCATTTTTTGAATCTCAGAAAACAAGTCAACCAAATTGCTCCCATCATTCAGATAAAACTGTTTTAAAAGCGGAGGATATCCGAAATGAAAAAACTTGCTCCGAGAAATAGCATCGAAATTGATAAAACCGGTATCAAATATTTGATTACAACCTATCGATTCCAGAAAAATGCGGTCAATTCCCGGAGGAGCTATAACAATGCTAAATGCGGTGCCTGCTTTATCGGTTATCTTTATTCCCTCTGAAAGATTATATTTATCTAACCATTCTATGGCAATTTTACCAATAAAATCCTCCCCGACTAATCCATTAAGAAAAACTTTCCTATCGAATTTTTTCATTGCCAGGCCTGTATTTGCCACGAGGCCACCCAGGACAAAACTAATCCCATCGATCTCTATTAATTTCCCTGGTTTTAACAGATCAGATATATCCGCAAATGGCCCATTTTTTTTTAAATCGGGAATCAGGTCAACACAAATATAACCGGCAATTACAGCATCATACTTTTTCATACTTTTTTTCTTATACTACTTTGATATCCTTCAAACAACAGAAGTCACACGAGGAAATATATTCAAAAGCGATTCTTTTTTTATTCATCTTTAATGACGACTTCCATATCAATATCGTAGGTTCTACACTCGCCAGGTTCAAGATAAATCAGGTTCCCCTGCTCCCTGGCTTTTGCCTGACCTATTGGAGGATTTGTTCCAGGTTCGAGACCAGTCACGTATTCTCCTTTACCCCAGTGTTGCCAATTGGTAAGCCAAGGCAACTGTTCCTTTCTGAAACTCAATTCAAATGCTATTTTTAAATTAGGATTGAAAAGTCCACACTTACATAATCCCTCAGCATCTGAACTGGCTTCAATAAAGCTGCAGGCCTCTCCTGTTCCCTTATGCATTTCAATCGGCTTACTGCAGGTTTGATAAGTTCCTCCTTCTACAAAAATCTGGTTATCCATTTCACTACCTCTTGATTGCCACTTCCCATTACAAAAAATAGACGTGCCCTCATCGACCAGAGGCCAACCCAGATTGCAATGGTACAAGATCATGTGTGGAGCTAGATCATTCCCACGGTTGAAAACTTCATCGTGTATTCTAATTTTAGGTTGACCAATTGTTGACGAAATGGTCCGCTTTAATTCCAGATTAGGCCCAGAAACACAAGATTCTTTTATTACTCCTGTGATACTCATCTCCAATTGACCCAATACAGGATCAGGTTGAATAATTGATACGATTTCAGCTTGTTGATTACTGATCCTTCCGTGCAAACCCCGATCACCATAGTCATCAGACTCCGGGTCACCAATATGCGAAAGCCCACAGGTAACCAATAATCCCCCACCAAATGCCTTTAACCATTCCATCCCATAATCTGCAGCTTGGTTAGGAGCAGTTACGCCCAAATGACTAATCCATGAAAGGTTATATTGATTAAAAAAGGCATCTGCAATATTCATAGCCCTGTCCAGAACTACTTTATATCGAAGCCCTGAACCTGTGTCGATCCATGCAATCCGAACCCCTTTTCCGGGTCCATTATCAAGTATTGACGTTTCAATTCCGCCCAATTGGTGGTGGTTCGAAATTTTATCTTTCCAACTAATATTAGGAAAAAGTTGGTTCCAATTAATCGGTCTATTAGATGTCATTTTAATAGTAGAATTACTACTGATGCGTTAATAAATTGTTGATACTAAATAGATTACCTTGTTCTTTGACATTTTGGTTGATTTGTAATTCTGTAAGTAGTTCTTTTACAGTCGTTTTGTCAAATACAGATATGCCTAAAATCTGCACTATTTCATAGATTGATAAGGTACTTCTAAGAGCATATTTTACCTGAGCGACGATGAGATAGGTACAGATTGCGATCCAAACGTGGACTTTTACCGCATTTTCTGAATGACCCCAAAACGTTTTTATGGTAAGGTTCTGCTTTATCCATTTGAAAAACACCTTTGATATGCATAACTTAAAAACAAATTTTGACAAGCTCTTTAACATTGCCTAACTAGTTTTTAAAGACTAGTTAATTTTCTTCTTCAATAATATCCAGAACAAAAAATATAAGCTCATGGGTTAATACTCCTCTTTGCCAAAAATGATTTTATTGATCATTTGGTCCCCGAATATGCTGTCATCAACCAGATCGGGTTTGGAACTTTCCAGAATAAGGCAGTCTGTTTCTGCAGTAAACATATGCTTGACCCTTTGATCAACGATCAGTCTGTCACCCTGCTTTAATTGATATTCTTTCCCCCCAAGGATCATCCTAACTTCCCCTTTCACAATAAAAAATGTCTCATGCTTTATTCTGTGATGATGCATCGGACAGGTCTGTCCTTTGAACATAAATATAAATTTGCCGCAATAACCTTCTTTAACGTTATTGTTGATGTTAAATTCGGTTTCACCTATACTGTAAAAATCATTGTATCCAAAATGCAATGCATCAGCATCGACATCGGGCAGTTTTAAATTCCATGTTGCAACTGTTTTGTATATCTTTTCAAGTAATATTTTTTTTTCTTGTCCCTGTAAGGCAATTTTAGAAATAATTTCCTGTTCATCCATAATAATTTCATTTATAATTGTTTGTATCCAGATAGCTTGCTTTTTTCATGAATAGATTTGGAGACCTCCTCTTTAGATAAATTACATAAAAAAATCCAATGGTCATCCATAAAATTGCAAATGCCACAACACTTTTACCGTTAAGCCAATCATTCCTCCAGGAATCAATAAAAAATGCTTTATATAGAAGGTAAAGGTTAACAACAAGTGAAATAAAGCCCATAATACCGTTCCAGAAAATGCTGAAATTTTGCTTTTTATAGCGGTAGAAAAACAAAGGATTAGCAATGCTTACGAAAATGTAGATAACAACTGCAAAAAATACCACAGCTTTTCCCCACCACATATAGGTGAAGTAAATGCCGAATATAGCTGAAGGCAGAAGAACAAAGACAAAGGTCAACAGGAAAGTAACATGTAAAGCCTTCCAGGGAGTCAGAAATCTGGAATTCAATTTGCCAAGTGAGCTCGCCATTACACCATCCCTGGCCATAGAATATATAACCCGGCTTGATCCGAGTATAGTTGCAAGGTAAACCCCAAGACTTGCGATCATCCCGGTAATAATGATAATGATATCACCGGCTCCCCAGAATTTTTTTGCAATCAGAACAACAGGAACAGAATCAGCCTTGACTGCGTTGGTAATTTCACTCAATGGCAGTGCTCCCAGGTATGCCCATGACACAATTATCCAGTAAATCCCTACTATTACACAGGATAGAATAATCGCCCGAGGAATGGTCTTTTTCGGGTTCTTTGTTTCTTCAGCCATGTTTGCAATAACATTGAAACCTGTAAAAGAAAGAACACCAAATATTAAAGCCTGGGAAATTCCCTTCATCCCTGCCCCTGATGAAGAATCAATCAAATCACTTAGATCAAGATGCTCCCTTATGCCTATCGATATCACTATTGTTAATGCAAGAGCCAGGACAATCACCATTTGAATGATCAGACCTGCAAGTGATCCTTTTTCACTGACATTTCCTCCACGGTATGAAAAAAATGCGACTATACTGCTGCTGATCACAATACTGATAATAAAATGACTGAAACCAGCCTCCACCCCGAGCAGCCTTAACAGATCATTAAAAAACAGACCAAACAGCAATGGCTGAAGGAAAACAACAACAATAAAAAATCCGAAAAGCAACCATCCTATCCATATACCTATAAGCGGATTAGTAGCTTCCCATAACCATGTATATGCGCTTCCGGAAGATGGCAGCTCTTTTGAAACCATAGCATAGCATATGGCAGTAGGAAGAGTCACAATAAGCGCAATTAAAAAAATCATTGGCGTTGCACTGCCCGCTGTAAGGGTCATTGGACCAAAATTTCCAAATATCCCCAGAGCAGGTGACATCATTACTGCACCAAGGGCTGTAACGCCGACAAGTCCCCATGTCCCTGTTTTCAGCTTATTCTCAGATTCCGACATTATTATAGAATTAAATCATTTGGTAATAATAGTTCGAAGGTATGAGGTTATTCATTTTTTTTGAGCCAGTTCCTTCAACATGTCCACTACCTCATCAACAATACGTTCGCCAGTGCCGGGTTCTGCATAACTGTGATATCCTGTCCAAACCTGGTATCCGCCAAGTTTATGGCTGGTGAGGTCAGGAAGGTAACCAACATAATCGTTTGATAATTCAGCCACATAAGTATACCTGAAAGGAGAACGATTTTTGATATCAATGCCCAGCTGAGTGAAGTATTCAGCTGGAACACCTACAATAGCAACATCACCTATAACCATTGCCTGCAGCCATGTCTCACGTTCCTGTCCCTGCTGTGAAGCTAAATTTTTTCTCATATCCCGGAAAACACGAACTACATCTTCACTGCTCCTGTCATAAGTCCTCACAGCTTCATCTTCTTTAGCCTCATCGAACTGGCGGACTTTAAATTTAAAAGTCCTCTTTGCTGAAGCAACATTGTTGACACGTTTTACCGTAGTACGATCGTTTGCGTCTAGCACTGCGGCTTTGATCCGTCTCGTACATTCAGGCCCTGACAATGTAACATTATGTGTTGATCCGGACGCCCCATTAAGGAATAGTACCGGACAATCCAATTCTTTTTCAAGGGACTGTGCTGCAAGTCCATAAAAGCCGGGAGACCGGTATCCACCGTTACGTGTACCAATATGATGGGTTGAATGATTAAAAAGAAGAGCTTTCATTTTCCCTGATGGATCAGTGAAAGTCAGTACTGGAAGTTCGGGATCAAACGGACCTGTCGGTCGCACATATTCTGCAACAGGATGTATCCAGTTGATCTTGCCATTAGGAAGCAGCCATCTACTGTTCTGACCTACGGTTTCTTCTTTTCCAAGATAGAAATTAAAGGTATAATCTTCTTTGGATAAACTCGCATTGGCTTTGGTAACAGCATCTATAATACCATGCTGAACTCTGCCTGCGAATACTTCATCAACATCATAACCATGTACCTTTACAGTGCTGGGGGCATGATGAGTATGTGAGCTATTAACCAGGATATTGGCAGCAGGGATACCGGTACTTTTTTCTAATTCAACCAGAACAGGGTCAAGATATTTGCGTGATATCATAAGAATATCACAAGTTACAATAGCTACTTTGACGGGCTTTTTCTCAAGAACAATCGCACAGACACGCAGATCACCATCCTGTCCTGTTGTCGTACCAGGTAGAATACTTCCGGCAATTTGCATCGAATTTTCTGCCTTTAAAATCGAAATGCCTGTTCCTACTCTTATGCCTGTACTTTGCTGTACTGATGCGCTTAATACAAATACAGCAGCAAAAATTAAAACCATAAAATGTTTCATAATTAATTTATTAAAAGATTACTAATTTCTCTGATAGAATTTACTTATTACTGGTTATTATAAAGTTTTGAAAGTATCTGGATTGCCTCAACAACAATAGCTTCGCCCGTGCCTTCTGCAACTCTGCTGTGTGCACCTGTCCATACCTGGTAACCACCCAGTTTAAATCCTTTCTTGTCAGGAATATAACCAATATTGTCATTTGCCAGTTCAACAATATAGGTATACCTGAAAGGAGAGCGGCGTTTTATTTCCAAGCCTAATTCATTAAAAAATTCACCGCTGACAGCCACAATTGCCACATCACCTATTTGCATTACCTGCAGCCAGGTTTTCATGGTCTCGCCTTGGTGGGGCGCCAGTTCAGCTCTCCGGGCTCTGAAAGCTGCAATAGTTGGTCCTGGGTTACCGCTTCCTCTTTTTGTACAGTAATATGTAACTGCTTTTTCTTCTTCAGCCTCATTAAATGTACGGATTTGATATTTAAATTCCTCTTTAACGGAAACCAGTCTGAAAACAGGTCTGATCTGTGCCTTATAATATGCATCCTTTACTGCTTCCCTGATCCTGAAGGCTCTTTCCTCCCCTGATAATCCAAGTGCATGAACTGAGCCACATGCGCCAAGCATGAAAAGGCAGGTTCCATCAAGCTCTTGTTCCAGGTCCTGGGCTGCTAATCCATAAAAAGCAGGAGATCTTACACCGCCTTCTCGGGCACCTATATTGTGAGTTGAATGATTGAATATAAGTGCTTCAAGTTTTTCATTCCCGCTTTTAAAGGCTATAACCGGAAGGTCAGGATCAAAGGTACCTGTTGGCCTTATTGCATCTTCTCTAGAGCCCACCCAGAAAATTGTGCTGTCAGATAGGAGCAGGCGGCTGTTTTGTCCAACCGTAGCTTCCTGTCCCAGCCAGAAGTACATTGAAGAATATGGAGCTGTCTTAAGTTTTTCATTTGCCTTCGCGACAGCCTTGAAAATGGCATCTTTCAGGTTGTTCACAAAAATTTCATTCCGCTCGGCAACATGTGATTTGCCGGTGGCAGGCGCATGATGAGTATGAGTAGCCGAAATAAGAATATTTGAGAAAGGAATGCCAAGTTCCGTTTCAATTTTCTTCATCAGATCATCAAGATAATCTCTGTTAACATTTATGACATCGCATGAAACTATGCATAACTTGATTTCTCCTCCTTCAATTACAACAGCAGTTGCTCTTATTGGAGCTTCCTGTCCTTTTGCTTTCCATGGTTGAATGCCGCCCGCGATATCCATAGAATCATCTGACATTATTTCTTCAGCAGCAGCGCCCACTTTAATTTTTATCTCTTCATTCCTGACCATGCTGTTATCCATGCATGAACTCTGAAGTAAAAAAGCAGATACCAAAACCAGTATTCTGATCCCTGATTTAAAATTCATAAACTTTACTTTCATAGCAACTTTCACATTATTAATGGTTTATATTTTTCAGAATTTATTGCTCCTTATACAGCTCGTTCAATATTTCAACGGCTCTATCCACAATTGCTTCACCTGTACCTTTTGACACGAGGCTATGAGCGCCGGTCCATACCTGATAGCCTCCAAGATCAAAACCTTTTTCATCAGGGATATAACCTATGTAATCGTTTGCCAAACCTACTATGTAAGTATACCTGAAAGGTGAAAGTCTTTTTATCTCTATTCCGAGGTCATTAAATAATTCACCGCTTACTCCGACAATTGCTACCTCACCTATCTGCATTACCTGAAGCCAGGTTTTTCTTACCTCGCCCTGATGTTGAGCAAGTTCCTTTCTTCTAGTCCTGAAGGTTTCAATAGTAGATTCAGGATGGCCTCTCTTATGGCAGTAGTGGGAAACAGCCTTATCCTCTTCCTCCTCATTAAACTTCCTCACTTTGTATTTAAATTCTTCCTTTACTGAGACAAGTTTTGATATCTCTTTTTTTTCAGCTTTGTTGTAAGCATCCTTAACAGCTTCCTTAATCCTGAAAACTTTTTCATCTACAGTAAGAGCCAGGGCATGTACGGATCCTGCTGCACCAAGCAAAAAGAGGCAATTCCCTCCAAGTTCCTGCTCCAGTTCCTGGGCAGCAAGCCCATAGAAACCAGGAGATCGTACTCTGCCTTTGCGTGATCCAATATTATGTGTGGAATGATTAAACAGGAGTGCCTGCAGTTCCTCGTCAGCACTCTTGAAAGCTATTACCGGAAGTTCTGGATCGAAAGTCCCTGTCGGTCTTATTGCATCATCCCTGGGACCTGCCCAATTTACTGTACTGTCGGAAAGAAGCAAACGGCTGTTCTGGCCTACTGTTGCTTCCTGTCCAAGCCAGAAATACATAGAAGATTCGGGTGCTTTTCTTAGCTTCTCATTAGCTTCTGATGCTACGGTAAACATTGCACCTTTCATGGAGCTTACAAAATTCTCATCCCTTGAATATCCATGGATTCCAACTGTTGCCGGGGCATGATGTGTATGTGACGCAGAAAAAAGAATATTCTCAAAAGGAATTCCGCATTCTGCTTCTATTTTTTTTGCAACATCATCGGTAAACTCCCTGTCAACCTTGGTTACATCGCAGGTTATAATGCATAATTTGGTCTCTCCATCATCAATTACCAAAGCTGTTGTCCTTATAGGTGCTTCTTCTCCATGTGCATATCCAGCCTGAATACTTCCGGCAATTACCATTGAATCATGTCCAACAAGATGTTTGGCGGCAGTTGCAACTTTTATTTTAATACTATCTTTATTTTGTTCTTCCCTATTAACACATCCACTTAGAACAATCACAATTTGCACCAGGAACAAAAATAATCTGGGCATCAATAAACATCCATTATTCTTCATAACATTATTTTTAAAAATCACATCCTTAACCAGTAATTACTTCTCATCATAAAGGACTGTAAGCAATTGAACAGTTCTTTCAAGAATGGATTCACCAGTACCTTTGGCTACTATTCCATGATAACCTGTCCATGCCTGGTATCCACCTAGTTCATACCCTTTTTCATCAGGTATATATCCTATGTAATCATTTGCCAGTTCGACTACATATGTATACCTGAAAGGAGAACGCCTCTTTATATGAATACCAAGGTCAGCAAAATATTCTCCACCGACAGCCACAATGGCAACTTCTCCAATCGCCATTGCCTGTAGCCATGTTTTCCTGGTCTCTCCCTGATGAGACTTAAGGTCTTCCCTGTTTTCCCTGAATACCTCTATTACTGATTCAATCACTGGCATTGGAGCATTCATTCTCGTTTTGCAGTAATATGAAATGTCATCCTGTTCTTTAGTATCATCGAATTCCCTGACACGGTACTCAAACTCTTCTTTAATTGAAACGAGCCTTGTAACCTCTTTCTTCAATGATTTCTGATATGCATCAGTTACAGCTTGTTTAATTCGAAAAATCTTTTCATCGGTGGAAAGATCAAGAGAATGCACTGATCCGCATGCACCTAATAGGAAAAGGCATGTTCCGCCAATTTCTTCTTCAAGTTCCTGGGCGGCCAGGCCATAAAAACCTGGAGAGCGAACTCCTGATTTCCGTGAACCAATATTGTGAGTGGAGTGATTGAAAATCATAGCAATCAGATTCCTTTCTTCATCCCTAAAAGAAATAACAGGAAGATCAGGATCAAATGGGCCTGTCGGCCTTATTGCATCGTCTCTGCGGCCTGACCAGTTGATCGTGCTGTCGGAGAGAAGAAGCCGGCTGTCCTGGCCAACAGTAGCCTCCTGTCCAAGCCAGAAAAACATCGATGCATTCTCTGCTCCGGCCAGCCTGTCGTTAGCTTTTTTAACAGCAAAGACAACTGCATCTTTCAGCCTTTCAACAAAAACCGGATCACCAGGAAAACCATGGCCATGGGTTGAAGTGACCGCTGGTGTGTGATGTGTGTGAGTTGCTGAAACAAGGATGTTTTTAAATGGAATACCGCACTCAGTCTCTATTCTCTGTCCTATCTCATCAATAATATTTCTGCCAATCACCAGTACATCACATGAGACGATACAAAGTTTAGTATTTCCTCCCTCAAGCACCAATGCAGTGGCCCTTATCTTGCCTTCCTGCCCGGATACTTTCCTGGGGAAAATTCCGCCTGCTATATTCATGGAATCATCTCCAATAATCTCTTCATAAGCAGTTGCTGCCTTTATTTTTATACCCTTTTCTTTATCGGCTTTACCTGTACAACCGTGAAGAATAATTAAGAAACTTAGCAGAAATAAATATAAACCTGAAGGAAGATTCTTGAAATCCATCTTAATGTCTGTTAGTATTTATCCTTGATCAGCTTGAAACTTTCAATTGAATATTTGCCAACATTCGTGTTGAATTCATGACCTTGTCTTGGAATAATTTCAAGCTCATTCTCCAGAAGGTCTGTCTTGTGAATATCATCAAAATCAATGAATTCTGAAAATTTCACTGTCGCTGTACCTGCACTGCCTGTAGTCTCGTAGAACCTTAATATCAGGTCATCTGAGTCCTCAGCCTTCTTCAGCACTTTTATAATAAAATTTTCAGGAGCTACCTCAACAAATGAATGTGTTGCCGGCAGCTTGCCCTTATGTGATTCCTCTCTCACTGCTATCAGCGGATAGTTAAATTCATATCCTTCTTGCACTACCCCGGCACCACGCCAGTCACCCTTATGAGGAAATACTGAGTATTTTATCTGGTGAATCCCCCTGTCATCAAGACTCTCTACAGGATGATCAGGGCTGCGAAGCAGGCTCAGACGTATCATATTATCCTTGACATCATAGCCATAGCGACTGTCATTCAAGACACTCACCCCATATTGCTTATTTGATATGTCTACCCATTTTTGCGCATTATGCTCTTCTCCTATGCTCGGCCTTTCTATATTACCATAAGGAATTTCATATGTGGCATTCTTATTCTCTGAATTAACCGGGAAGGCCACTTTAACCATCTTATTCTTCCCGTTCCAGTCTATTATAAGTTCAAAGTCTACCCTGTCTATTCCCGGGTACAGGTATATCCTTTGTATAAATCTGGCCAGGTTATAGTTCTTCTTGATCTGAACCATTGACCTGACTGGTCCGTTTTCTATCAGCTCTGCCTCCGTGTACGAATCCAGGTTTACTGTCTTTCCTGTCCACAGATTGTATTCCCTAGCTCCCTCTGGTGACAATAAGAATCCTTCTGAGTCTCCGAAATCATCAATTACCTGTATCAAATTACCCAGCCCTCCTTTTTCAAGTGCCTCCCTCTTATTCCGCTTATCTGTTATCCCTGAGACGCATCCCGTCACCGAATCAATTTTTACTCTGAAAAACTCATTCTCAAGCAAAAACCTCCGTGTCCTGAAGGCATTTTTATCTGATGGCTTTTCATTTTCTGGTCTTACCCTGAATGTCGAGTAGCCCATAGAGGGTATATTCTCTGCAAGGAATAATACCTTAAATTCATTGGCTCCCTCTTTTTCTTTAACACTTACAATTTGTACCGGTATCCTCCGCTTCTCCTGGTCCAGTATTGATATATAATTTGTCCCTGCCGGCAATTTCAGTGTTGCCTCAACTACATCTGTACGCTTCCATGACAGTGGATTGAAAATAACAAGAGCATCACCATCTCCCTGGGTATTGATGTGTTTTGTAATGGACCTCAAAGATTCATCTAGCAAAATGGATGATGTATCGACGATCTCTTTAAAACGCCTTAAAACATCATCTATTGAAGGAAGGATATCAGTCCCTGAGATAGGATCATGAAACTGGTTTATCATCAGCTTCTTCCAGGAACTGTATATTTGTTCGCTCGGATAGTTTCCGTAGCCGAGTGCATATGAAACCGATGCAAACTTTTCAAGTGTCATAAGCATGGTTTCGCTCTGACGATTCCCCTTTTTAATCTCTCCTACTGTAGTATAGGCACCACGGATGGTAGGCTCAATTTCATATCTGTATACAGGGAAATTACCTTTCTCAGTCATTGCAGCAGCTAAAAACTGTTTTGGTGTACTGAACATGATCTTTGCAAGACTTTTTCCGTTATTTATTTCATTCATCACCTGGTGCATTCTTTCAACATCAGCCCTAATGGCACCTCCCCCATGGTTCCCTACACCAATAAGCGTAATTCCATCATTGATTCCATACTTAGAATTAATATCAGCAAGGTATTTATCAATTTCATCTTTGGGACTAAGATTACCTCCGGCAGCAAGAGGATTGTATGCAAATACCCTGGAACCATCAGCGGATTCCCACCAAAACATTGAATCTTTCATTTTTCCACGCGGACGTGTAAACATATATGAATCTATCCCTGATTTCTTTAGAATCTGCGGATATGTCCAGGGATGTGTCCAGGCATCCTGGAACCAGGCTGTTTTAACGTCAATATCAAACTGGTATTTGATCCATCTTTTCCCATATAAGCATTGCCTGACTATTGACTCACCACATGGTAGACATCCGTCAGTTTCTACAAATAATCCGCTTCCTATTGCCAGTCGCCCATTATCACCACTTGGGCCCGGGTTTGGCAGTCCTGGCCCTATAGCTCTACGGTTATGTACATAATAACGTAATTTATAAAAGAGATCAGGATAAAGCTTTTCCAAAGGTTCCATGACAGGTACCTGGAGAAATGTAAAAGTATAATCAGGAAATTTTTCCATGTTGTCAAAAGCTACCTCAAGAGTGTGTTTTGCAATCACATGGATTGCCGAAGGATCATACCTCCACCACCAGGACAAGTCTATATGTGCCTGAGGTATAACATGCAATTTCATAGCACCAATGGTGCCTTCGGTCTGAAGAGTATTGATCTGGGCATCAATACTTGATATTGATATCCCTAAAAGCATGCTTATTAATAATAATGTTCTCTTTGATTTTTTCATCGTTTGAAGTTTAAATTCATATTTTTTACAATTATCGTTTGCACCTTTTCCAGAATAATATGATTACCTTCATTATCTCTCTTATTTCAAACTATGAATTCCCGTTTGATCATGAAATAAATTCTCGACAATAAATATAAATATCTTAATTGAGGGGAGAAATCTTTTAGCTGCTGATCTCTCCCCTGTTGCTATCCATTTATTATTTAAAAGATGAATGTTATTACACTATTAATAGCCAGGATTTTGTTCCATCGCCGGATTTTTTTGCATTACCATTAATGGTATTGGCCATATCAAATGAAACTCCTGAAATGTAGCACCAAATGGATTTGTAGCACCAACCAAATCTACAAAGGTTACTATCCCAGGATTAGAGGCTGATGTTACAGGGTACTTCCGTGTTCTCTGAATATCAGGCCAGGTGGCAAAATCAAAAACTAATTCCCTATGACGTTCTTTCCATACTTCTTCTATAAACTGTTGTTTAGATAATGCCTGTAATTCAGCCTTAATTTGGTTCTCGTCAGATTGCCAGTAGGCTCTACTTCTTACGTCGGCTAAGTAAGATACTGCTTCATTAGTCACTCCTTCCACCTGTGCAATCGCTTCTGCAGCAATTAAAAGCACCTTAGCATAACGTAATATCGGAAAGTCCTGGCCTCCTTTCCCACTATTAAATATCGCATCCTCATCATACCATAGATATGGAGCCCATGCATTAAAGTCATATTTTATTCCGCCCCTCTCTATGGAATTATGCCATAATTGCCTATTTTGAATCCTTAAATCTTTAACAGGATCATAGATTCTACTAAATTCATCTCGCGGATGGTAACAATTCCACATATCTTGATATCTAGTGCCAGGAGGTCTGGCATAGCTTGGAATTGTATACTGTGGCTTTGGTGTGGCTTTTAAATTAGGTTCATATTCTATTGAATAAATATATTCGAGTGTTTTCTCAGTTACTCGCATCACATTGTAAGCACTCTGAGTCGGTAGAGTAACGTGTTTGATTAGCTGATATACTCCGCTATTGATAACTATTCTTGCTGCATTTGCTGCTTTTTGATAACTCGTAGTTGACTGTATCGGATATCCTGCTTGCTGAAGATAAACATCAGCTAATAGAGTGGCAACTAATCCTTTAGTAACTTTAAATCCATTCAAATAATATGGAACATCTGGGAATCCAGCTTTATCTAATGCCCATTCTAAATCAGTTATTATCATGGTGTATACATCTTCAACAGGATTTCGTGGCACATTAATATTATCTAGACTTTCATAGGGTTCAGTTACTATGGGAACGGCTCCAAAAAATTTTACCATCCAGAAATAATTATATGCTCTCCAAAATTTTGCTTCTCCTAACAAAGCATTTAACCTGAATTATTCATAAAAAAGGGGGTTTTGTTCTTTATTTATAACTTAAATAGCTATATTTAAAGTTGTTACAACAAAAACACCCCCATCTACAATGATAGACAAAAATACTGAAAATTCCACACAAGAACTTAACCTTTTTCCGATAAAAGGTAAAAACATTGAACTTAGTTTTAGCGGTGACCGCATAAGCAGCGATGGTGGATTATTACTTCTTCGTGAGCTTGATAGTCAGCTAAACCTCTTAGCTTCAGCTAGTAACTGCATACGTGATGAAAGGGACAGTCGTTATATTGATTATTCTGTTAGGGAATTGCTGATACAACGGGTTTTTCAGATAGCAGCCGGTTATGAAGATTGCAATGACTGCAATGATCTGCGTGAAGATATGATATTTAAAATATGTGTAGGCCGGTTGCCCCAAAGCGAGCCTGATTTAGCATCTCAACCAACAATGAGCCGATTGGAAAACACAGTAACAAGAACTGATCTTTTTCGTTTGGGCAAATGCTTAGTAGACATGTTTATAAGTTCATATTCAAAAGCTCCATCAGTCATTATTTTAGATTGCGATGATACCAACAATGACACCTATGGACAACAAGAATTGGCATTATTCAACAACTTTTACAACGAGCATTGTTATATGCCCATACATATATATGAAGGATTGTCTGGGAAATTGGTAACTACCATTTTAAGGCCCGGTCGCCGGAATAAACAAGCCAATATTGCCAGGTTATTACAAAAGCTTATATCGTACCTTCGTGTGCAATGGCCTGAGACAAAGATTATAGTACGTGGCGACAGCCATTTTGCATCGCAGGATTTTATGGATTGGACATGGATCCAACCTAATATTGACTTTATCACCGGACTGACGGGCAATGCAAAACTCCACGAACTGGCACAGGTAACCATTGAAAGTGCTCAAAGAGAGTTTAATCAATACCAAAAGCCGGTAAAACGCTACCATTCATTTATGTACAAAGCCGAAAGCTGGGGAAACTACCAACGAGTTATTGTGAAAGTTGAGGTGAGCACAATGGGAACCAACATCCGGTACATCGTCACCAGCCTGGCCGATTTTCGTACCCGTGATTTATACGAGAAAGGTTACTGTGCACGTGGCTCAATGGAGCTACGCATAAAAGATCATAAGTTGTATCTTAAGTCTGACCGGTCGTCTTGCACGAAGTTTACAGCAAACCAGTTTCGTTTGTTCCTGCACTCAATGGCATACATACTTATACACACCTTGCAAAAGGAAGTATTAAAGGGAAGCGAGTATGCCAATGCAACCATGAAAACCATACAGCTCAAAATTATTAAAACAGCCGCATGGGTTAAAGAGATGAGAACCAAAATAAAAATAGAGTTACCACAGTCTTGCACAACAAAAACTGAACAAATCAGAGGCTATGAGAGATTGATCATACTTCGAACTTAAAAATGTAAATCACAGCCTCTCTGACATATATCCTGATAATCTGTAACATAAATAGGATAGGTATCCCCAAAAACAAGATTTAGCACCAAAAATAAATACTGCAACGAAAAAATAAGGGGTGAATCCATAAAGAAACCAGGAAAATCATTCCTATAAAGATAAATCACGGAACAAGTCAGAATAATCAGAGAGTAATAAGTTAATTTTTATCTTTAATTTTAAGTTTATGAATTAATCAGGCTAGATAAGATATCAGAAAAATTTATTTACCCGGTTTCTTTTGAAAAAATTGCGAGAATGTATAAAGGTCTTCTTGCAAATGGTTTTACAAGCTATGCTGAGGTATGATAATTTATGATTAAAGAAGTTTTAGAAATATCTGTCCCGGTAAAAAACGGGAAATCAATTGCGTTAAAAATAAGTGGCCCATCAGATAACTCACTGTTTTTAATGGAAGGATCTGATGCTATTGAAGGAGAAGCACCAAATCAATTGGTAGAAGGGAAGTTCTATGATTTTCAGATTGAGGATGGATATTATTTAAAAGATTCATATGGAATTGTAACTACAAATAAATTCAGGAAATCAATTGGAAGAATCTCTCCTAATATCTATGTAGGGACATTATCCTTAGATGTTTTTTCTGAAAAAGAAACTGAAAGATGTGGAGTAGTAAAACTTGAGGTGCAGTCAATTAAGACAAGTTATCGGGAAGATTACAGAAAGATGCTTTCAGATATTACTGAACATTGCATTGAATTAGTTTTTCAACATAGTTCTCCTGTTACGCAGGTTGTAGATGTAGATTATGAAAAAGATTCCAGAACATTGTATCAAAGATTTACATTTATTAATTCAGTTTTAGATTCAGAGGAATTTAATGATGCGGTACATAAAGTAATTTCCGCGCCGGTTACAAAATGGGTAGAAAGTGAAATTGATAGAGATATCCGAGGTGTAAGAAGATTAAATAATAAGGCTCTAAGACAAATTGCGACTGCCTCAAACAGAATAGGTTTACCTGAAGGTCACCCATTAGAATGGTTAGATTCAATTCCGGCTAAAATCAAAATCAATTACAAAAAAGAAACTATTGATACTCCTGAAAACAGATTTGTAAAACATGCGTTAAAAACATTTTTATCTGTTGTAAGTGACTTAAAATCTAGGACAGAAGAAGATAGCAAAATCAATCTTGAGGCAAGAAAAACAGAAGGCCATTTAGAGCAATTGTTAAGTTACGCTGTTTTTAAAGAGATATCGAACCCAGCATCGCTCATACTGAATAGTCCTATTCTTCAAAGAAAAGAAGGCTATCGCGAGATATTAAAGGTATGGTTAATGTTTAATCTTGCTGCACAATTAACCTGGGCTGGAGGTGATGATGTTTATGATATAGGGAAAAGAGATGTTGCTATTCTGTATGAATACTGGCTTTTCTTTCAACTTTTAAAAATTATCGAAAAAGTTTTTGGCATAAAACCAAAAAAGGATTTGATTATTGATACACATGATAAATTAGGGATACAATTAAAACAAGGTACTCATTTTCCCATTGAAGGGATTTGTGATAAGCACAACAGAAAACTAAAAATTCAATTTAGTTATAACAGGACTTTTTCAGGCAACAACGATTTTCCGGAGGGTGGCAGTTGGACAAGAAATATGCGACAGGATTATACGCTTTCAATCTGGCCGGATGGAATTACTCCAATAAAAGCTGAACAAGAAGAATTAATAGTACACATTCATTTTGATGCAAAATATAAGATCGAGAACATTAACGAATCGCTTGGTGACGTTTCAAATCTTGATGAAGAAAAATCAGAACAAAGCAAAGGGACATACAAACGTGCAGATTTGTTAAAAATGCATTCTTACAAAGACGCAATAAGACGTACCGGAGGTGCTTATATTTTATATCCCGGGAAAGACAAAACAACTTACAACAAAATGGGATTCAGGGAAATAATTCCCGGTTTAGGAGCCTTTGTGACGCTCTGTTTAAGAAATGATGATAACGGATCAAAAGAACTTGAAAAGTTTTTTGACGATGTCGTCTCTCATTTCTTAAACAGAGCGTCACAAAGAGAAAGATTATCAGATAAGGTACACGATATTCATAAAGAAAAGAAATCAGACAATGACATTTTAGACGAACCTATGCCGGAATACATTGGGGATAGAAAACTAATTCCGGATGAAACATTTGTCCTTGTTGGATTTTATAAAAGTCCCGAGCACCTGAAATGGATTAAGGAAAATAAACTTTATAATACCCGAACAGGTGCAGGCAATGGCTCAATTCATCTTGACCCAACTATTACAGGAGCAAAGTATTTATTATTACATAGTCGTAATAATTCCAAAACAGGCTTCTTGTTTACATTATCTGATGAAGGGCCAAGAGTATTCTCTAAAAATGACTTAGAAAAGAAAAAATATCCGAATCCATCTCAGAATTTTTATCTGGTTTTTGAACTTACGGGTGAATGTGACAACGAATTCAAAAACAAAAAATGGGATGTTACAGAACTTGAAGGTTATAAAATTGGAAATGCCAGATCGTGGCCCTTTTCAACATCACTTACAAAAATGATGAAAGCAGTAGCAAATGAATAAAAGACTGTTTGCTCTTGGAGATATACATGGATGTTTCGATATATTTCGAATATTGCTCGAACAGAAAATTCAAATCACAGTCAGTGATAAAATTATTCTACTTGGAGACTACATTGACAGAGGAACTCAAAGCAAAGAAGTTATAAATTACATAATCGACCTTCAGGCAAAAGGGTTTGACATTATTCCACTCCTTGGGAATCATGAAGCAATGTTACTTGATGCTTATAATAATGAAGGACTTAATTCAAAATGGATTCAGAATGGTGGTTCTACAACACTTAGTAGTTTTGATATAAATTCTTTGCAAGATATTGAATCCAAGTATATTGATTTTTTTAAAAGATTATCTTATTATTTTGCTTTTGAGGAATATCTTTTTGTCCACGCAGGATTTAATGATTCCGAGATCAATCCTTTTGCTGATAAGTATTCCATGATTTGGTTATGTAAGCAAACATATGAAAATCCATTGCTAATGAACAAGATTATAATTCATGGTCATCGACCTATTTCAGTTGATGTTTGTAAAGAAATAGTTTATAGTAATAAGAATGTGATTAATCTCGATACTGGTTGTGTTTATTCAAATATGACTGGATACGGGACTCTTACTGCAATTGAATTAAATACCAGATCTTTATATTTTGCATAAGTTAATTTAAATGCTATATTTGCAATTCGCGAATCGCGAATTAAAAATAGAGGTTATGAAGAAACATAATGGTATGCGCCCGCAAGACATTGTCGTATTGCTGAAAATAATATCAATGCAGAATCAAGAATGGCGTAATATTGATATTGCTAATGCGCTTAATTTAAGTCCGTCGGAAGTATCTGAAGCTTTGAACAGAAGTAAGATTGCCAAACTAATAGATGGTAAAAAGAAAAGTGTTAATCCTAATTCATTTAAAGAGTTTTTAATTTATGGTTTAAAGTATGTATTCCCAGTTGAACCAGGTGCAATTGTCCGAGGCATACCAACTGCACATTCTGCTCCTCCAATAAGTGAAAATATTTCTCAAGGAGCAGATATATATGTTTGGCCTTATGCAAAAGGAAATAAAAGAGGACAGTCAATAGAAGCTCTATATAAGACCGTACCAGAGATTGCTCAAAAAGACAAATCTTTATACGAATTACTTGCGCTTACTGACACTCTAAGAGTTGGCCGAGCGAGGGAAATTAAGATTGCGATAGAAGAATTAGAAAAAAGAATGAACTATGCCAAGTGACAATATTGATATGCTACAAATTGTGGCAGATGGATTAGGAGATTTAAAAGACGAAATAGTATTTGTAGGAGGAGCTGTTGCAGAATTATATGCAGATGATCCCGCTTCATCAGATATCAGGCCAACACAAGATGTCGACTGCACGATTGAATTAAGTTCATATAAGGAGCATACAGAACTTGAAGAAGACCTAAGGACCAAAGGGTTTGCAAATGATACATCACAAGGTGCCCCCATTTGCAGATGGATTTATCAAGACATTAAAGTTGATGTGATGCCTACAGATGAGAATGTTCTAGGCTTTAACAATCAATGGTATCCGGGTGGAGTAGGAAATAAAATTCCAAAAACGCTTCCTGATGGTTCTGAAATATTTGTGTTTCCACCAGAATATTATTTAGCTGCTAAAGTTGAGGCACATAATGACCGTGGAGGAACTGATTTAAGGCAAAGCCATGATTTTGAAGACATTATTTATATCCTTGATAATTGTACAACCATACTAGAAGACGTTAGAAATGCAGATGAGGATGTTAAAAACTATTTAATAACAGAATGCGAAAGGTTATTTGAAAATGATGGATTATCTGAGGGAATAGAGTGTGCATTAGGTCCGGGGGCCGATTCTGACAGAGTAGAAATTATTGAAGGTTTGATACTTGAGATTGCTAGTCTTGATTGACAATTGAAAGTTTACCTTTCCATAATTGAATCCATGGGCATGTTTAATTTTCATGAACGATTTTATAATACTATCAATTAGAATGTTTGACGAGATTAAAAAATATAAGAATAATGGACACTTCTTTTTTAAAAAAGGAGATAACCTAATGCAAATAAGCAAAAGCCTTCCTGACTTACCTGGTGTTTATTATATTATTCGTTTATCCAATGGTAGAATTGAACTTGTTTATATTGGTAAATCTGGCCCTATTAGACAAAATGGGCAGTTCAAAGATCAAGGATTAAACGGGTGCCTGAATAATAAGCAAGAAGGACATTACAGACAGGACTTTTTTGAATCACAAATTTTGAAGGAGAATATTGATGCATTAGACATTTATTGGTTTATAACATTTGATTCAAAGAATAAAGATCTCCCCGGATTTGTTGAAGGTCTCTTAATGCAACGGTTTTTCGAAATTCATGGAAGATTACCTCTTTGGAATAGGGATTTTTAGAGCTTTGACAATTGCTAAACAGAAGCAGTCAGACACATTGCCAAGCCGCACATGCCAACCTTATCACCAAAGCTTGGCAAAGAGTGTGCCTGCGACCCCAGTTGACTTTTAAAATTTTTCTCCCTCTCGCCTAAGTAAGAGAGCAATCTATAGCATGACAATTCCATGGACACACTAGGACTGAAAAAAATATATCGTGACAATTTTCTGGTACCGAGACAGGAATAAAAGCCAGCCTATAACACGGACAATGCTATGAAAAGCAGAATCTCCGGTTAGTCAAAGTTAATACAATAAAATCATAAAAACTTCTTCAAAAATCCTATAAAATCACACTGC
>Ga0209212_1003246_pt1 | contig 21733 bp, 21 predicted proteins | sample RifGroC2_FD_183996 | JGI IMG/M metagenome (GOLD analysis project Ga0209212, IMG submission 183996) | Groundwater microbial communities from Rifle, Colorado, USA - Groundwater C2 (SPAdes) (version 2) | ecosystem: Environmental > Aquatic > Deep subsurface > Groundwater | place: Rifle, Colorado... | reverse complement strand
GTCCCTGGGCAGGTAGGAAAGGGAAGACCCCGTCGAGGTTTTCGCTATGCCGGGAATCGCCGATTTACGATCCCCCTTTTGAAGGTGGCCTATCAGCTCGCTGAAGCTTTTCTTCCCGACGCCGATGACGATGTAGTCGATCTCGCTTCGATTGAAATAAGACGGGTCGCAGGTGGCATGATTTCCCCCGACCACCATGAGGCAATCGATTTGCCCCCTGATTTCCCTGGCATATCTCAACACGGTGTTCGCCTCGCAGGTGACCGCCGTGAAACCGATCACCTGGGGACGAAAATCTGTGACCGTATCCCACAGTGCGTCTTCCTGTTCGCATTTCATATCGAGGATCATCACGTCATGCCCGGACAAGGCCCCGGCAATGACCTCGAGGCTGAAGGGTTCTCCCTTGAATATCTGCTTGATGGATGTGACCCCGTATGCCTCTTCCGGAATGCTCTTTCCGGAATTGGGCGGATTGACAAGAAGGATGTTCATGATGAGATAAACCTTGAATAATGATACATTTATGCTAAAGATACACCGGTTTTGCTTGCTATCAGAGATGTGTCCCCGTGTCAATGACAATGAAGAGACGACGATGAAGACATCCGAAGTTCCCCAAGACGATATAAGGACTTTACAGGGAGCGAAGAAGGCCCTGTATGCCGTCGACGACCAGGGCAATTATACCCGGTCCACCACGAGCGGTTGGGATGTGGAAGAGGTTGTTCTGACCCAGGTGATCGACGACTTCGAGGAAAAGGCCGGGGCGGCGGCACTCCGAGTGAGAAAAAACGAAACCTCGCCGATCGAATACTTCATGTACAAGAAGTGGATGGATCCTCTGACCCTGGCCCAGGTGATGGGTCTTTACCGCTGGCAGGTCAAGCGGCATTTTAAACCCCGCGTCTTTAAAAGGCTCGACGATAGGACGCTCGGCGAGTATGCCCGGATCTTCGGGGTCTCCATTGGCGCTTTGAAGAATTTCCCCGAGGAGGATTAGATGGCGCGATTAAGGCCGTTGGAACACAGGCAATACGCCCACTGCGAAAGCGGGGTGGTCACCGCGCTCCTGAGGAGCCATGGTCTCGACCTGTCGGAACCCATGGTATTCGGGATCACAGGCGGCCTTACCTTCGCCTATATTCCCTTTATCAGGATCACCAATATGCCCCTCATAGGGTACCGGATGTTCCCCGGTTCGATCATCAAGGGGGCCGTAAAAAACCTCGCCGTCGAATTCAGGACCAGGAGGTACCGGGACGCGAGAGAGGCCCTTGACGAACTGACCCAACTGGTCGATGGAGGTGAAGTCGTTGGCCTACAGACATCGGTTTACTGGCTTCCCTATTTTCCCCCCGAGATGCGTTTTCAATTCAACGCGCACAATCTGATCGTCTACGGAAGAGAAGGTGATGAATTTCTCGTCAGCGACCCGGTTTTTGAACACGTCGTCCGGATCAAGGCGGAGGACCTCCAGAACGCCCGTTTCGCCAAGGGAACCCTTGCCCCGAAGGGTTTCATATACTATCCCGTCCGGGTCAATGCCTCCGTGGATTTGCGTGAGGCGATACGGAAATCCATTAGGCGGACGGTGCACATGATGCTCTACGCCCCGATTCCTTTCATCGGCGTCAAGGGTATCCATTATCTGGCGAAAAAAATAGAAAGGCTCAATCCCCGTAAAGACCTCAAGATGGTCCGTCTCTTCCTCGGCCACATCGTCAGGATGCAGGAGGAGATAGGCACCGGAGGGGGGGGGTTCCGGTTCATGTACGCGGCCTTCCTCCAGGAGGCCGGAAAGCTTCTCGGCTCACCCCCGCTTGACGAGGCATCCCGGATGATGACCGAGGCCGGAGATATGTGGCGCCGGTTCGCCCTGGCCTGCGCACGGGCCTGTAAAAGCAAAACGGCCGATTTCGATGTGGGGGAGATCGCCCAACTATTGAGAAAGTGCGCCACCCAGGAGAAGCTGGTCTATTCCCTTCTCAAGACTGTAAAGCTATAAGGTCGGGGGTTCAATACCGCTCCACCTCCAAAACCGCGTAATGTCCGCGCGGGTCCTTGTTGATATGCAGCAGGGTCCTCCCCGGGAATCGATCCATAAACAGGCTTACGCCACAGGCGGTGGCCGAGCCGGAATATCCGTAGTCTCTGAGATAGTTGAATTCAGCGACGGGGTGCAAGGCATCCCTCCATTCGGCGGCTTCCTTATCACCGACCAGGGCGCCGAACGAAACCACATCCACCGGCAATCCTTCCCGTTCCTTGATCCATCGCCGACAGGAAAGACCGTCCCGAAACGACCTGTTTTCCGTAAACGCCCCGCAGGCCCCCTCCCTCTCAAGCTTGACATAAAACCAACCGCTCCCGTCGACCATTCGCCAACCGTGATGATTCTGATCCCCCCTATCGAATCCGTTAAGAGAAGCCTCATCCACACCGCCGATCAAGGCCCTTCGTTCCGCACCCACCGCAAAATCCGCCTTCAGCAGCTCCAATCCCCTTTCGAAGGAGACATGCTGGCTGGAAACGGTGATGTTGCGCCCCCGGATGCCGAGGTGCTGGGCAAGGTAGAACGCGGCCGTACTGCTCATCGTATTGATGAACCCATAAGGTTTGGGAAGCGAATGGGCGGCATAGATCTCATCCAGGACGGCCGCGGTATCGTCGAGGTTTCCGTGCTCGGTCGTCAGATAGACCGCCGTATTTGCCTCAACGGGCTGCAGGCGGACACATCGAAGGGCGCCAAGCAGAGCGAGCAGGATGAACCTGTTTCCCCTGCGGAAATTCTCCCGGGTGTAGCGTCGAATCTCTTCCTTGAGACTATTGACATCCGCGTTTGCCGCACCGATGAAGGCAGCGGCGCTGTGAATATACATTCCGTTCATCCTGTGTTGTTCCTGTTGGAGAGGAGCAACGTGGTGCAGTTGCCGCCGAACCCGAAGGTGTTGAGCATGAAAACCCCCTCCCCCACTTTTCTGTTCTCGGTCACCGGCTTCAGATTCAACTGCTCATCCATGTCGCGGAAACCCGGTGTGGAGGGAATAAATCCAGTCTTCACCGACTCCGTGAACACGATCAGCTCGCTGACGCCGCAGGCGCCCGCTGTGTGGCCGATGAAGGGTTTGACACACGTCACAGGCGGGATATGGCGGTCGAAGGTGGTCATCATCGCAGCGCACTCGGTCCGGTCATTGTTCTCGGTTCCCGTGGCGTGGGCTTTGACGGCACAGATATCCCCCGCGTCAATCCCCGCCTGCCCGAGAGCCCTGTTCATCGTTTCCGCAACGGCAGCCCCCTCTTCATCGTGGCTGGTCACGCTATAGATGTCACAGAGGTTCGCCCCGCCAAGACACTCAAAGTCGCCCGCCCCTCTGCGCTTCCCCTCCAGCACTACCGCACCGCAGGCCTCGCCGAGGATCAGACCGTCCCGCGACCTGTCGAAGGGTCTGTATTCCGAGGCGGCAAGGGATTTCAGGCCTTCAAACCCATAAAAGCCGAGGTTGTTGAAGAGGTCATAGCCCACCACCAGCGCCCTTTCGATATGCCGCTGCTTTATCATCGCCGCGGCGTAGAGCAGGGCGTTGGCGCTCGATGTACATGCCGTGGCGAAGGAGTAGCAGCCGGCTTCCATCCCGAACCGCTCGCCGATGGCGCCGGCGATCTTGCCATACCCGTCGGACGAGCGGAGAAACAACCCCGATACGGTTGATGCCGATTTAAGGTGGTTGCCCTCGAACACCGGCACATCCATGGAGGTGGAGCCGAAAAAAATCGGCATCTCGATGATCTCGTCGCCGCTCACCCCGGCGTCGGCGAGCGCGCGGGCGACCGTGGAAAACAGGATATCATAGAAATACGCATCGGAGCGGTTATCCAGCGTATCCGCTTCGTTTCGCATGATCAGGTAGTACGGTCGGGTATAGGGCAGGCCGGCCAGGGTGAAGGGAAGTTGTTCGAGCTTTATTCTTTTTTTGCGAACCGCGTCGACGATCTCCTTCAGGGAATCCCCGAGGGAGCAGACCATCGCCTTCCCTGTGATGAATGCCCTTCCGCTCATATTTTACTCCGGCTGGATGAAGTCGGCAAAGGTGTTCATCGATTTCATCACCTTTCTCATTTGCTTGCTGTCGGTAATGAGGATGTTGAATCTGTTTTGTATCGCAATCGAGATTTGCAGGGCGTCTATCGAGTCCAGCCCGAGTCTCGAGTCTCCGCCGAACAGAGGATCATCGTCGCCTATCTCCCCGGGATCGATCGTGATGTCGCACTCCTCGACGATCAGCCGCTTTAAATCCATTTTCAGTTTCTCATCCAGCGACCCCTTCATCGTTTGTTAAACCTCCTTCTGCCTTTGCAACAGGATCACCGTCAGCGTCAGCATGACTCCTCCAAAAATGAAAAGGGACAGGCTTTCCGGCAGTACGTCGGAGGCGCTGCCGTTCCGCAGAAAGATGTCGAGGAATCCTTCGAGCCCCCAGGACATGGGGGATAGAATAGCGAGGTCCTGCATGAACCCCGGCATGACAAACGTGGGGACCATGATCCCGCCCAGGGCGCCGAAGATAATATTCAGAACCCCCCCGATCGTGGTCGCCTGCTCGGTCGTCCGGGCAATAGAGGCAATCAGAAGCGCCAGCGAGATGGCGCAAAAGCTCACCGAGGCGGCAATCAGGATCAGGCCGCCCAGGGAATCCCCGAGGGTGAGGGCGGTGCCGCCGAAAAAAGGAACGACATACGTACCGATGCCGATCATCATAACCACCTGTATGGCATTGATGAACAGATAGGGGACCATTTTTCCCGTGATCAGGGCAAACCGCGATACATTCATGCTTTTGAGGCGCATGAGGGCGCCCTGCCCCCTTTCGGATATGAAGGTGTTGGATAGGGGGATGACAATGAAAAACATGGAAAAGACGAGCCAGGCGGGGACGCTCTGCTGGACCGCGGACGGAATCTTGAAAGACCGCCCCTCCCTGTAAATATAACGGACGTCGACCTGGCTCTCCTCGGCAGCCTTCAATTTCTCCTTGTCGATTCCGGCAGAGTCCAGGAATTCGCCGATACTGTCGATGAACGCATCCCCCCTCAACTTCGCCAGCTTTCCGTCCAGCGCGCTTCTCAGCACCATCTGGGTCTGGACGTTGACCGAGGGATCCACGAGAATCTCCAAAGGCTTCTTCTTATCGTCATTTCCTTTCGCTACGAAGGAAGAGAAGTTTTCCTTGATGATCAGGGCAAACTTGGCGTCCCGCAGGTGCATCGCTTCCTTCACTCGCTCCGCGTCAGCGCCCTTCTCAAGAAAGTGGAACGTGAACGCAGAAAGTCCCCCTATCGCCTTGAGGAAGGCATCCGATATCTTTCCCGTATCCCGGTTCACGGCAAGAACCTCTATGCTGACGGAGTGATGGAGATCAAAGAGGTCCCGCATCGCCAGCGACATGATCATGATGAATACCGCCGGCATGACAAAGAGAACCGTAACGGCATGGACGTCCCGGGTGATGAGCAGGAATTCCTTTTTCAGGGTGTAAAATAGTTTCGTCATTGATCACCGTAGGGCGAGTTCCCGTCGCGCAGCCTGTCGCTTGTCAGTTTGAGGAAAAACTCCTCGAGGGTTCTTTGTCCGAACACCACATCGTCCACCCGGACCCCTCGGTCACGTAAGACGGCAAACACCAAGGCCATATTTTCGCCGAAGTGTTCGTCTCGCTTGATATGAATGCGCTGCTTTTCTATCCGGATCCCTTCGCGCGGACTCAACTCTTCGACGGCATCTTCTCCCATGTGCCCCACGCGGATCAAAACGGCATCGGCGAGCGTCAAAATGGCCTGCTTCTCGTCGTGGAGGATGATCCTGCCGTCGTCGATCACGGCAATTTCGTCGGACACCTGCTCGATCTCATCCATATAATGGGAAGTGTAAATGATCGTCGTCTTTCGCTCCCGGTTGATCTTCCTTATCGTCTCCAAGATGTAGTTTCTGGACTGCGTATCGACACCCACGGTGGGCTCATCAAGATACAGTATTTCCGGTTCGTTTAAAAGGCCTATGGCCAGGTTCAGACGCCGCTTCATGCCTCCGGAAAACGTATCCACCCGCTTATTGACGAAGGCCTGCACGCTCCCTGCATCGATACAGAATTCCATCCGTTCTTTCAGTTTCTTTCCCTTGAGGCCCCAAAGGGAACCGAAGTACTCCAGATTCTCGTGGGCAGAAAGGCGGGTATAGAACGCCAGGGCCTGAGGCACATAACTGCACATGGACTGGATACGACCGGGCTCACGGTCGAGATCAAGGCCGCCGATGTTGATTTCGCCGCTGTCCTTTCCGATGACGCCGGTCAGGATGGAGATCAGGGTCGTCTTTCCCGCACCGTTGGGACCGAGAAGTCCCATGATGGAGCCGCGACGCACCGAGAGATTCACATTGTCGAGGACGGTTTTCCTGTTGTAAGACTTGCACAGATGCTTGATTTCGATCAACGGCGCACCATTCAAGTGACAAAAGCCCGGAAGGTCCTTGTATGAATTTCGATAAAATCCTTTTTGGCGGGGGGAGTATAAGGGATGTGGTTTCGCCTGTCAATGCCATTTGGGGGCTACGATGCCAGATGGAATCTAGTGGTCAGTCCAGGATCTCCCTCCCCCATACCCGGCAAGATCCTGGTCGGCATCCTCTGATAAAAGAAATCAATCGACTGGACTTTTCTGCGATTTTGGTGATAGTCTTTGCAAAGGAGCAGACATGGCAAATCCCAAAAAGATCGTACAGCCTTCAGACTTGCCCGTCCGTGATTCGCACTCGCAGGTCATTGCCGTAACTGGCGGAACGCTCGTGTTCATATCAGGCATGACATCGCGGAGCGAGAAAGACGCTGCGCCTGTATATCCAGGCGATATGCGTGCCCAACTGCGTCAAGTATGCGAAAATATCGGACGCGCGTTGCGTTCCGTTGGCGGTGATTACCCTGACGTTGTCAAAACGACAACTTTTACTACCGATGTTGACGAATACCACCGTGTGAGAGATGAGCGTTTCAGGTATTTTAAAACGGACTTGCCTACCAGCACATTGATCGGGGTAACACGGCTTGCCGATCCGATTCTGATGGTAGAAATCGAGTGCATGGCAGTAATTCCACCCGATCGCTTCAAACCAGCCAGATGAAGAGCTTATGCAGGAAAGTCAGTAATACAAATGATACTCAACGAACCCAAAATAATCCGGTCATCGACAAAAGAATCAGCTTAGACTATCCGCCTCCGTGGGGGAAGATGAGCTTTACCCTCATCCCTCACTGGGGTTTGATTCGCTTCTTGGCAGTTTTTCATACCCTTGAAGCTGATCGGCAGGCACACGGACCACCTTCCCATCCCTCCAGACGGCGAGCGGTTCGCCCGATTTCCTGTGTTTCTCCACGACACCGGCCACGGCCTTTCTGAGCGCCTCGTCGGCCATATCACCTAAGGACATATTCTTATGATTATTTTTCATCTTCCCCCCGAAAAACAGATAGACGATCATAAAGCTTTGTATTAAAAATTGTGAGCTCCCCATCGTACAAAGCAATTCTTACAGGATTATCCGAAGAATCGTCGAACAGATGCCATGTATCCGACAACGGTCGATAAAAATGGATGAAAGGGAATGAATCTGCTCCAGGACGATCCTCCCGGCCCTGATCGCGGCCCGTTCCGGTGCAAACGGGGAGATTCCGGAAGCGATCAGATCCGCATTGACGAACTCCAGGCACTCCACGTAGTGGGGCAGGAATTCGCGGGCAAAGGTCGTTTTCCCGACGCCATTGGGACCGGCAATGATATAGAGATTCGGTTTGTGCGCTGCCATCATGCTTATCCGATCGGCCAGCCGCCATGTGCGGCGATGGCTTCGTCAACGGCCGCCATCAGGCGGATGGTCTCCGCCAAGACTGCAACGATCCGTTGATCATGCGTAATGTCATCGTAGCCGACGGGGATTTCGTTCCGGGTTAATGATGAAGTCGGGGGCGCCGCACGCCTCGCGCCGCGGCTCGTTGGTGGCGGTGATCCCATCGGCAAGATATTCTACAAGGTTTTTCAGGAAAGGGCGGTAAGTGTGCTCGGTGGCGTTTCCCCCGGACAACGCCTTTTCGATGCTCAGTACGTATGCTCACAACGGGACCATGAGATGCCTTTTTCTCTGATCAGATCAAACCGGTGTTAAGGATTGGAGAATTGATAGAAGATGTACCAGAGAATCAGAGAGTTGGCAACAGCATTCTGACGCCCGTTAGAGTTTCGCAAGGAATAATCCTCCGATAAGCAAATCCAGCGGTCGATGAACGAAAAGAGGGATCCGGCAAGCTCCCTCTTTCTTTATGGTGCGGATCTTCCCTGGAAACAAAAACCGTTCCGAAGGGAAAACAATCAGTATTCCTTGGTCAATTTGTCGAGCTCGGCCAGCGGGAAGACGGGCCCGCCATGATCTTTATTGATAAATTGCTCATGATCGTCTATAGGCAACAGCGTAATAAGAACATCCGTGGAGAGGATTCTGCCTATGGAACGGTCGATGAAAAATTATGCAACCATCAGAGAGATTCTGGAAAAGGAGTATCGCGTCGACGATCTTAAACCCCTGGCGAAGATGCTCTGCGACATTGTGCCGACGAGAAAGGATGACCTCGTAAGAGCTATCTGCTCCGCCATCAGCGGCGACGGATTAAAGAAGGCTTTTTCCCTTCTCCATCCTCTCCAGCAATCCGCCTTGGCCGAGGCGGTGCATGTTCATGGCGGAGACTTCGATGGCAGCCGTTTTGCGGCAAAATATGGCAGCAGCGCCAGGAAGACCTTAAGCGAACAACAGAAAATGCATGACACGCCCTGGAATCTTTTTATCTGGAGCGGCGCATTACCCGGAGATCTGCAAGGCCGTCTCGCCGAATTCGTTCCGAAACCGAAGGACGACGAACTGAATGTCCTGGATGAGCTCCCTGAACGTATCCTTATTGATGACGATGCCGGTGAAACCCGTGACGGGGATGTCACAGAAGAAAACAGTATTCCTCTCCAGGTCCGCCATACAGACCGGCCTGCCCTGAACAATCTCCTGGCCGTTCTTCGTCTGGCCGACCGGGGAAAAATCAAAGTAGGCCCGAAAACGGGGCATCCCACCGGCGCCACGACCACGCTGATTTCCGGCATCCTTGACGGCGGCGACTGGTATATTCCCGGAGAAGAACCGGATGACTTTAATAATTACGGCGAAATCGGCCCCATACAGGCTTTTGCCTGGCCGCTTCTCCTGCAGGGGGGCGGTCTGGCCAACGCCGATGGCAGCGCCCTTCGCCTGACGCGCGCGGGTAAGGCCGCTCTCAACGAAAATCTCCCTGATGTCGTCCGTTCTCTCTGGAAGAAATGGGAAAAGACGACCTTCTTCGATGAGTTCAGCCGGATCAATGCCATCCGGGGGCAGACCGCGGCGCATCGCCGTCACATCACCTCTCCCGCCACCCGGAGGCCGGTTATCAATGCCGCCCTGGAAGAATGTCCGCCGGGGAAATGGGTCGATTTCGATGAATTCAGCCGTTTTATGTGTTCCCAGGATCTTCGGTTTGACGTGGCGCGGGACCTCTGGAGGCTCTATATCAGCGAACCGCAGTACGGCAGTCTCGGCTACGCCGGCTTTGGAAAATGGTCGATCGTGGAAGGCCGCTATCTCTTGGCCTATCTCTTTGAATATGCGGCAACCCTCGGATTAATCGATGTGGCCTATCTCCCGCCGGACGACGTTCGGGACGACTTCCGCGGCAACTGGGGAACCGATGAACTTCTCTATCTCACCCGGTACGACGGCCTTCAGTATTTCCGCATCAATCCCCTGGGCGCCTTTGTCCTGGGGAAAGTCAGCGCTTACGAAAGTGTGTTGCCGGAAGCATCCCCCGCACTAAAGGTTCTCCCGAATTTTGACATCGTTGCGATGAACCGGACATCCCTCTCCGGGGCCGACGTCATGTATCTGAGTTCCATTGCCGATAAAACAGCCGATGCGGTCTGGCATATCTCCCCCGCAACGCTGCTTCGCGCCGCCGAAAGAGGCGTTTTACCCGATGACATTCTCTCTTTTCTGACCGCCCGCTCCGCGGAACCGATCCCCCAGACGGTTTCCACCCTGCTGGCGGATACAAAAAGCCGGGTGGCGAAATTTTCCTATCTCGGCGCCGGGCATCTGCTTGCCTGCAACGACCCCATGCTGGTGAAACTCGCGGTCTCCCATCGCAGCCTTTCCTCCCTTTGCGTGGCCGCCGATGACCGGTATCTCTGCATCCTGCCCGGCAAGGAAAAGGCGTTTCTCAAGGCCCTGACAGAACTGGGGTATGTTGTTCCCCATCTGCGCGACATGATCGAGAGGTAACCGATGACGGCCTTTTGTCCCGCCAATCCTCTGATCGTCCAGGGTGACCATACAATCCTTGTGGAAGTGGACAACCCGCTGTACCCGGTTGTGCGGGATCAACTGGTGCGCTTTGCCGAGCTGGTTAAATCTCCGGAACACATTCATACCTACCGGATTACGCCTCTGTCCATCTGGAACGCCTGTGCCGCTGGAGTTAAAGCAGCCGAAATCACAGATACCCTGGGCGCCTATGCCAAATACGCCGTACCGGCCCATGTGAATGTTGAAATCAGGGATTTCGCCTCCCGTTATGGGCGTCTCCGCCTGACGCGGCGGGAGGGTTCGGAAGACCTGCTGCTGTCCACGGACGATCTGCCATTAGCCGAAGAAATCTCCGGGAACCGGCATGTCGCCCCCTTTTTAGCGCAACGACTCTCCCCCACCGATTTTTCCGTCAATCCCCTCAACCGCGGCAGGATCAAGCAGACCCTGATCAAAATAGGCTTCCCCGCCGAGGACCTGGCCGGTTATGTCGTAGGAGAGTTCATGGCCTTAGCCTTGAGGGGAGAGACCCTGTTGCACCAGCCTTTCACCCTCCGGCCCTATCAGCGATCGGCGGCGGAGATTTTCCACGCCGGCGGTTCGGAACGGGGGGGATCCGGCGTCATCGTCCTGCCCTGCGGCGCCGGCAAGACCATCGTGGGAATGGCTTGTATGTCCCAGGTCCAATCGTCCACCCTGATCCTCACCACAAGCGTGACGGCTATCCGCCAATGGACGGCCGAGCTTCTCGACAAGACCACCCTGACAAAGGACGATATCGGCGAATACAGCGGCTCTGTCAAGAATATCCGGCCGATCACCCTTGCCACTTACCAGATCATGACCTATCGGACCCGGAAGGAGGAAGATTTTCCTCATCTAACCCTCTTCAATTCCCGGAGCTGGGGTTTGATTATCTACGACGAGGTGCATCTCCTGCCCGCGCCGGTTTTTCAGATTACGGCTTCCATTCAGGCGCGGCGGCGTCTCGGGCTGACGGCAACGCTGGTCCGGGAGGACGGCCGGGAGGACGACGTTTTTGCCCTCATCGGTCCCAAGAAACTGGACATCCCCTGGAAGGAAATGGAGTCTCAGGGCTGGATCGCCGAGGCGAAATGCCATGAAATCCGTTTGCCTCTGAAGGAAGACCTCCGTATGCCCTATGCCTTGGCAGACGCCCGGCAGAAATTCCGCATTGCCTCGGAAAATCCCGACAAACAGGCGCTCGTGCGCAAGATCCTGAAGCGGCATGAAGGGGAATCGGTGCTGCTGATCGGGCTGTATATTGATCAGATCAAAGATATCGCTTCAGAGCTGCAGATCCCGCTGCTTACGGGAACGACAACGCAGCGCAAAAGGGATGCAGTTTACGCCGATTTCAAGGAGGGAAGGGTCAAGGTCCTCGCCGTGTCCAAGATCGCCAATTTCGCCGTGGATTTACCCGATGCCTCCGTAGCCATTCAGATCTCCGGGACATTCGGATCGCGCCAGGAGGAAGCGCAGCGTTTAGGTCGGATACTGAGGCCCAAAAACGGCAGAAATCAAGCCCATTTTTACAATCTTGTGACACGGGACACCGTGGAGCAGGATTTTGCCTTGAAGCGGCAGTTGTTCCTTTGCGAACAAGGGTATGAATACGTCATTCTGGATGCGGCCGAATTATAAAGAGGAGGGCTTGATGCATAATTTCCTTGATATTCTGCGCTTATGATGGTAAGTAGATACTGCGCCTATCACTCACATCTACCCATAAATCGGCTGGCGGTGACAGTATGTTTATCCATGAACGGGAAGCCCTGAAAGACGTGATTCACACCCTCCGGAGCCGCCTGCACGGGAAGATCGTCTCCGCCCACGCCTTCGGCTCCCGCGTGCGGGGCAGTCACGATGAATGGTCCGATTTCGACCTCCTGGTGGTCGTGGACGGCAGGACGACGGCGCTGGAGCAAGAGGTGATCGGCATCATCGTCGAGGAAGAGATGAAAAAAGGGCTCTCCTTCGCGCCGGTCGTCAAGGATATCCGCGAATTTGAGATGGAAAAACGTTTTCATACGCCGTTCTACGAGAATATCGTCAAAGAGGGGGTGCCGCTATGACGCTTTCATGGACCGACAAGAAAATGCTCAGTCAGACCAGAATGGTGAAGGCGCGCGAATTTTTGGAGGACGCAAAGGGAAATTTCCGAGAGGGGCGCGTTAAGACCTCAATCAACCGGAGTTATTATGCACTGCTGGCTGCCGCCAGAAGCATTCTCATTCTGCACGGCGCCAACACGGAGACTCATGAAGGCGCGGTCACCATGCTTTGCTTGAAATTCGTAAAAACAGAACTCCTCCCTATAGAAACCGTCAAGACATTCAAGTTGCTTTTTTCCAGAAGGATCGATGCAGACTATGGAGATTTCGATTCCGCGGATGCGGCCGATGCCGAAGAGGCCATCCATTTGGCGTCCGAGGCAGTGGAAGAGATCGAACGATTGAGGACCACGCTGCTGCAAAGGGATGATTTGTATATAAATGCGACTGAAGACAAGATATAGGAATGCTCAAGAAGGCGGTCGCTTTGGGAAAGCCGGCTCAGGGGAAAACGACCCTGGAGCCCTCTTCCGGAAACGCGGGCGCTGAGATGGCGATGGTCGCGGCGGCCATGGGTTACGCTTCACGGGATCAACGGTGCGGCTACTGAATTTATGTTTTCCGGACTCTCGTGCGTATGGACAGCTTCCTGAAGTCAAGCACCGGAAATTTTGAAAAGCATACATCATTTCAATCGAAAATGAATGACGACCACCTCTATCGGGACCCTGAATAGTCCAGCACTCTTTCGGCAACACAAAACGCGAAAATGCGGGTTTAATCTTCATCTTCTCTTATGAAGAACAAAATGACGGTTGAAAGGGCCACAACAAGTGAGGCAAGGTAGAACAAGGATTTGATTCCATAGTATTTGACCATATAGCCACCTACAGAGAGACCAACTGCTGATGACAGACCGACGATTGCATTGAATTTGCCTACCGCCTTTCCCCTCTTTTCCTTGATCGTAAGGTCTCCGAGCAGGGATGTGCTTATCGTATCGATGACGCCGTTTGTGATGCCGAGCATCCCCTGGAGCAGGTATAATTGATATGTTCCGTCAATGACCGTGTAAAGAAAGAGGATAGTCGTATCGACGTAGGCGGTTACAATGAGAAAGGGCCTTCGGCCGAGTTTATCGGAGAAACGGCCGGCGAGGTATGAGGTAGCGGACTGGAACAGCACCATGATGCTGAAGGCAAAGCCGAGTTTTTCCATCCCGCCGCTCAAACCCGCCACATACACGACGTAGAAGGGGCCGATGAGTCCGAAGGTGACGGCCCATACGGATCGTACCGTCGTGAACAGCAGAAGATTTCTGGTATTTGACGGGCTCAACGCGTTTCCGCCTGCGATTTGTATTTTACGTCCTGCTTGACCAGTGTCTCGAGTGAGGCGCCGAGGTACGCCTTTTGACACTCTACGGCGTCGATATTTCCATCCCGTACAAATTTCATATATCTGCACCCCCCGAAGCAGAGAGGCAGATACTCGCACCGGGAGCATTCATCATTTTTCCAGACGCCGAGTTTGTAAATGGAGGCGTAGCCGCTTACACCCCTGCGAAGATCCCCCGCCTCATAGCCCTTCTTGCCGATAAAGCCCGGGCATTTATAGATAGCGCCGTCGAAATTCACCACATAGGAATCCGCGGACTCGATCATGCAGGTTATGGGCATCAGCTTTTGTGTTCGGTACCCCCGCTTCAAGATCTCTTCCCGCAATCGCAACGAGGCGTCCGACAGCCAGGGCTCGTTTATGGAGGTACAGCCGCCCGTGCAGTCGGGCGAAGGATCTCCGTCGGGTTGCTTCATTACGGGATCGAATTTCACTTGGGCGATCCTGCCGGGCGTAAGCCCCTCCCCGGTCAAATAGTCGAGAAGCAAGGGAAATTTTTCGTGGTTGTCCCTTTGGAAATTTCCGCTTACACCGATCTTTACCAGGTCGCAGGTCTCCTTGATGTTTGCGACGATGGTATCGAAACTGCCCCTGCCCGATTTAAAGGGACGGCAGCGATCATGGGTCTCGGCCGGGCCGTCCAGGGTGATCTTTACACCGGTAAGGCCGAGCGGAACCAGCTCTTCCGCTATCCGCCTCGTGAAGAGGGAACCGTTGGTGACGAGGGTGAAGCTGTAATCGGCCCCCCTGTTGTCGGTGAAGGACTTGAGTGCGCGGGAGATACGTTTGATCAGCCCGACGCTCAGGAGGGGCTCTCCCCCGTAAAAATCGATCAGGAGGGATTTTTTCTGCTCAGGGAAATTCTCTTTGACGAAATCGATGAGGCGGTCCGCCGTCTCGTCGGACATGTAGAGATTTCCCTTCATCCCCCCTTCATAGCAGTAGGTGCAGGCGAAGTTGCAGTCCAGGTTGAGGGCGACCATGATGCTCAGCCCCGTATTCTTCGTGTTAAGCCTATCGAAGAAACCGAGGACGTCCCGTTTTTCCTCCTCCCTGTCGCGAACCAATATGCCGAGCTTCGACAACAGGGCCTCGTCGGACGGGTCAAGCCTGCCCCCTTCTTCTATCGCCCGGTACGTCTCTTTCCTGAGGAGGATCTTTGAGACCGTCCGGGTGGAGAAGAGAAGCAGATGGCCGGGGCTCTCTTCGCAGGGGTATGCCTTGATGTATCGGGAAAGCTGCATCGTGTTTAAGACAGCGTGAAAAGAAGAAAAGGGGAGGCTGGGCCTCCCCTTTTCTCTTCAGGTTACGATCTGAAAGGCGCGAATGTGCCGCCGCAACAGAGCCCCTTGGTGCCTGCCATGGCTTCCGGATCGATGCCTTCGTCCAATACCACGATCTCGTCCTTCCGTTCTTCTCTCATCTCTTTTTCCATCATATGCATCCTCCTTTGTTAGTGGGTTACGGAACCGCTTGTAGGTTCCTTTAGCACACGTTGTGAAAAAGAAAAACTTCTAAAATGAAATCCGCGTCCCCGCCTCCACCCACCTGCCGGGGTTGACGATGTCGCCGCGGGTGTACTGGGCGCCGTTGAAGATGTTGTGGGCGGAGAGAAAGAGCTCCACGGCGCTCTTTTCCCGGGACCAGATCTTCTTGCTGACGTTGAGGTCCCAGATGAAATCGTCGTAGCTCGCCATCAACGCGGGATCGAGATCCCACCCTACGTAGCGGCCTGAGAGCAGGGCCTTGAGGGATTCCCGGTCGTCATACCGGAGACCGACGTTCCAGGTATGAATTCCTGTGGATCCGTTCTCATTGGCGGGGTCGAGGTCCACGTAGGCAAACCCCGCCCGGAGGGACAGGTTGTAGAGGGGAACGGTTTCCGCCTCGACCTCGATCCCCTGGCGCCGGACCGACCCGGCGTTGACATACAGATCGTTAAAGACCGGCGCCGCTCCGGCAAAGGGCTTCCTTTTCAGGGCGTCGTCCAGGTCGTGGCGAAAGAGCGTGACCCTCGCCCAGAGGTATTTGAGGGCGGAGGATTCGACCCCTGCCTGGTACGACCAGACCTGTTCGGGTTTCAGCGAAGGGTTCGGATCGAAGAACAACCCTCCCCCTGAGGTCCAGGAGAGGGGAGGCATCGTAAAGCCCCTGGCCGCGGATGCCCTGAGAAGCGAATCCTTATCAAGCCGGCAGGTGACCCCCAGGCTCGGGCTCAGGAAAGAGCCGGCGACGCTGTTGTCATCGTACCGGATCCCGGGGGTGACGGTCCAGCGGCCGACGGCGATCGTGTCGTTGGCGTACACCGCCCAGCGGTCAACGCTTGGGTTCACCGCTGACGTCGCCGGGACGCCATAAGTCTGGAGAAGCGGCCCGGCCTGGATCGTCTGGTCGAGCTTTCCGCGGTCGGCATCCGCGCCGAGGACGGCGGTGTGCGCCCCGCGCGTCCAGACGAGCTTGGCGCTCCCCCCTGTCGTCTCTTCATTAGCAATATTGTTCAGGAAAAGCTCCCCCGGCGCCCCTGCGAATCCCAATCCGAGGGCGTTATTCAGCAGGTCGGATTTTTGCTGGAATCGGCGGAGGGATACCTGCAGGCCGAGTTCCTCCGTGAGGGAGGCGTCGAGGGAGGCGGTCGCGAAAAAGGTGCGGCTGTCCCCCCGTGACGTGATATCCCCGCTCGGATAATCGCCGAGACCGAACTTCGGATCGCTGTACCCCATGGTCAGGCCGGCGGTTACATCCGGTGCGAGGGGGATGTGAAACTTCGCGTAGAGGCTGTCGCTGTCGAAGTCCCTGGAGGGCAGCATGCCGTCGGACTTCTGTTTGCCGGCATAGAGATAGTACCCCGCGGACCCTGCCCTGCCCGAGACCTCAGCCCGGTAGTCCTGGGTGTTTTTCTCCCCGTACGAAGCCCGCACGGAACCCGCGGGCCTCGCGGCGGCGCCCGCCGGCTTCGTGATGATATTTATCACCCCGCCCAGCGATGAGCCCCAGGCCGATGACGCGGGGCCTTTGATCACCTCGATGCGCTCTATGATGCCCACGGGGATCGCGTTGGTCTCGGCGGCCCCGCTGTTCAGGAAATTCCAGGCGACCCCGTCCACCAGCACGAGGACATGTCTATCTTCGGAACCCTGGATGTAGATCAGGGAAGTGGAGCCGAAACTGCCGACACCTTCGCTGAAATTGATGAAGACGCCGGGGATCCTGTTCAGGACCTCCGCCACCGTATGGGCGTTCATCTCCACGATCTCTTTTGCCGTGACGACGGTGATGTTCTCCGCCACTTGGGAGATCGGTTTCGGATGCCTGGTGGACGAGACGACAAGGTCCTTTTCCTTATAAAACAAACGGAGGATCTCCATCTCCTCTTCAAACGGGGCGGCGAAAGCCTGGCAATAGGAGGTCATGGCCAGGGCAAGACAGAGGAAAAGGATGACTTTCTTATAAGGATGACTATGCACGTAATTCATCACTGTTTAAAAAAATGTTTTACGGAGTCAGGAATCTATGATAGTGCACCCCATATCAGTATTGTTTATTTTGTTCAAGCAATTTCTCCTGGGTAGATCCCACGCTCTGCCTTAGGATATGACGAGTCCATAATTTTCCAAGCCACCATATGAGAATGTCGTGTTAAGAAATCTTTTTAGACTGCTGATGTTTTTAATCCTCTTAACTCTCTGTCAGGGTTCAGCCTGGGCCGGACAGGAAATCGTGGCCGTCCAAAGCATCAGGGTTCAACCATATGAGGACGCAGTTAGGGGTTTTGAAAGGGCCTGTAGCGCTAAGATTAAAAGGCTCATTATCTCCGAGTTGAAAGGAACGGATATTGTAGAGAAGATTAATGAGATCAGGCCTGATATGATTCTTGCAGTAGGGCTGGATGCCCTCTCAAGGGTAAAAAGGATTAAAGACATTCCTGTTATCTATCTCATGGTCCTGCATCCTCAATCCATACTCTCCGGTGAAAAGAATATCAGCGGCGTCAGCATGGATATACCTCAGGAAAAGCAGTTGCGTACACTCTTGGATGCCCTGCCTCAAACGAAAACTGTTGGGCTTTTATATGCCCAGGAAAAGACCGGCCGTCTCGCAGAAAAGGCGCGGGAGGCTGCCAGGGGAATTGGCATTAAACTTCTCGCAAAGGAGGTTCATAGCACCAGAGATGTTCCTCAATCTATACAGGATATGAAAGGAAAGATAGATGTCTTCTGGATGCTCCCGGATTTGACGGTGATCACTCCTGAGACAATTGAGTTTGTGCTTCTCTTCTCCCTCGAAAATAAAATACCTATCCTTGCCTTTTCAGAGAAATATGTGGAGTTAGGGGCATTAATGTCGGTAGGCATAGACGCCTTCGATATAGGCATTCAGGCGGGAGAGATGGCTGAAAAGATACTCTCAGGAAGGGATATAATGAATGCTCAGCACGTTGATGCAAGGAAGGCAGTCATATCAATTAATCTAAAAGTAGCGAAGACGTTAGGCATTCCTATCGATGAAAAGATCATCCGAAAAGCCAGGATTATTAACTGAGGAAACGGCATGAGGCTGAATCTATTGAAAGTCTTGAATGAAAATTTTCGTATCAAGATCTTTATTACATTTGCCCTCTTGATATTTTTCATATCCGTTTCTTTCACCTCCTTATTTATTCATCGGCAGACCAAAAACCTGACAGATGCTCTCATTAAGAAAGGGAATTTACTCGCAGGGGTTCTTGCTTTCAACTCAAGAATTGGCGTATTTTCGGAGAATAAAGAGCTGCTCGACGTCGCTGCTGAGGGAATTTTACAGCAGGAAGGAGTTTTAGAAGTTTCGATATTCAATTTAGAAGGTAAACTACTTAAGAGTAAAGAAAGACCTCAAATAAGAACTTTAGAAAAATCGATCAGGAGGGATGAGAAAAGCAAACGTAAAGCAATTGAGGAAATAATGGAAACCGTCTCACCCTGTTACTTCGTTGGAAGCAGCGCGGTGGAATTCTGGTCGCCAGTAATCTCAGATTCAGATCCCTATGAAGAAACTTCTTTATTTTTCAAAGAGGACCTCTTGCGGAGGAAGTCCAAAATCATTGGATTTGCAATGATAACGGGAGATAAACGGACGCTGGATAAAGAGCTCAATGACTTGTTAGTCAAGACTATCTTTATAGGAATCACTTTTTTGATAATTGGATCCATCGTTACATACATTGTGGCAAAGGGAATAACGAAACCGCTTAATAAATTGATTGAAAGCGTTAAAATCTTTGGAACGGTAGGAACAGTTGAGAAGTTCCCCATTGAGACGAAAGATGAAATAGGAAAACTTGCAATGGCCTTTAATAACATGGCTGAATCATTAAAAAGAAGGGAAGGGGCGCTTCGAGAGAGCGAAGAGCGCTACCGTACCCTTTTTACCCAGGCAAGCGACGGGATCTGCATTATGTCTGTCGATGGCAAGTTGGTCGATGTCAACGAATCGTCCGCCCGGATGCACGGTTACAGCACGCAGGAAATACGACATATAAACCTGAAGGATTCGGATGCGCCCGAAACCTTTCAACTGGCACCTGAAAGGATGCGCCGTGTTTTGGCCGGGGAAGCCATTACTTTCGAGGTGAAACACTATCACAAGGATGGCCATGTTTTCCCGCTTGAGGTGTCGGTCAGCCTGATCTCTTATAACGGGGAGTCCTATGTTCAGTGTATTCACCGCGACATCACCGAGCGCAAGCGGGGGGAGGAGATGATTCAGGCTTCCCGGGAACAGATGCGCGCCCTTGCCGGGCGTCTGCAGACGGTGCGTGAAGAGGAGCGGACAGACATTGCTCGCGAGATTCATGATGAACTGGGAGGGGCATTGACTGGGATGAAGGTCGACGTTTCCTTTCTGATAAAATCCGCTTTGAAAATAGAGAATGAGGCCGCCAGAACATCCTTGATCGCTGGAATGGACTCCGTGACAAAATCTATCGACACAACCATACATGCCGTACGCAGGATTGCGATGGAATTGAGACCCGGCATTCTGGATGATCTCGGTCTCGTTGCGGCTCTGGAATGGCAGCTCAAAGATTTCGAGAAACGTAGCGGTATCCGAAGCGAATTTTTCCCACCTGTGGAAGATATAAGCCTTGACGCCGACCTTTCTACGGCACTGTTTCGCATCTTTCAGGAGGCGCTGACCAATGTGGTCCGCCACTCCGGGGCAACGGCTGTGTGTGTCCGCTTGCGCGCGGACGCAGACTCCTCCACGCTGGAGGTGGAGGACAACGGCAAAGGCATCGAAAAAGAGAAGCTCCTGAGTTCAGAGTCACTGGGACTCCTGGGGATGAGGGAACGCGCCCAGATGTTCGGGGGACGCATCACCGTGACGGGAACCCCCGGAACAGGCACAACAGTGAAGGTTGAGATCCCATCTGTAGAAAAGAGAAAAATTGAGCGGGATCAAGGAGGAGCCACCTTACGATGATCGCTGTGGATAACTTCATTAAGGGCGTGGGCAGATGCACAATAATTTTATCATACTCAGGCCGCATAAACTACATGACCATGAGAACAAAAATAGCTGTAAGGGGTGTAACTTATGACTGCTGAGAAAACCATTTCCGCCTTATCTCGCATAGATTTTAACCGCTGCTTACAAGGAGGGAAACGTGAACTATCATTATGACAGCTATCAGTGTAATAGAGAAAGAAGTTATTCTTGGCTTAGAAATCCTTGCCAGCATGGGGTTTGATTGCTAAATCGGTAATCCAGGACACTCATCGCGTCCACCGGGAACGAGCCCCTCCACCCAGGATTATATCGCCGCACCAGGATGGCCAGCAATCAAGATGGGATTCTCCATAATAGACTCCCACATGATAGGTAAAATGGATAGACCAAATAATCCTTGACGAGACATTAAATTTATGAAAACGTAATAACAACGTAATATCATAATATCAATAGTAAATATGGATTATGTTACGTATAGGTAGGTGAAAGAGAGAAGGAAAATTCAAGAGAAAGTTTCATTGGGTCCCACAAAAGAGGGAACCAACAAGCTCCCTCTTTTTTCCTGACAGTGGATCTTCCCTGGGAACAAAGGCTGTTCCGGAGTGAAGACGATCAGTATTCCTTGGTCAGCTTGTCCAGCTCGGCGAGCGAAAAGACCGGGCCGTCCTTGCAGACGTACTTCTCCCCCACGTTGCAGCGGCCGCATTTCCCGATCCCGCACTTCATCCGCATCTCGAGCGAGGTGATGATGTTCTCCTTCGAGAAGCCGAGCTCGAAGAAGACGGGGAGCGTGAAGCGGATCATGATCGGCGGGCCGCAGATCACGGTCACCGCGTTCTCGGAGCTCGGGGCGACCTCCTTGCACACCGTGGGGACGAACCCTTCCCTGCCCTTCCAGTCCGCATCGCCCTTGTCCACCGTGACGTTGAGGTTGATGTCGTCGCGCTTGCCCCAGGCATCGAGCTCGCCCTTGTAGATCAAGAGCCCCGGGGTTCTCGCCCCGTAGATCACGGTGATCTTGCCGAAGCGGGAGCGGTTCCGCTCGTCGATCATGTAGTTGATGAGCGACCGGAGCGTGGTGAAGGCGAACCCGCCGCCCACGATCACGATGTTCTTTCCGGCCAGGTAGTCGATCGGCCAGAAATTCCCCAGAGGCCCCCGGATCCCCATCACGGTCCCGACCTCCATCTCGTGGAGGGCTTGAGTCACCACCCCCGCCTTCTGGACGGTGAATTCCAGATAACCGGGCTGCGTCGGCGAGGAGGCGATGCCGATGGGCGATTCCCCCTTCCCGAAGATCGACAGTTCCGCGAACTGCCCGGGCAGGTACTGGAAGGCGGCC
>Ga0209212_1003243_pt1 | contig 21763 bp, 26 predicted proteins | sample RifGroC2_FD_183996 | JGI IMG/M metagenome (GOLD analysis project Ga0209212, IMG submission 183996) | Groundwater microbial communities from Rifle, Colorado, USA - Groundwater C2 (SPAdes) (version 2) | ecosystem: Environmental > Aquatic > Deep subsurface > Groundwater | place: Rifle, Colorado... | reverse complement strand
GAAGTGAAAATATCATTGCGGCGGAAGCACCGACAGGAATAGGGCGCATATAAGGTCCCATAAGCCCTGAAACAAATGCCATAGGCAAAAGTGACGCAACCACAGTAAAAGTTGCAAGAATAGTAGGATTTCCCACTTCGTCTACAGCTTTTATCGCAGTTTCCAGACTTGCTCCGTCTATCTTGAAGTGCCTGTGAATGTTCTCTACAACGACTATCGCATCATCCACGAGAATGCCTATCGAGAATATAAGAGCAAATAGCGTTACCCTGTTTAAGGTATAGCCGAATAAATAACTTATTAATAAAGTCAGGGCAAGAGTTACAGGAACAGCAACCGCTACAATAACAGCTTCTCTTCTTCCAAGAGCAATAGCAATAAGTATAATCACAGAAATCGTAGCAATCAGCATGTGGTCAAGAAGTTCGTTAGACTTGTCTTTTGCTGTTTCGCCATAATTTCTTGTTACGGCAACATTTACATCGTGGGGAATAAGCTCGCCTTTTAAAGCTTCGACTTTTTTAATCGCATCTTCTGCTATATTTGTTGCGTTTGCCCCTTTTTTCTTTGATAAAGAAATTGTAACCGCTTCGGAAGACCCATTGCTTTTATCCCAGTTAAAGACGTAATTAGACGGTTCTTCTGCCGTATCCTTAATATTTGCAACATCTTTAAGATAAACAGGCGCTCCATTAGAAGTATTTACAACAAGATTGCTTATTTCATCAGAATTATTTAAAAATCCGCCTGTTTTTACAATAAATTCATTATTATTTGATGGGAATTTGCCTGAATCGGTCACGAAGTTTGATTTTTGGAGAGCTTGAGTAATTTGAAACGGACTTAAGTTATATCCTTTGAGTTTTATAGGGTCAAAAGTTACTTTAACCTGTCTTTTTTGTCCGCCTATTATATTAACTTCCGAAACATCGTTACCTTTCTTGAGTTCATCGCCAATTTCAACAGCTATTCTCCTTAATTCATAGCCCGAATAATTTTTATTAGTGCTTGACATTGTCAATGCAAGGATTGGAACATCATCAATCGAGCGGACTTTAACCAGCGGCATTGAAACTCCCTGCGGAATCTTGTCATAATTCGACATTAACTTGTTATAAAGTTTTACAATGCTGTCTTCCTGGTTCTGTCCAACGTAAAATCTTACTATAGTTAAATTCATGCCGGGTTTGACTATGGAATAAACATATTCAACGCCCTTTATTTCCCACAGAAGCTTTTCCATGGGTCTTGTAACACGCGCTTCAACTTCATGGGCCGAAAGTCCCGGGGCTTGCACAAACACATCAGCCATAGGAACAATGATTTGCGGTTCTTCTTCTCTCGGAGTAACAACCACAGCAAATATTCCAAGGATAATAGACGCCAGTATTATAAGCGGCGTAAGCTTTGACTGTATAAATGCTTTAGCAATTTTGCCTGATATTCCCAAGTTCATTGTTTTTATCCTTTTTTATTGTCATTGCGAGGAGTGAAGCGACGTGGCAATCTATTCACAAATAAGACTTAGCAAACTTTCCTGCTTAAAGTGTTCAGGATTATCGAGATATAATAAGAGCGATTTCCTTACTATATCTGCTAAAAGCAAAAATTCATTATTAGTTAGTTTATTTGACTCTCCACTATGTACTAATTTTGAGCGTATGTCATATAGTTTTTTCATTTCATCAAATTTTTCTTTTGATGTTTCAACTTCTTTTTTATCATCAATTTTTAAGTTATTTTTATTAAATAATTTTGCTACAGCTAAAGAAACTCTAAATCTTAATTGTTCTTCTTTGCTTGGAGAATAAAGCATTTCGATTATAGTCATAAGATCAATAAATCGATTAGAAAAATTTATATTAAGCCCTGATGTTGCATAATTATATTTGTCTATAGCTAGTTTTATTTTTTCATCATTTTTTTTCTTCGAAAGACTTTTTAAAATTTTATTAAACTGAGGTAAATCATTAAAATTTATCTCGGTTTCTTTTAGTAATGAATACTCAATTTTACTATCACGTGTTGTTGTCTGTGAAACCTTACTTGGAAAAATTGTTAAAATTATTCCTGATGAACCTAATTTAATTAATTTTAATGTAAGTGTTAAATTATCAACCAAATCACATACTTCTCCAAGCTCATCAGGGCATTTAAATTCAAAATAATAATTAACGTATCTTAAGTCACAAGTATAAGTAAAATGAGGATGGTTCTCTTTAATATATTTATCTTTTAATTCTTTAGATATAGGGATTAAACTTATATTATTTGTTATTTTAACTTCTTCAGTTATGTCTGAATTAATATAAACTAATGCTCTAACGATATCTTCTTTTTCTAAAGTCATTTAACTTCTCCCCCGTCAACAGCTTTATCAACGCCGGAAGTTATGATTTTATCGCTAGAACTCAAGCCAGACAAAACTTCAACATTGTTTCCAAAGGTTTTGCCTGTTCTTATAAGCCTGTAAGAAATAATATTTTTCTCGTCAACCGTATAAACTCCTGTCAATTGCCCTTTTTGAACTACGGAATTTTGAGGAACAACTATAGCTTCTTTTTTCGCCACAGGAATTTTGACTTTTGCGTAACCGCCAGCATTTAAGCTGGACAAGGCGATCTTAATTTTAAAAGTTCTTGTCATAGGGTCAATCACAGGAATTAAAGAAGTTATTTTGCTTTTGATATTCTTGCCTTCTGATTCAAGATAAACCGGCGCGCCGATTTTGACTTTATTAATCATACTTTCGTTAATATCAGCCACAAGCTCAAGATTTGAAGGGGTTTCTATCGTTAAAAGAGGTTGCCCCGGAGCCGCCATACTACCTAAATCCGTATTTTTTTCAACAACAATACCCGACACAGGAGCAACGACTCTGGCATAGCTTTGATAAACCCCAACTTCGCCAAGCCCCGCCTTAGCTCTATTTACCCCGTGCATTGCTTTTTGATATTCAAGATCAGCAATCTGCTTTTGCGTAGAAATCTGGTCAAATTCCTGTTTTGTCAGGACATTTTCTTTATAAAGGTTTTCATATCTCTGATAAGTTTTGTTTGAGAGTTTTCTGTTCTGGTTAGCTTCTTCCGCGCCTTTTAAAGCTTCATTTACTCCCGCCTGCGCGCCTAAAGCCTTTTGGGCTGTGTCCCTGCTGTCTATTGTTAATAAAAGCTGTCCGGCTCTTACTCTGTCGCCTTCTTTTACTCGTAAAGAAGTCACCTGACCCATTATCATACTCGAAACCACGCTTGAAGTTTTTGATTTAACAGTTGCAGAAGTTTCATAAAAATCATCTACAGCCGTTTTATTAATAGTTTTTACTTCAACTCCTGAAATTTGGGGTCTTTCTGGCGTTTTTTCTTTGTTGGGAGTACATCCTGCTGTTAATGCAGATAATATTATCAATGAAAGTATTATTTTTTTCATAATTATTTCCTTTTTACTCAAGTCCTAAATCTTTGAACAAAATACCGCTTTCGTAACTAAGACTTATTAATGCAACTTTATAGTCGTTAGTGGTTTTGACTACATCGGCTCTGGCTTTATCAAGATTAACCTGCGCGTCAAGAAGGTCAACCATAGGGGATAAAGCGTTTTCCCATCTTTTTAAAACAAGCCTTTTTCCTTCTTCCGCTGTTTTTAGAGCCGAATTTGCAAGCTCAAGATTTTTTTGAGCTTCTTCAACGTTCTGGCAGGATTCATAAATCTTGTATGCTATTTGATTCTTAAACCCTTCAAGGTATTCTTCCGCTTCTGCGACCCTGTCTTTTGCCTGTAATTTTTTATTTTTTGTTTTTAAACCGTCAAAAATTTCCCATTTAATAGCCGCACCCGCAATATAATTGTGTCCTTCGGCAGCAAAAGGCGCTCTATGATCGTAAAGCTGGTAAGAACCAAATCCCGCTACTGTCGGAAAGTAATCAGACTCGGCAAATTTTACATTATTTTTGGCGTTTTCCACTTTTGCCTCAAGGGATTTAATATCATTTCTGGAAGCAATTGCTGTATTCGTATAATCAATATTTTTCAAACTTAATTGAGGCACAATTGAATTTATAATCACGGAAGTTTGAGTTCCAAGAAGCAATCCCAACGCCCTTTTTGCAAGACTCAAGTTTTTGTTGGAGGAAACAAGATTTTGTTCCGCTTTTGTTACGGCTGTCGAAGTTCTTAAAACATCCGAATAAAGTCCCAACCCTGTTTTAAACCTGACCTGTGCTATTCTTAAATGCTCTTTTGAGTCAATAACAGCTTTTTGCGCTACACCGACATATTTTTGGGCGGTAATAGCAGATAAATAGGTTTTTGAAACGTTAAACGCAACCTCTTCCTGCTTTCTAAAAAAGTCATAAGTCTGCCCCGAGTATTCTTTTTTAGCCATATCAAGTCCGACAAATGATTTTCTGTAATAAATAGGCTGTTCCAGTGTTATAGCCGTAAGAAAGTTGTTTATTGTATTCGGGCTATTAAAAGAACCGGGAGCATTAGCCAAATCCCCAGAAGTAAATCTTTTTTGGTTTATTCTTAGCGCAAAATCAAGAGCAGGGTTGTTTGTGCTTAGAAAAACTTCATCAAACTTAAGATGCGGCATAAGATTGCTTTTTGCTATGCCTATTTCTCTTTGCTGCGCGGAAAGGGAATTTTTCAATGCTTTTAATTCATTGTTATTTTGAAGCGCGCAGTTAATTGCATCCTGCAATGACAAACCTGATACGGGTTTTATTTCCTGCTCTAATTTTCCCTGCGCAAATACAGGATTTATAATTAAGAATAATATTAATATTATTAAGTATTTACGCATTTAAAACACCGATTTCCTTCTTGAATCTTGTGTATAGTTTACTTTGGAGATTTATTTTTATTAACAGTTATCATAATTTAAAAATTTTTAAATTTATATTAGTCTTTGTTTAAAGAACAACTGGTAAGATGGGCAGCAGTACATCTTTCGCAATATGAACATTTTCCGCTTTCCACCATTGGCGCGGGAAAGCCATATCCAAGTTCTTCAATTAAATTTGCACAACAATTTTTAACGTTTATGCAGTTGGAATTTTGCGGACAGATATTTTCTTTAATTTTTCTCATTCTTTCATCTCCAGAGATTCAATTATTTTTTCAACAATTTTGTTGGTAACTCTGTAACAAATTTCGTTTCCTTTTCGATAACCTTCAATTATATCAGCATTTTTCAAGATATTTATGTGCTGGGATACATTTGGCTGTGGCATATTTAGATGAGTAACCATCTTTGTTACGTTACATTCTTTTTTTTGAATAAGACCGCAGACTATTTTTAACCGTATCGGATGAGATAAAGCTTTAAATATTTCTGACATTTCTTTGCATTCGGGTTTTTCCATGGTTTTTTGTCCTAAATATATTTTTCTAAAATTGATTTAAGCTGCGATTTTTGATGAAAACCCACCAATCTTTCAACCGGCTTTCCGTCTTTGAATAAAAGAAGCGTAGGAATACTACTAACGCTATATTCACCTGCTTTTATCCGGTTTTCGTCGATATTTACTTTTGCAAATTTTACTTTTCCGTCAAGTTCTTTTGAAAGTTCATCAATTACAGGAATCTGCATTTTGCAAGGCCCGCACCATGTAGCCCAAAAATCAACTAAAACGGGAATTGTTGAAATTTTAACTTCATTGTCAAAAGTTACATCTGAAAGTTCTAATGCTTTGCTCATAATTTTTTCTCCTTATACTATATAATTTCATAAATATATAACCATATTCTTATATAAGTATATTAATATATAGTTTTCAAAAAGTATAGTAATTTAACAAAATCTTAATAATTTGTAATTTTTTATAATTTTATATGATTAAATCTGTCAAATTTGATCATGTAAGGCTTTTTCCTAAATATTTATTTGCTTTAAGATGAAATAAAGACTAAAAATAATAAGAAATAAGCTAAAAGCAACTTGTAATTGTTTTGATTTAATTGCCATTCCTATACGAGCCCCTAAATAACTTGAGGGAATCACTCCGATACTGAGATTTAAAACCAGATGCCAGTTAATATGCCCGAGGCTCCAGTGTACAAGAGTGCCAGGTATGGCAAAAAAGGCGATACATAATAAAGAAGTTGAAACTGCTTCCTGCATTGAAAGGCCAAGCATTAAAACAAATGCCGGAACTAAAATAATTCCTCCCCCGACCGCCAAAAGCCCTGAAAAAAATCCTGCAATAATTCCTATTGCTATGGCACAGACAGAAAAAGGTATTTTGTTTTTAAATTCACTATTTACTAAGTGATTTCCTTGCAAAAAACGCAAACCCACAATAAAGACTACAATTCCCGTTAAAATCATTAACCAAGAGCTGTTAATAAATTTAGTAGAGTATGCTCCAAGAATAGTTGCAGGTAAACCGACTATAATTGTTAAAAAAGCAGTTTTTTTATGAATAATTCCTTTTTGCCAGTAGCCGAATATCCCTGAAATTGCTGTAGGAATAATAACAGGTAGTGGTGATGCGATTGCTATAAAATCAGGAAGTCCAAAAATTGTTTTTAAAACAGGTGTAGCAATTATGCTTCCTCCTATTCCAAATATACCGGATAAAAAACCTATTATTATTCCGATAAATATATATGCTATTGACAATTTAAATAGTCCTTAATTAATCTTAAATTTGTTTATCTTTTAAATAAACTTCACATTTTTTACATGATTTTTCGCAAGTTTTTTGAGTAAACTCCCAGCATTTCTTTTTTCGTCCTGCAAGCTCACAACATTTTGAACTAGTTTCTTTGGGACAATCTTTAATTTTCCAGCAGGGTGTAAATTCAAGCAGTTTTTTAATTCCCGGAATGCTTAAATTCTCTTCGTGAATAAGTTTTCTTAAACATTCTATTCGAATGAGATCGTTTTTTGAAAACATTCTCTTTCCGCCATGCCTATGCGGTTTTATTAATCCTTCAAACTCGTAAATTCTTAAAGTTCTTGGATGAACATCAAGAATTTGCGCGGCTATTCCCATTGAATATACAGGTAAATTATCGTTAACTTCCATTTTCTTCCTAAAAATACACTTTTATCTTACCGATTTTTAGTATAGCAGAAATTTAGTAGAATTTAAACTCTCTTGACAATTATAATTGTTAGATGATATTGTAACAGCAATTTATAATAAGGGTTTGTCATGAAGATAGCTATTAGTTCAATCGGTGAATATTTAAGCAATTGTCAGGCGGTTCTGTTGGAGATGTAAAGTTTAAAATAGTCGATGAAATCCTTGGAGTCTTTTTGTCTATTGATATTTTTGACAAAAAATTATGTGCTTAAATTTTTGCAAAATATTATACTCATTTGAAATTCTCTTTATCGTATTATCAACATAAAACCCCGCCAGTAGCGGGGTTTTATAAACTTAAAGAGTCACCGACTCTCTTTTTTTGTAAAAAAATACGGATATTGTAGTTTCGGCAGCATTATTCTCTTTTTGATTATAACATAAATTCCCTGTTAACAGGGAATTTACAGGGAAATTTTAAAAATCAGGGTTTTATTTAAATTTTTTATGCCCATGCAGTGCGGCTTTTAACCCTAAATTCCCTAAAAAATTAACAGGCAATTATTTTTGAAGAACAGGGAATTTTTTGTGAATATCAGATAAATTTTTTCTGACAAATCGGAAAGTATTATTATCATTAATTTTGTAAAGTTTTATAGCCAAATCTAAATATAAAAAGGATTTGTTGTTTTTATATTAGTAGGTGTTGTGCTGAGTATGATTTTTATTGTTGAGGTTTACTTTGGAAAAAAGCACTTATATTTTGCAGGTTTTAAGAAAAAACAGAATCATAAGGTGGCAGGATAGTGCTTTAAAATCATTAAAACGAAATATTTTTAAGCCAAGTTTAAAGCAGCAATTATATTTTGGATTCTAGGTTTATTCTAACAACCGGAATGCCCTGTTTTTTCATAATATTGCTGATGATATTCTTCCGCTCTCCAAAATTTTGAAGCAGGAAGGATTTCTGTAATTATAGGTTTATCAAACCTTCCTGATTCTTCAAGCTCTTTTTTTGATTCCAGCGCAAGTTTTTCCTGTTCTTCATTATGAAAAAATATAGCTGACCTGTACTGACTCCCCACATCAAATCCCTGTCTGTTTGGAGTTGTAGGATTATGAATACTCCAAAAAACTTTCAGCAACTGTCTGTACGATATTTTTTCAGGGTCAAAAGTTACTTCAATAGCTTCCGCATGACCTGTTAAATCAGAACAAACATCTTCATAAGTCGGATTTTTCATATGTCCTCCGGTATAACCAACTTCTGTGGAAACTACTCCATCCAGTTTGCGGAATTTGGCTTCAACTCCCCAGAAACATCCTGCGGCAAATGTTACTTTTTCCATTTTTTAATCCCTCTTTTATCCTTGTTAATAATTTAAAATAAAAATAAGACTGGTAAAATTATTTAAAGAGGTAATTTTTATGGATAAAATATCAAAAACAAAAGAAGAATGGAAAAAACTCCTGCCGGAAGAAGTCTATAAAATAACAAGGGAAAAAGAAACAGAACATCCTTTTACCGGCAAATACAACAAATTTTATGAAGAAGGAATGTATAAATGTTCCAACTGCGGAAATATCCTGTTTGAATCAGGGACGAAATTTGATTCGGGTTCAGGTTGGCCTAGTTTTTGGGAAAAAGCAACTCCTGGCAGTGTAGAATTTCACGAAGATACAAGCCTTGGAATGGTAAGGACAGAAGTTATCTGTAAAAAATGTGGAGCGCATTTAGGTCATATTTTTGATGATGGTCCAAAGCCCACAGGTTTAAGATACTGTATAAATTCAGCCTCGCTTGATTTTGAAAAAAGGAAATAATTTATGGAATGTGAATTTCCAAAACAAAATGCCACAACGAAAGAAATAAAAGAAATCCTGCAAAATTCCAAAACCATTGATGATGTTGTTGAAATCATAGATTTTGCTTTAAGCAAAGATATTTCCGGCATATTTAATACAACAAGCCCTGATATTATTACAAATAAACAATTTACAAAAGCGTTGTCCGCAGCTATAAAAAGACCTGCGGTTTTGCCGGTTCCCGAATATATTTGGTCAAATGGCAGAAGAAACAATGCTCATGAGCGCAAAAGTTTTTTCAGAAAAGTTGCTGAAAGCAGGTTATAAGTTCAAATACTCCGATATAACTGCCTTTTTTAGTCAGGAGTTTTAATGAATAAAGAAAGAATAAAAATATTAAGGCAGGCAAAATTATCTAAAAATCCTGTTGTTTACTGGATGAGCAGAGACCAAAGAGCCGACGATAATTGGGCATTATTATACGCACAAATTTAGCTCTTGAACTTGAAGTTCCTCTTATTGTTCTTTTCTGCATTGTTCCCGAGTTTCTTAATGCGGCATACAGACAATATCATTTTATGATTGAAGGCTTAAAGTCTTTAAAAAGCAAACTTGAAAATAAAATATTGAGTTTCAGCTGTTAATAGGCAGCCCCGAAGACAAAATCCCCGAATTTATTGGTGAAAATTCCATTACTGCAATAATAACTGATTTTGATCCTTTAAAAATTAAAAAGCAATGGAAGCAATCAGTTTTAAATATAACAAATATATCTTTTTATGAAATAGATGCTCATAATATAGTTCCTTGTCAATATGCTTCAAACAAACAGGAATAAGGAGTTTTTTTATGCCTTGTAAAAACTATAAAAACAATTATAATGAAAATATAGATACATAAAGAAAAAGGTGTTTTTTGTACAAAACGGATATTGTTAAAGATTCTGCTTGTTAGTCGCAGAATCAATAATTAAATAACTGATTCTTCTGCGGCTATTGTATTGATAGTAAAAAGAGGAATCTTAACAATGGATTTAAATAATTTAGGCTGGAATGCTTTTTTTGAAAAGCATTTAAAAGCTATTAGCCAGCAATATTTAGGTGTTGGCAGGATTAGTTGCGAAAACAAAAATAGCTACAGGCTGTTTTCCGAATATGGAGAATTAACAGCAATCATAAGTGGAAAGCTACGAAACAACAGCAATAATCGTGAAGATTCTCCTGCTGTCGGCGATTGGGTTGTTTTTGAAAAAATTGAAAATGAAAATAAGGCTGTAATTCATCATGTTTTGCCGAGAAAAAGCAAGTTTTCACGAAAAATAGCAGGTAATACTACAGAGGAACAAATATTAGCCGCTAACATTGATACCGTTTTTATTGTCAGTTCGCTAAATTATGATTTTAACCCCAGAAGAATCGAGCGTTACTTGACTATGGCCTGGAACAGTGGAGCCAGTCCTGTTATTGTGCTTACAAAGTCTGACTTGTGCCAAAATCCCGATGAAATGCTTCTTCAGGTTGAGTCTGTTGCCTTTGGAACAAGGATACATGTTATAAGTAACATCTTGAATCAAGGTATAGATGTTCTCAGACAATATTTTTTAACAGGTAATACGGTAGCGTTAATAGGTTCTTCCGGTGTTGGAAAATCAACACTGATTAATAAGCTAATTGGAGAAGACATGTTAACTACGGGAGAACTTCGCAAAAATATTGATAAAGGCAGGCATACAACTACAAACAGGCAGATGTGTGTTTTACCGGAAGGCGGTTTAATTGTTGATTCTCCCGGGATGAGAGAACTTCAGCTCTGGGATGCTGATAATGGGCTGAGCCAATATTTTGATGACATTGAAAATATAGCTCAAAACTGCCGTTACAGCGATTGCAAACATGATTCAGAACCCGGCTGTGCGGTAAAAAAAGCTATTTCGCAGGGAATATTAGACAATGGTCGTCTTGAAAGCTACATAAAGATGAAAAACGAGCTTGAATTTTTGTCTAAAAAACAAAGCCAGAAAGCTTCACAGATTGAAAGAGAAAAATGGAAAAATATTCATAAGCAGATAAAAAATTTAAAGAAGAAATAAAATTGTATTATTATTTAAAAAGAGGTGAAAAATGAAACAGGAAATATTAAATCTGGAAGAAACCTTGCGGCATGCGATGCTGGAAGGTGATACTGCAAAACTTGATGAATTAATTGATGATTCTTTAATTTTTATTGCTCCAAATGGAGTTGTTGCAAACAAGCAAATGGATTTGGATGCCCATAAAAGCGGTATTCAAAAGATGTCCGACATTATTTTTTCAGAACGGAAAATGGAACTTAATGAAAATCTTGCTATTGTTACTGTAATTGCAGACATAAAGGGCATTTTTGCCGATGTCGATATCTCAGGAAAATACAGGTATTTAAGAGTTTGGCAAAAGAAAAATAATAGCTGGAAAATTGTTGCGGGCTCTGTGCAGAAAGCCGGTTAACTGACATTTTATCCTTCAAAATATTTGATTTTTTCAGCTAAAGCAAGCATATCATCATAATTTCTCTGAAACTGAGAATCTCCATGTGTTTTGTTAAATTCTGCCTGTGTTTTGAAGCCTTCCAGCCAATTCATCTTCTGGTCGGGATTACTGCTGACTTCCCAGCCGCAAACACTTGATACTCCGTCCTGCCAACCGGGAATTCTTGTCGGATCAAGCGTAGCTCTCATCATGTCCTTAAGGCTAACCAGCTTATTGTCATAAAGCTCTTTATACAGCTGGTTGGCTTCGTTTCCGGACATATTTGTAATGTTATATTTGCCAACTATATCTTTGAATTTTGCACTGTCATCCGACTGCGAAAAATCATCGGAAATCTCGTTTGAGCTACTGTTATTAACGCTTTCCGTTTTTGTATAGCCCTGTAAATTCAACAAATTAACAGCATTATTTGCTTCAACACAAGAAATACTCATAAAACCCATCCTCCGCTTGCTAAAATCATGTTATCAGAGCAAGAAAAGAATTTTATCCTGTAAATAAACCAATTCAAGCCAAAAAAATTAACAGTAACAATGCAACACATATCGACCCAAAACTCCTTATGCAAGCTAAACTCACAATGATTAGCAAACATAAGGAGTTTTTTATGACTGAAATTGATTCAAAGACAATGTTTCAAGGTATCGGTAATGATTTCAAAATCCTGATTGACGATGTAATCGGGACAATTCTTACAATTCATGAAGACATGGAACTGCTTAAAGTTAAAACCTCCAAGCCAGATAAACATGCAGCAGCTCTTCTACTGGATTATCTCACTTGGGCAGATAGTGAGCCAAAGAAAAATCTTGAAAAGCTTTGCGGAGAAGAAATTAAGCAGTGCATGAAGTGGCTGGAATATTACTGTGAAAAACATGGCACAACAAAAGAACAGGCTTTACAGGAAATTATTAACGGAGAAATTTAAAGAAGCAAAAACACTTGATTTCTGAGAACGAAAGAGTGATAGATATTGTTGTCAATCAAATATAGAAAGGACAACAGACATGCAAGAAACAATCGAACAGCTCCAGCATCTCTCAAGAGAAGAATTAATCAAAAAATGGAAAAAACTCTTTAAAACAAATTCTCCACAGCATGCAAGAAAAGAATTCCTGATAAAGCACATTGTGTGGGAGTTACAAGCAAAAAAGCAAGGTGGATATACGTCACAAACACAAAAACAACTTGATAAACTGGCAGATAAGCTGGCTTCCAAACAGGAAGTTAGTAAAAATGACATTAAGGAAACAACTAAGCAGACTTCAACCTTTGAAATAAAACCAGGGACAATGCTAATAAGAGAATATAAAGGCGAAAAACAGGAAGTTATAGCTTTAGAGAAAGGGTTTGAGTACCAAAACAGGCAGTATAAAAGTTTATCAGGTATAGCAAAAGAAATAACAGGCACGCAGTGGAACGGCAAACTTTTCTTCGGGGTTAAAAAGTAATGGAAAAGAAAACAATCCGCTGTGCAATTTATACCAGAAAATCCTCAAAAGAAGGCTTGGAGCAGGATTTCAATTCCCTTGATGCCCAAAGGGAAGCCTGTGAATCATATATAAAATCCCAGCAACATGAAGGCTGGGTGCTAATAGACAAACAATACAATGATGGAGGCTTTTCAGGTGGCACTTTAGAAAGACCAGCGCTAAAAGAACTTTTTCAGGATATAGAAGACGGTAAAGTCGATACTGTGGTGGTTTACAAAATAGACAGGCTAACGCGTTCCCTTATGGATTTTTCCAAAATTGTTGAATTATTTGATAAAAAATCAACCACTTTTGTATCAATAATCCAGCAGTTTAATACAACGACCAGTATGGGAAGGTTAACTCTTAATATTCTCTTATCTTTTGCTCAATTTGAACGGGAAGTTACAGGAGAAAGAATCGTTAAAGCAATAAGCAGAAGCCATTATTGGAACAATCTTATCCTTTCAGCAAAAGTTAAATGCAATACAGATATTCAAAAAATGGAAAATTTTAATAGTTTAGCCTATATTAGAAAAATTATTGATTTAAGATTTCTTTGTCCTGATATAGTTGAAGCAATTTTAGCAGGGACGCAGCCAAAAGATTTAAGTATTTGCAAATTATTTGAGGTTAAAACTCTTAGTTGGCAAGAACAAAAGAAAATATTAAATTTTTAAAACTGCACTACCAAAAAGTTAGATAGAGAATTTCCCTGATTTTACTGCTAAAAATCTTGATTATTTTTTATAAACCCGTTCTCTATATTTCAATAAACGATAAAATCCCGCTGTCAGCGGGATTTTATAAGGCTAAAGGACTTATTTTCTCTTGATATGGAATAAGATACGGAGAGAGAGGGATTCGAACCCTCGATGCAGTTGCCCACATAACACCTTAGCAGGGTGCCGCCTTCAGCCACTCGGCCATCTCCCCAATATTAGATTTTTTATACTAATCCTTAGTTTATCATAAAAAAAAATTTTTGTTCAAGATAAGAGCTTTAAATTTTATTTTAATGAATGTATAGACTAAAAATAAAGTTTATTATATTATGTGTACACAATAAAAATAAATCAATTGAGCATTAAAAAAAGCCAATATGCCTTGGTGGCGGAATGGTAGACGCGTCGGACTTAAAATCCGATTAGGCTCACACCTAGTGCCGGTTCAAGTCCGGCCCAGGGCACTTTTTAAAAGACCTTTTATTAGGTCTTTTTTTATGGAAAAAGAATGAGTTCACTAGTCTCTGCTCGCAATCCGCAAAAAAAAAGGGTTAGCATATTGCTAACCTACAGGGAGAGTATTTTGTGTGGGAGTGTTTTTTATTGAAATGTTATTTGAATTGTTAAATTTATCCGAGTAATTTTAATGCCACACTGGGTAGGTTATTTGCCTGAGAAAGCACACTTGCTGAAGCTTGTTGAAGTATTTGATATTTAGTCATATTTGAAGTTTCTTTTGCTACATCGAGATCTCTTATCCTTGATTCTGCCGCTTGAACGTTTTCAGTAGCTACTTCAAGGTTATTAAGAGCACTTTCTAACCTGTTTTGATACGCCCCGATATTTGATCTTCTGCTTGCAACATCACTAAGTGCGGCATCAAGAACATCCAAATAAAGTCTTATACCATTGCTGCTCCATGTTGCGCCGGTCGCGCTTAAGGTTAATCCATTTACGCTGGCAGTAGTACCTATACAGGAAACAGTAGCACGTGAAAGAACACTATTTTCAATTTCGATAGTATTTGTCGAAAGTTCCGAGCCGGCTCCTACTTGAAGAGTAGCGTTGGCAGTACCGTCAAGTAAGCTTATGTTATTGAATTTGGAGGATTTTGCTATTCTGTCAATATCAGATAATCTTGCAGTAACTTCTGATAAAATCGCATCTCTTTCTACTGAACTGTTTGTGTCGTTTGCTGCCTGAATACAAAGCTCCCTGATTCTTTGAATGTTTTCGTTAATTACAGCCAGACCGCCTTCTGCAATTTGAAGCATATTTATGCCATCCTGAATATTATTGATAGCTTGTTTGTTGCCTCTAATTGTTCCCCGCAAGTTTTCTGAGATTGATAAACCTGCCGCATCATCTGCCGCCCTGTTAATTCTGTAACCCGATGATAATCTTTCAATTGATTTAGATAAGTTTGTTGTGTTTGAGGATAAATTTCGTTGTGCGATTAATGATGCTACGTTTGTGTTAACTACTATAGACACTTTTTTCTCCCTTTATTAATATTTTATATTGACTGTCACTTTATGAATTTATTTGTCTTATCCGAGTAATTTTAATGCTACTTGAGGTAATGCGTTAGCTTGAGCCAGAACACTTGCTGATGCTTGTTGAAGTATTTGATATTTAGTCATATTTGCAGTTTCTTTTGCCACATCAAGATCTCTTACTCTTGATTCCGCATTTTGAATGTTTTCATTCATTATGGTAAGGTTTTCTAATGCACTTTCTAATCTGTTTTGATATGCGCCGAGGTTTGATCTTCTTGTTGTAATATCACTTAATGCTGCATCAAGAACATCTATATAAAGTCTTATCCCGTTGCTGCTCCATGTTGCGCCTGTTGCAGTTAATGCAAGCCCGTTTACGCTGGCAGTAGTACCTATACAGGAAACAGTAGCACGTGAAAGAACACTATTTTCAATTTCGATAGTATTTGTTGAAAGTTCGGAATCTGCTCCTACCTGAAGAACTGCACTTGCTGTACCATCAAGCAGTTTTATGTTATTAAATTTGGTTGCTTTTGCTATTCTGTCAATATCCGCTAATCTTGCGTTAACTTCACATAAAATAGCATCTTTTTCTACTGAACTGTTTGTATCGTTTGCTGCCTGTACAGCTAATTCTCTAATTCTTTGAATGTTTTCGTTAATTACTGAAAGACTGCTTTCTGCAATTTGAAGCATGTTAATGCCATCTTGAATATTATTGATAGCTTGTTTATTTCCTCTGATTTGACCTCTTAAATTTTCAGAAATTGATAAACCTGCTGCATCGTCTGATGCTCTGTTGATTCTGTAACCTGATGATAATCTTTCAATTGATTTAACCAGATTTGTTGAGTTAGTTGATAAATTCCTTTGCGCAATTAATGACGCGATGTTGTTGTTTACTACAATTGACATACAAAACTCTCCTTGTATTGTAAATTACGTCCCTGTGATTTAATTTTTGGTAAAAAAAGTCCCCTGTGCTAAATTAACAAGGATTTAGCCCGGCGCTTTTATTCTGTTTTAAAAACTTTTACACTTTTGTCATTGTGAGAAGAAGATTTAGCTTCGACATGACAAGCTCATCATCTTGAGATTCCCACGCTCCATTTGGTCGCTCGGAATGACATTAAAATTTATTTAATTAAAAACTTTTTTAAACTCCACAATTTAATACTCTTTTATTTTTACCTCCCAGTAATTTTTATTTTTTCTCCCACTGTTTTTCATTCACAATTAATAAATCGAAACATTGTAAATAATCTTTAATAATTCTTAATAATATACAACTTTTGGTGGAGAAGGTTTTTTTGTAATATACTGAAAAATAGCATGAAAACTGAATTTTAAACTTTAAGGAAAATATTATAAATGCCGCAATTTTTTATAAAAAAAGAAAATATTCAAGAAAATAAAACTTTAATTACAAATTTATCTGACATTAACCATATAGTGAATGTTTTGAGATATAAAAAAAAAGATAAATTAATTATTGCGGCGCCTGATAATTTTGTTTATGAAGTTGAAATCGTTTCTATTAAGCCGGATTTGATTGAAACAAAAATTACAGATAAATATTTTTCCGATAAAAGATTAAAAATAAACATAACCCTTGCCCAGAGCATTATAAAGTCACAAAAACAGGATTTTCTTATACAAAAAGCCACAGAGCTGGGTGTGAGGACAATAATTCCTTTTGTAAGTAAAAATACTGTGGTTAAGTTTGATTCTGAAAAAGATAAGTTTTCTAAAGTCCAGAGGTGGCAAAAAATCGTTTATGAATCTGCAAAACAATGCAAAAGAGGAGATCTTGCGGAAATTAAACCTATTTCAACTTTTGATGAAGTTGTAAATTTTGCGGGATATGATTTAAAAATAGTTTGTTCTGAAAAAGAAGATGCTTTTTCTATAAAACAGTTTTTATCGGAGAATAAAGTGGCTGAAAATGCCAATATTTTGATAGTGATTGGACCGGAAGGCGGGTGGGACGACAAAGAGATAAATAAATTTGCTCAAAATGGCTTTGCTTCAGTGACTTTGGGAAAATTGATTTACAGGGCAGAAACTGCCGCAACTGTCGCAATTTCGCATATAATATATGAATATGAACTATAAGTTTATATTAATTTCAGAAAGAAAACGAAAAATGGAAAAAGTCAGATTAAAAAAAATAAAAAGGGCGAGCGAGTCGCCGAAGGCGACGGAAAGCGGATTGATGGCAGAGGCTGCAGGGGCGGCTATGCCGACCGTAATGCCGTTACTCGCGAGCAACCAAGCAGCGAGCCCAAAAACTAACTTTACCCCTTCCCTAGAGGGAGAGGGTGGGTGTAAATAACATTAGGATTAAAAAATTTCATTATGAACATTTTTTTTATTATAAAAATAATAGTTTCAGCCTGTATTATAGCTACAGTGTCAGAAATAGCCAAGAAATTTCCTTCAGTTGGCGGCTTAATAGCTGCTATGCCTATAACAACACTTCTTTCTATAATTTGGATTTATTATGAAAATAAAGATTTAAGCCTTGTTTCAAATTTTTTACAATCAGTGGTTATTGGTACGGTAATCTCTTTTATATTCTTTATTGCGGCAATATTTTTTATAAAAAAAGGAATGAATTTTTATTTAACAATTATTTTGAGTACAGCAATTCTTGGAATATCAGTTTTTATTTATCAGAAGTTTTTTCATTTATAGAAAGAAAGGGATTTAATTTTTGAATATAAATTTAAATACATTATATGAAGATGAAATAAATAAAAAATTATTGGAATTATACGAAGAAGGCACAGAACTTTTTCTTGTGGGCGGGTATATAAGGGATTTTTTGTTAAATAAAGAATGTTTTGACAAAGATTACGCTGTAAAAGGTGAAGGGGCTATAAGTTTTGCCGGCAAAGCCGCGAAAGCTTTTGACGGATATTTTGTACTTCTTGACAAAGAACATGATATCGCAAGAGTTGTAATGCCTGATAAAAAAAATACTCTGGATTTTGCGGGATGTGTGGGGCAAAATATTCTAACAGACTTAAAAAACAGGGATTTTACCATTAATGCAATTGCATGCAAAATAGAAAAGGGCAAATCGGAATTAATCGACCCTTTAAACGGAATTGAAGACTTAAACAACAAAATAATCCGCACAATCAGTGAAGAAAATATTATTGACGATTCTTTAAGGGTTTTAAGGGCGTATAGATTTGCGGCTCAATTCGGATTTTATATAGAAAATAAAACCCTGAAATTAATAGAAAAACATAAGTCTTTAATAACAATGGTTTCAATAGAAAGAATAACTCAGGAATTGATTAAGCTTTTTGAAGGTGATTTTGCGGGAGAAAATCTTTATTTAATGAATAATTCAGGTCTTTTAGATGAAATTTTTCCTGAATTGATTCCGCAGAGAAAAGTTCCGCCAAATCTTCATCATCATTTAGGGCTTCTCGAGCATTCTATCGAGTGTGTCAGGCAGATTGAAATTTTAATTAGTCAAACTGTTATCCTCAGTGAGCAAAGCGAACGTGAGGATCTGAAACAACAATCATATTCGGATTCTCACGCTATGGCTTTGCCTTCGCTGAGAATGACAATAAAAAACTTTCCTGATTGGGCAAAAGAACATCTTTACAGGGAATTTTCATCGGGGATAAAAGCAATATCTTTGCTAAAACTTGCGACTTTGCTTCATGACATCGGAAAACCTTCTACATGGCAGATTGATGAAGAAGGAAGGCACAGATTTATAAAACATGAAGAACTCGGCTCAGAAATGGTGTTGGATGTCTTAAAAAGACTTAAATTCAGCAAAAACACAATGAAATATATTGCAAAACTCATAAAATATCACATGTATCCTTCACAACTTTTGCATGAAGGAATTGAAAATCTCTCAGAAAAAGCTGTAATGCGGATGTTCAGAAGAATCGGAGATGACATGCCGGAACTTATTTTGCTTGCCATGGCGGACAGGTTAAGCGCGAAAGGTTCTGAAATTACCGATGAAATAGTTGAAAAAAATATTCAGGGTTTGTATTTTCTTCTTGAAAAATACAAAAAATCACAGGAAGAAGTAAGGACAATCCCAAAACTTACAGACGGAAACGAAGTTATGGAGATTCTTAAAATTCCGCCATCTCCGATTTTAGGAAAAATTTTAAAAGATTTGAATGAAGCCCAAATTTCCGGCGATGTAAATACACGTGAAGATGCTCTGGAATTTGTAAAAGGTTATAAAATTGTAAACTAAATTATATATTCTTTTTGTTTTAAATCTTTAATTTTTAATTTTATTTTTTCTTTTTTTGAATTTAATAACATTAATTTTATTTTACTTATTAATGATCTTTCTTTTTCGTTTTCTCTAATTATTCTGTTAATTTCTATTAAAAGTTTTTCATTGTTTTTGAGTTCTTGTTCCTGTAATTGCCAATCTTTTGTCATGATATTAATCCTTTTTAAATATTAAAAAATATATTTATATTTTATATATTACTTTATATATTATAAAAAAAAAATACAACTGGAGTAAAGTGGAAAAATCGGTTTTCTTTTACAAAACTTTACATGGTTTTTTAAAGAAAATTTTGGTTTAAAATTTGAATAAGAAATTAAAATAAAATTAGGGGGGGAATTTGGAAGAATTATTTTATTTTCATCCGAAACAATATAGCGTTGATTCTGTTTATGTTCAGAGTGTTCATATAATAGGGGAATTTAATAAATGGGGAAAAGATGAAAAGAAGCTTGCAAAGTTTGAGCTTACGGAAGACAAAACCGGCAGATGGGTCGGGTTGTTTGATGTTACTGAAGGAAAACGTTTTTATAAATTTCTTATAAACAGGAATATTGTTTGCCCGACAATGGGTCTTTTTACTTATTCAACGGTCTATACTCCTGAATGGGCAAAAAAGGCTGTCTGGTACCAGATTATGGTTGATAGGTTTTTCAGGGGCGATTTATCGCGAAATATACCGAATTTAATCAGTTGGGATGCGCCGCCTGACTATTTCAACAATTTTGGCGGGGATTTAAAGGGAATAACGGAAAAAACCCCTTATTTTAAAAATCTTTTCGGCTCTCTTGAAAACAAAGCTTTTTATCTAAACCCGATTCACAAGTCTCTGGCTTCCAATCATAAATATTGGACGGAAGATTTTGAAGTTATAGACCCGCAATTCGGAGATGAGCAGGATTTAAAAGAATTAATAGACGCTTTGCATAAAGAAAATGCCAGAATTATACTTGATTTGGTTTATAATCATACGGGCTTAAATCATTACGCGTTTTTGGATATCTTAAAAAACGGCAGGGATTCAAAATATCATGGCTGGTATAGAAAATTAACCCACCACAGTGAAAAAATAGAGATTCCCATACTGGAAAATTATGCAGGAGGTAAGCCACAGAATATCGAGTTTGAAAATGACCCGAGAAAAGAGGATTTTGACTTTGAAAAAGAAAGTTTTATCTCGGTATGGTACGAAAAATATAAGTTTCCAATCATCGAACCGGAGAAATTCAAAGATTCTTCGGTTGAAGAAATCCTAAACCACCAGCCTCATTACAAATTAACTCCTCTATCCGAGCAACCTTCCTATAAATGCTGGGCGAATCTGTTTGAAATTCCCGAGTTGAACACGAAAAATCCCGAAGTTAAAAAGCATCTTTTTGACGCTGCGAAAAAATTAATCAGGCTTGGAATTGACGGATTTCGGCTTGATGTACCTGATTTGCTGGAAGATGCGCATAATTTTTGGCGGGAATTTCGGCAGGAAATGAATGCAGAAATGGCTTTATCGGGAAGAAATCCAGATGAGCTTTATATAGTTGGAGAAATTTGGACGCTTGACGGCATAAACCCGAGTTTTGTATGTGCCGATGATAATGGAAAACCTTTAAGATACGATGCTTTGATGAATTATCCCGTGAGAGAAAATATTTTAAACTTTTTTTCGGGTGAAATTTTAAACAAAGGCGCTGACAGTGTTTGCCGGCATGGGGGGATTTCTGTCGAGGATCTTGATAAAAATCTGCATGAAAACCTGTCAGGGGTTTCATGGGGAACAAATCAGGCACAGTTTAACGTTTTTTCCTCGCATGATACTCGAAGACTAAGAACAATCTTGAAAGATGACCGAAAATTAAAAGCCGTACTGATGATGCAGTTTACATTTCCCGGCGCGCCCGTTATTTATTACGGCGATGAAATTGGCATGCAGGGAGGGGTTGACCCTGCAAACAGGGCTGCTATGAAGTGGAATATATACGAAGATTTGCTTCACCATAAAGAAGAAGCCGAAATTTTCAATCTTTATAAAAATCTCATAGACCTTAGAAAAAATTATGATTGCTTTATAAATTCCTCGCTTTTAACTCTCAAAGTCCATAATCACGACAAAATTTATGCTTATGCAAGGTATAAAAACGAATCTGACTGCGCAATTATGGTGGTTGTAAAACATAATTTTAAAGAAAATCTTCATCTGGATATTTCAGACATGCATTTTGAAAATATAGAAAGCTGGAAAGACCCGATTTCCGGCAAAAGTTATTTAAATTACGGCAAAAATATAACTTTCAAGCCCGAAGATTTTTCTGAAAGTTTTGGGGTTATTTTAGTACCAGAACTTTAAAAAGTTATTTAAGGTTTTATAAAAGGGTTTGCCACCCTTTACCCGCCTTCATTTTCTTTAATCGTAAAGAAAA
>Ga0209212_1003242_pt1 | contig 21768 bp, 24 predicted proteins | sample RifGroC2_FD_183996 | JGI IMG/M metagenome (GOLD analysis project Ga0209212, IMG submission 183996) | Groundwater microbial communities from Rifle, Colorado, USA - Groundwater C2 (SPAdes) (version 2) | ecosystem: Environmental > Aquatic > Deep subsurface > Groundwater | place: Rifle, Colorado... | reverse complement strand
GTAACTGGTAGAGGACATTATCAAGGGTGTTGAGCATGCCGATGTAGTCGCTCTGGTCCATGGTCTTCCGGGATATGACGTCAATGTCGTCCCGATTCACCTTTTCCAGCTTCCGTTCCTGCCATGTCTTGCCTCCAGAGTGTCGTTTCCCTCCCTGGTCTCCATTGCCATTCTTACTGTTGTCTGCCATATGCTCTCCTTTCATGGTTAAGTCCTCCCGGTAGCTCTGCGCGCCACCCCTGATCCGAAGCGGCTTGACAGTTCCGAGAAAACGGTGTCGTCGAATCTCTTCATGGTGATGACCAACATCTCGATCGCGTTCATTTCCCCCACGACGTTGGCATATCCCTGCTGCGCCGTGGTTAGAAGGACGCGCGTCCTGTTTGTCAGATGTTCTACGTTTTTCATCCCGTCGAACAGCAGCGCGAGCTGGCAACTGTTGGGACTCGCCCCCGCCTTGTTGTCCTTGTTCTGCGACTGGATCTGTGCGGAGAGGTTTTGAAGCTGCGTCGCCTCCTGCAGGAGATCGAGTAGCATGTAGTAGGCGAATGCCCTGGCGGTAACCGCGGAAAGCTTGCCGATTACCTCTCCCTCGGTGTTGGTTGAGATGGCCGTTTTCAGCACGAGGCTGATGGAGAGCGGTGTCGCGTTGAGAAACGGAACGTCATTGGTCGCGTCGAGGGTCTGCTTTGCCTTCATCTTTGTCGATATCGCCTGCATGCGGGTTGAGACGTATTGCATGAGATTTGCGTTGGCGTCGGTTATGGTCGTGCATACTCCGGCTGAATCCTTTCCCTGTGCCGTCCCGTTTATGAATGTATCGAAATCGGTATTCTTGTCGCAGGGCGGGATGTAGCTGGCGACATAAGTGCTTTTCGTCGTGGTAGGAGATTGCACCACCACATCGCCGATGAAGCCCCGGATGAGCTTCACGTAGTTGGCGTTCATCCCTTTCTTAGCGGCCAGGTTGTCAAGGACCGAGCCGCCGCCGAAGATATCGGTTATGTCACTGGGACAACCTGCCGTGCCCCCTTGGGACGCCTGGGCTACAACATTGCCGACCGGCGGCGCGTTCCCCATTGCGGAATTCATCACAGCGGTGAGGTTTGTTTTCGAGGTCTGGTACATATCGTTCACGCCGCTGGAGACCATGAAGTCGTTCATGGAGTTGCTCATCTCGTTCTTCACGCTGTTGCTCATGATGGGCGAGAATGGTTCGCTTGCCACCGCCACGAGGGCCTTTGCCGCCTTGCAATCGTTCAGCTGGATGTTGTTCAAGCGGTCCGCGATAGCCTCCAGGGATTTGATGGTGTCCGACACTTGGGGCGCCAGCGTTTTCATGGCGATGTCGAATGCTGCCGCCGGTGCCGCGGAAAGGATCCGCTGCAGCTTCTGAACGAGATAATCAGTGTTCATAAAGCTGAAGCCGCCCAGAAATGCGTCGATCCCGCCGCATCCGGATTTAATCGAAGGTAGGGTTACGGTAACGGGATAGTCCGTGCCGTTGGGCCAGCGGGCGGAGAAGGTGCCGCCGGTGTAATAACCCCGCTTTGCTCCCTCATAGTAGCTGGGCGATGTGGCGGTCTTCTGGGTCATCCAGTCATCGACCCAACCGCTATAGGAAAGGGAGGGCATCGTAGCGATCGCAAGGGCAACTGTCCCCGCAAAGGTTTTTTTTACCGTTTTTCGTTTCATGGTTGTTTCACCTCCTTTCATCGTGGGATTGAAGCATTCGTCAGTTCCAGGTACTTTACTGCCTGTCGAGGTTCGACGGCCTCTTCTTGACATCGAAGCCACCTCCCTTCTGAAAATCATAAAGGCTGAATTCCTCCGGAGTGATCTCGCCTTTCAGCAGGCGCACCGCCCTATATGTCTTGTCCTCGATCTCCTCTGCCGTTATCAGTCCGCTTGAAACAGGGAAGGAATTCTGGTTCCCCTTCTGGATCAGGATCATCGCCGGCGTTACCTCGACACTGAACCTTCCGGCAAGGCCCGGGTTTTCCTCGAGGTTGATCCTCTTCACCTGCCAGCCGGTGGCACCGGTGAACCAGTCGATGATCGGCTGCTGCTGTTGGCAATAGCCGCAGTCATTCTTGTAGAAATAAATGAGGGCGAATTCCTCTCTGTTGTCACGGAGCTTTCTGGTTTTTTCCTCCTGGATCTGGCCGACGCGGCTGAGATTGCCGGGGGTGGCAATCGGGTAATCCTTGGCGGTGGAAAGCTCAGGATATTTCTGCCAGACATACTGAGCGACGTTCGTGAACGCCAGTGCCTTCTTCCGGGCAATTTCCTGGACCTCGTAGTAGTCCTTGACGTTCTCCTCGGACGGGTTCTGGACCGCCTTCCTCTTCAGGCCTTCGGCGAACTTCTCGAAGTCGTCCGGGTGCATGTTCCAGATCTCGTCGTAGGAGTAGTCAGAAAATGCGGGCGTTTTCTTTCCCTTCGTCTTCTTCGGCTCCTTCTCCTTTTCCTCCTTCTTCTCAGGCGCCTTCTGATACCACCACCATCCCTTTCCCGAATCGGCGTAGTAACTGGCACCGGCCGTGGCGGCAACGGAGACGAGCATCAGGGCTGCAATCAAATGGCGCACGTTTCTACCTCCACCTGTTTTGGTTTAATTTCTTTGACCATCTTTTTAAGCAGGGGAGATTTCAGAGCCTCCAGTGTTGCGACGCTTTCTCCGAATGCGTTCGCTCTAAATGGTACGAGGAGCGCAGTGAAGCCTTTCCCACCGCCGGTCACGATAGTTGCCTTGGTCGTGTAATATTTTTCGGACACATACTCGGTGGCGATGGCGTCTTTAACCTTACTGAGTTCCCACACGATGGTGTACAGGAGGTTCCTTTTCGTCGCTTCATCGGCATCGGCCGTCAGGATCGCCGGATCCTTTCCGCTCACCTCCTTGATGGCCGCCCAAAGTCCATCGGGATTTACGAAAACGAGGCCCAGGTTTGTCGACACCGCTGCCCATCGTTGCCCCTTGGGTGTCGTTTCCAGCTGGTTGACTCTTTTTTTAACAGCCGAAAGGAGCGCATCGGCGTCGAACCAGGACGGCAGGTCCTGTGCTACTGGTTCGGAGAACTCCAGCGATTCAAACTCTCCCAAGGGGTGTGCCTGTTTATCCTCTGGGAGAGTGGCGTCCCTTGCGACCGGTTTTCCCGTAGCAGTGAGACAATTTTGGGGCACGGGGTCTCCGGTTTTTGTCGAGGTCTTATCCCGCTCAACCGCCTCGCCGATGAGCACGGCCAGTTCCTCCTTACGCACGTCCTGGTCGCACTGCTTGAGCATCTTCGTAAGAGGATAATCCGCCTTGAGCAGGTGATGCTCCCTGATGATTTTGTCGAGCTCCTCCCGGTTCGCCAGAGAGGCGTATTCCGTGATCCCATTGAGGATGATCGCCGAAATGAGCGGGTGGTCTGCGGTTGCGTACATCTTGTCGTGGTAGGACGGTATCTTGCCGATGTCATGGGCGAGGGAGACGATGAAAATATCCGGCAGCATGAGTTCCTGGTTGACCTTTGCCGCGCATTTTCTCGCCACCTGGAGGGTATGCCGATAAAGCGGAATCGTGGCCAGCATGGAGAAGGTGTCCTCAGGGAATTTCCCTTCCGCTTCCAGAGGGTTCATCTTTACGACTGAGGGACAATCTCCCTTCTCGTCGAGCATCTTGAGAAGCTTGATGATGATTGTCCGGCGGTCACCTTTAATGGCGCGTCGCTTCTCTACCATCTCGGAGAAGAAATGCTCGATCTCCCCGTGTTTGAAAGTGGGACGGGGCAGGGGGGCATCAGTCTGCTCAGGTTCGGGCTCGCGCCAGATTTTGGCGATCTCTCGGAAGTCGACTATATTTCCGCTCAACGTTTTGCTCTCCTGACAGTTCCAGGTTCTGCTCACCTCGGCCAGAGTCTTTTCCTCGACCTTTTCGCTGTGAGGCTCCCCCATGAGCGCATTGTCCCGAAACTGACGGAAAAGGTTTCTGGCTGCATAAGACACGAGTCCGGTCCCGATTACGGCGGTTGCGAAAAATACCCCTTTCATGGAGTTTCCGTTTCTTCGCGGGAACGGCAGTAATTGAACGATGAGACGACAGCCGGCGCTTCCGGGAAGATGATCTTCAACCTGGGATTAGGGGCATCGAGCGTGGTCCCCTTGAACCTCCCCGAATAAGTGAGCATGTAGAATTCTCGGGGCTGGAGGCCCAAAATATCTTGGACCTTGAGGATGTCCTGTTCAACCTCCCGTGTCGTTACCTGGTTCGACCCGAAGATTCCAGTCAGGACGTTTCGCACCCCGAAGTGCTTGACGACGTATTCACTCGTCTCCGCGTCGGAACAGCGCATGAAGATCTTCGTATTGGTGTTGTCAAGGATGCTCTTGCCGAACTCCTCACCCACGACGGCGTAGACCTGGTTTACCGACTGTGCGAAGGCCGTCACCATCACGTCCGCGGACCCCGCCTTTGCGAATAGGTCTTCCACGCCTTGGTAAAACAGGCTTTGAGCTTCGTCTATGTAGATGGAGAGAGGGGGATCAACCTTCTGTTTGTTCGAAAGATAGACCCGGCCGATGAAGGACTGGATCATCGAGAGGAGGACCTTGCCGAGGGTGGCCGCGGCCTCGCGGGTTATCATCGTCCCGGTGTGAACCACGAGAATCACTCGTTTCCCTTCCTCCAGGCGCTTGATAAAGCGGTTAGAGTCGGCCTGACCGATGATTTTACCGATGTTGCCCGATGAAAGCTCCATGAGGGCCGTCCTGAGGGTAGATGAGACCTTCGCGTAATATTCCATGGGTGACTTTAGGATGTCCTCCAGCATCCCGGCCGTCAGGTCCGCCTCACGGGTGCCGATCCGCCGCAAGGCGTTCATCGTCTCCTCCAGGGCGTCACGGCGGATGCTTTGCCGTATGGTGTCGATGTTCATTGCCGGTAGGCGCCCCTCCTCTGTAGCCAGGAGGATGTTGGCGGTGATGACGGCGGTGGTGATCTCCTTCGCTATGTTCCGGTAGAACGGCTCTTTCCCACCCTGAATGCCGGAGATGATGTGACCGACCAACTCGTCGACCATGAAGTAGAAGGCCATCGGGTCAACGACTGACGAATACTCGGGAAAGATGGGGGTCACGAGCATCAGTTCGTCGAGACGACCCGCTTTTCGCGCCGCGTCGAAGATCTTCGTGAATATCTGCTGGTCCCCCTTGGGGTCGAAGTAGACGACTGAATATCCCTTGTTGATGTCCTGTTCGATAAGGTTCTCGCAGAGCCTGGTCTTGCCGACACCGGTAGTGCCGAACACGAACATATGTCGCTTCCGGTACGTGTCGGGGATGGACAGTGGGACGATCTTCGTCGGACGCTCCATGTTGACTCCGGTACCAATATGAGTCAGGGGTTCATCTTTTGGACGTTTGCGAAATGAAAACATTCAGGTGCTCTCCCAGTTCCTTTCCGACTGCATTGATTGCCTCCTTTGGAATGCGGACGGGGGTGATGATGTTGCTAAAGCCACCGGCAACCCGGCGTCGGCACTCGATCCCGCAAATCCCGGACCGCTCCTGCAGAAGAAGCGCGGGAAGCTCCTTGGTGATCCGGCTGAGTCGAATGCGGACATGGGCCGACCTGCCGTTGGCGATGATCGGGAGGACGCTCGAGATGTAGAACTCCTTTACTTCGCCGATACGGTAGCGGCCCCTTTCATGGGGTGACTGGTAGCGCACCGGGCATTCGCCGGCCAGGATCAGGTGGCGGAAAACGTCGGCGACCTCCAGGGCAACGTACAGCGTGCCGTTGTCGGCGATCCGGGAAATTTCTCCCGGGGCGTTCTTCCCCCGCAGTTCCTTTAACTCGTCCGCTTCACGCATGGCTTGCCGTTTTTGGAGTTCCAGCTCGACATGGTGGAGGATGTAACGGCGAAGCTTGCGTTTGATGGTCGATGGGGAGAGCTCAATTGGTTCCCCCTGGTCCGGGAAGACTGTTATCTCCAGTCCGTTGCCGATCCTTACGGCGAGATTCTTTCGTAAGGCAACGGTCAGTGCTCTGGCAATCGCGACTTCGATCGCCTCCAACGCTTCCGCTTCCTGCAGTCCGTATTTTGTCAGGAGGTTAACGGGGAGCATGGCCGAAAACCGCTTCCCAGGGCGAGTCTTCCTGAGAACCGGTGACAGTTGACACTGGTTTCTGTTCTTGCCGGTTCTGCTGGAACGCCACCTGCTCTCGACTCATCAGCCGTGCTATCCTGGAAGCGTATCTGTTCCGCTTCGACGGGGTGCGCGAGTTGTAGCAGCCCACCGCAGTCCACGTGTAGCCATAGTCCTGGACGCACTGTGCAAGTACCCACGCCCCGACCTTGACGTTCGTGCATGGATCGGCGAGCGCTTCCCACGGGATACCGATCTTCCGCAGGGTCGGCGCCCAGGAGGAGTTGATCTGCATGAGACCGAAGTCGAAGCTCCCGTTGGTGTTGTGGTTAACGGCAGCAGGGTTGAAGTTGCTCTCTCCCTTGGAGATGGTCCAGAGGAGCAGGGGCGAGATGCCATACATTGCCCCCGCCTCCTCATAGCAGAAGGCGCTTGCCGTCCCGTTGGAACTGACAATAGTGCCCAGTAGCACCGCAAAGATGAGTCTGCGCATGATTCCCCCATATATACAATCACGAGGGGGGGAAGGCGTTTTGGGCGAATCCGAAGAAAAAATGGCAGGAGCAAAAAATGCCTGGATCGAACTCCGGGCACTGGCATTTTAAAAAACTGCAATAATGTAAACTGATGGTTTACATTGCGCTAATAAGTTTATATAGTGCACACGAAACGTATCAATGTATTTTGGAAAAATGCCCTTATGTCAACTGATAGTTTACATTCAAGCCTAAATCTAAAAAAGGCGTTGTTTTCTCTGCCGAAGGGAATGCCGGTCACGAGCAGCCTGTTGGAACAATGGGGCATATCGCGGCAGTTGGCGCACCGCTATGTCCAAAGCGGCTGGCTTGACCCTCTCGGCTATGGTTATTTCCTCCGTCAAGGAGACACGCTCACGCAAACAGGCGCCGTGGCGGCCCTGGAGATGCAAGGAATGGCGCTACATATAGGCGGTAAGGCTGCCCTGTCATTGCTGGGAGTCGCTCATTATCTGGCTATGGGGAAGGAGAAGTTGTTCCTCTACGGCACGGCAAGGAAGGCCATCCCGGATTGGTTCACCCGGCAGTTTTCCTGCGAAGTGCGTTTGAGTCACCTGTTTAAGGAAGAACACGAACTGGAGAAAAGGCTTTATGTAAGGCGTCTGGATGGAAATGAGCCCTGTTCACCATTCATAGCAGAGCCGGAAAGGGCACTGTTTGAGATGCTGGATGACGTGCCGCAGAAACAGAGCCTCGATGAGGCCAGGAAAATCATGGAACCTATGTACACGCTTCGTCCCGAGGCAGTGCAGACACTTCTTGAAGCGTGCACGAAAATAAAAGTCAAACGGCTCTTTTTCTCCGTGGCTGATGATTTGGGGCTGCCGGTTCTGAAACAACTGGATCTGTCCCGAATGGATTTCGGCGCACCTTCCGTTTACATACTAACAAGAAAGGGAGGGTCTCTGATCTTGAAGAATCCCCTGATGGCAAACAATGGATAGCAGATTTATTGAAACTGTAAGGCTCCTCATCGATGTTGCACCGTTCGTCTTTACCGAGGGCTGTTTTGCCCTGAAAGGCGGCACGGCAATCAATCTGTTCCTGCACGATCTGCCAAGGCTGTCGGTCGACATCGATCTGGTATATACGAATCTGGAGCATGAGGGGCGGGAGTCCGCGCTGGAAGCGATTGAGACCGCCTTGCGAGACGTTTCCATACTTCTCGAACGTAAGCTTGGGGTCACGGTACGACCGACAACATCCGGAAGCGAGCATGAATCGAAGCTCTTCATATCGAGGGGGCCCGTGCTGCTCAAGGTGGAGGTTAATCATGTGTTCCGTGGAGCAGTATATCCTCTGGTAACGGGTACTCTTTCGCCGCAGGCGCAGGCACGGTTTTCCAGGGCGCTTTCAGTTCCAATGCTCGACCCTGACGAGATATATGCAAGTAAGCTGGTTGCGGCCCTCGACCGTCAGCATCCCCGGGACCTGTTCGATGTAATGATGATGCTTGAAGAAGGCGGGATCACTCCACGGATGCGTCGTGCCTTCACGGTTTACCTTGCCGGGCATAACCGCCCGATGCACGAACTCCTTTCACCCCGGCCCAAAGATATCCGAGCGGAGTTTGAGAGTGATTTTGTAGGAATGACCAATAGGGAAGTTTCGATCGAACAGCTTGAAGATGTTCGGGAGAGGTTATTCCGTGAACTGCCGGTTTCCCTTGACGAGGCCGAACGCAGCTTTTTGATCTCCGTTAACCGCTGTGAGCCGGACTGGGGAATTCTCGGGTTAACCGGATTAGATAAACTGCCGGCAATTAAATGGAAGCTGTTGAACCTTGGCAAGCTTGCCAAAGCCAATTCGAAAAAATACGCGGTAATTATGAAATCATTGGAAGACAAATTCCGTGGGGCGGCTTAGCCATGTGCGGACGTTTTACTCTGACATTACCCCCATCAGGCGGGAAAAGGGAAAAAAGGCAAGTGAGGTTGCTGTCGGAAGAAATGGGAGATGATACCTTGGATTTGGGGAAAAGGGCGTCGGCTTTTCGGCGTATGGTGGAGATTGTCGAGCTGAGCGGCGTCCCGTTCATCCTTCACGCGCACGCGGCGACGCGGACGGTGGAGGATGCGGCGCAGAACCTGTCGTTCGATGTGGCGCGGATAGTCAAGACCGTAGCGTTCCACACCAGTAACGGTGGACTTGTTCTGGCCGCACTCCGGGGGACCAGAAGGGTCGATTATCCCCGGCTCGCGGCCCTCGTCGGGTGTCAACCGCCGCGACCTTGCCTCCCTTTCGCCGGAGGAGGTGCGGGAACTTCTGGGGGGCGAGCCGGGGAGCGTCTCGCCGCTCCCGCTCTGGGAGGACATCGCCGTTCTCATCGATGACGACGTGATAACGATTCTGCCGACTATCTACTGCGGCATCGGCCGCCCTGACCGGACCCTGGAGATGGCGCCCGATGATCTCGTGCGGCTTACCGGCGGACGTGTCGGCGGGTTTTCGAGATAGTAAATATCCTCCAGCAGAGCCAGGGGCTTTACGATTGCTGCCCCCTCGAAGGGACACGCAATCGGAAAGTCTAAGTCAAAACCTGAGACTGTGGCTAATAATAAACTCCCGGAACTTTGGGAGTCCCCCCGGCAGAGTCGGGGGGGTGCCTTGAGGAAATTAATCGGGGGTGGCGAAGTTGCAAGCGCAATGCAATTGAGTCCGTCACCCGCCACGAAACTCTTTGCGATACCTCGACGGCGATATCTTCAAAGTCTTGTTGAAGTGCTGACGCAGCGAGGCTTCGGAGCCGAAGCCGGCCTCCTGAGCGATCTGATCTATCTGTTTGCCGGTTGTTTCCAGTAAACGCTGGGCCAGTCGCTGATTGAGAAGCCAGTTGCCGACGGTGGTGCCGGTTGCCTGGCGGAAGCGCCTGGTAAAGGTTCGGCGGCTCATGAAGACGCGCGCCGCGAGGGCATCCAGGCTGTGGGGCTGATCAAGGTTTTGCCGTACCCACTCAAGCGCCTGTGTGAAGCGGTCAACGGCCGCAGACTCCCGCAAAGGCTGCTCGATGTACTGCGCCTGCCCCCCCTGGCGGTGCGGCGGGACCACCATGCGACGCGCCACGCGGCTTGCCACTTCCGCGCCATGCAGGGTGCGCAGGATGTGCAGGCAGCAGTCGATTCCGGCAGCCCCTCCGGCAGAAGTAATTATCTCCCCTTCATCGACATACAGCACATCCCGGTCTACCTGTATCTGCGGATAGCGGCCCGCCAGATCGTCGGCCCAGGCCCAATGAGTGGTTGCACGGCGACCATCCAGCAAGCCAGCGGCGGCCAGAACGTAACTCCCGAGACATAATCCCACCAATATCGCGCCCCGGTGACTGGCCATGCGCAACGCCCTCAGCAACGGCTGCGGCGGCAGCTCATTCGGATCACGCCAGCTCGGTACGATGATAATCCCGGCCTTTTCCAGGTCGCGCAGGCCATGAAGCCCGGCCAGTGAGAATCCGGCGCTGGTGGCCAATGCCCCCTTTTCAGCCCCGCAGACCAGTACTTTGAATTGCGGCACTCCTGCGTCCCGGCGGTCTTCTCCAAATACGGCACAGGGAACGGAGAGGTGAAACGGGCTGATCCCGTTGAACGCGATCACGGCTATTGTGTCGTTAAACATTTCATCTCCAGCAACCGGAATATGGCCCGATTGTAACATATAATGGCAATCAGGCCACTGTTTTTACGACGCATTCCGGTGGATAATCAACACCGGAATGCAGATCAAAGCGGAGAGGAGGCATCATCATGCCTGAATTAAGAGCGCTGCGAGAGTGTGACGTTACGCAAATCAAGGGGTGGTCCCCCTATCCGGGGGACATGGAACAGATGGACTATGCGCTACGGGAAAAGGGGTGGCTGGAGGAATGCCGGTCGAGGCCGGACGCCTTCGTATATGCCGTGGAAGATGGTGATGAACTGATCGGATTTACCATCCTGCTGAGGACGGATGCGGCAGAAGCCGAATTCCGCATCGCGTTGCGCGCCGACAAGACCGGCCTGGGACTCGGGGAAGACATTACCTTGCAAACGCTGCAGATTGGGTTTGAGGATCATGGGTTTTCCCGAATCCACCTGATCGTCAGGAAGAATAACAGCAGGGGGATCAGGCTGTATCAGCGGATTGGATTTGAGGACCGTGGGGAATGTCGCAAGGAGATCCAGGGGGTTCCGGTAGATTCCCGGCTGATGGAGATTTGCCGCGAGGAGTTCACTCGAATGCGGGTTATGGGGAAGGGAGGGCAACCTGAGGAGAAGGAGAAGCGCATGCCACAGACACCACGGCGCACTGATCGTGATCGACGTGCAGAACGACTATGCCGCCGGCAACCTGCCGATCGAATTCCCTCCGGCTGAGCTGTCGCTCGCCAATATCGGAAGAGCGATGGATGCGGCCAGGGCTGCCGACGTCCCGGTGGTGGTTGTGCAGAATGTGCTGCCGGAAGGAGCGCCATTCATGGCCAGGGGGACGGAGGGAGCTGAGCTGCATGCCGCCGTAAGCTCCCGTTGTTCGGAGCACCATCTCCTGAAAAATCTCCCCAGCGCCTTTGCCGGCACCGGCCTGGAAGACTGGCTGAGGGAACGCCGGGTCGATACGGTTGCTATCGTCGGCTACATGACGCACAACTGCGATTTCTCGACGGTGGTGCATGCGCTCCATGCCGGATTTGCGGTCGAGTTCTTATCCGATGCGGCAGGTTCGGTCCCGTACGCAAACCGCGCCGGGGCAGCGAGCGCGGAGGAAATCCATCGCGTCGTCACGGTCGTGATGCAATCCCGTTTCGCCGCGGTCATGAATACCGAGGAATGGATTTCCATCCTTGCAACAGGGGCTGAGCCGGAACGGGATACGATCCATGGCTCGAACCGGCGCGCCCGCCTGCACGCAACAACCTGATTGACCTACATCGTAACCTACATCGTACATCCGCTGAAATGTTGTTTTTGATGGGCTGATGTGAGTGGGAAAGGGTCGGGGCCTTGCAAACGATTCGAATTGAGAAGAGCCCTGATCGCATCGGCATAATCACCCTCAACCGCCCAGAGAAGCGAAACGCAATCTCGATTCTGATGCGGCAGGAGTTATCCACCTGTCTCGCCGACTGGCGGGATGATGGTGATATAGGTGTGCTAATTGTAACTGGAGACGGGAAGGCCTGCGCCGGTTTTGACTTGGATGAATTCAAGCTTCCGGAACGGTTTGTAGACTTTTTGAATCGTCATCCCGCTACCACCGTGATCTCTGGAATTTTCCTAAACCAGTTATCGCGGCGGTGAATGGGTCGGCCATGGGGGGAGGTTTCGATCTAGCGTCGCTGTGCGATATCCGGCTTTGCTCCGAAAGCGCTTCGTTCGGCCACCCGGAAATCAAGTTCGGTGCGCCGCCGCTCTTTACACCTCTTCGCTGCACGCTGGATAATCGGAGATGGGCTGGCGCGGGACCTCTGCCTGACCGGCAGGCGGATCGATGCAAGGGAAGCGCACCGCATCGGGATGGTGAGTGCGGTGGTAAGGGAAGAGCTTCTGATGGAACGGGCGATCCAGCTAGCTCAAACCGTCATGGAGGCCCCTGCCGTGACCCTTCAGTTCGTCAAAGGATTTTTCAGCGGGAATGCCGGCAAGGGGTTTGAGGAGTCGTTTCAGATTGAGCATGACCAAGCTTTCCGGGAGATCATTCTGAAGCACCAATAGCGGGCTTATTTTTCAGTATCTCAAGTAGAAGGCCTTCCCATTTCAGGAGAGCGGCTTCTTTCTCTTTATCGTAGCGGTACTTATTGTAAACACCAACTACTCCCGGCTTTATGTGGTTAACTACCTCCTCGCCAACCTCATCCGATATCCCGACTCGCGCCATATTAGTGCGAGCGGTGCGACGAAGATCATGGGGTGACCAAGGCTTCATGCCGAAATAGGGTTCCTTTCTTGCCTTGATTTTCCGATTGCCGACGACCTTCACTATTTCATCGCTCAAATACCCGCGATTTATTGCTTGGGATAGGGTGTTCCCTGAAACATGCCCGTGTTTCCCACTCTCTGAGGGGAAAATATAACCCTTGCAATCCCCGATCAACTCGAGAGCTGTGTCCGTCAGGTACACCCGATGCACTCTCTCATTTTTTCCAGCGACCTCAGACGGAATTGTCCACCATCTCCCTTTAATCTGATCGCGGTGCAATTGGGCAACCTCACCGGGACGCTGTGCTGTCACGAGTATAAGCTTCAACGCCCGTTTCACTTCGTGTGAGCTCGATGATTTGCCGATCTCAGCCCACGCCTTGACGATCTCGTCATCATCAAGGTGGCGTTCATCGGGTTTCTGTGCAATCTTTGGCACAGATTCCGTAATCTCGATGAATGGCTGAATCTCGGCCCATTCTTGGTGATAAGCGAATTTGAACATTTGTCTTGCGAATTTCATGGTGTTACGTGCTGAACCCGGCACGGTGGTAGCAATTTTCCGGATGAGCGATACGGCGTGTTTATGCCTTACCGACGCAATTTCCATTTGCCCTATGCCTGGGAGGATATGGAGTCTGATACAACTCACGGCGGACCCTTGCCAACGTTCAGAATGGTTCTCTTTCGAATAACTGACGAACCAGACGCCGGCAAGTTGCTCAACAGTCGTAGGAACAAAGTTCTCAGGCACCCCGTCTTTCATAAGCGCCTCAAAGGAGTATTTCTCCAGATTGGCCGCGGTGCAGATGGCCGCCTCCGCTTTCTGAGCGGCTTCTCGTGCTGTATTTACCTTTTCCTCGGCGGCAGCCTTCTTCTGGTCAAGGGGGTCAATGCCAGATCTGACCACCGAAAACGCAGCGGCATGTTTTTGCCGGGCCTCGGACAGGGACACATCGGGAGGAAGGCCATAGACACCCAGGTTTAAGAACTTGCGGCTGCCATCGAAGTGGTATATATAGAAAAACGTTATCACGCCCGTTTTCCGAACCCGAATGCCGAATCCATGACCTTCCCGCAGATCATATTCCTTGGGGGGAGGGGTCTTGTTTATTTCCACTTTCAGCGCCTTGAGGTAGAGATCAGTGAATTTTCCTTTGAATTCTGGCATCGACTTTTCCTGTTCTACGAGTGGCTTTCGCGTGGTCTCCGCGTGGCCTCTACGTGGCCTCTGTGTTGTTCGCGTGGCCTCCGCGTGGCCTCTTTTGGGTTGGCAAGTGGATTTACACTCTGAAACTTGCAGCAACCAAAATAATGGAAAAAACCAGGTAAGTCAATGGCTTTTGTTGGATACGCAAGACGTAGTGAAACAGGCTGGTACGCTGGGAACTGAGAAGTGTCAGCTTCCCAAGCTGAAGGTCGCGGGTTCGAATCCCGTTTCCCGCTCCAAAGAATTCAAGAAACCCCGTTAGCCGACAAGCTTCCGGGGTTTTTGCTTTTGGTCGCCACTTCATGTAGTATTGCCCCTATGGTAAAAGGCCTGGCTAAGGCGTGAGTAACAAAGGAGTTGCAGCATGAAAAGGGAATATACCGTTATCATCGAGCAGGATGAGGCTGGCTATTATGTGGCCGAGGTGCCGGAGCTCGATGGATGTCACACCCAGGCGAAGTCGCTCGATGAACTGATGGAGCGCGTGAAGGAAAGCATCGAACTGTGCCGGGACAGTCAGGCGAAACGCCCGCGGAAGCATCTAGTAGGAGTTCAAAGGATCGCTGTGTGACTCGGTTTCCTGTCGTAGACGGTAAAGAGATCATCGATACCCTGAAAAGGTTCGGGTTCCTCATTGATCGCCAACGAGGCAGCCACGTCTTGTTGAAGCATCCCGATGGACGTGTATTCAAGAGTCAAAGGAGATCGCACAACTTTAAAAAAACCGCGCCTCAAGAGCGAAGCATTTCCGCTTTCCAGACCTGACCCTCCCTGATGACCCTCCCTGACCCTCCCTGACCTCGCACTGGATGCTATCAAGCCTGTTTCTCCTTATAACGTCAATTTAAGTCAAATATACTTTACTTGTTTCAGTATGTCAGGCTTGAAACTGACATTGGCGCTGCACCGGGGGGACCTCGCTGCAATCGTGCGAGGAAGGTCACTGGGGCTCTCAAACCAGGCCTGCCTGACGGCAATTTTGGAGTTTTTCAGGTTCGAGTAAATAGACTTGCAGGCGGTTTTTGTATCGTTTAGAATCCCTCTACTTCCCCGCAGAGGTGCCGTCATGTCCATATCACTTCCCGAACGAGATTGGAAATACCTGAGAGCCGTCAAGGATCAGCTGCTTGCCGATCTCTGTCGGAGTATCCCGCCCCTCCTCCTCCGCATGCTGTCTAGTATCCGGACCAGGAGTGTGGAGCCTTCATAATCGACTCACCGTGATGCAGCAGTGGTCTTGTATGTTTGCAGTCGGCGGAGGGGCAATAAACCAACAAAGTCAACCACTCCCCCGTCCCGCCACAGGACCGGGGGAGTGTCAATCCCCGAAGGAGAAGATCACGTGACGAAAATCGGACGCAATGACATATGCCCCTGCGGCAGCGGCAAGAAATACAAAAAGTGCTGCCTTGCCAACGAGGAAGCGGCCGCCGGCACGCGCCGGGAAGAACGGTCGGCGGCGCCCCGGGTGCTTGACTGGCTCCACACGCATTACCGGGAGGAGTTGCAGCAGGCGGTAGAGAACGATTTCTTCGGCTTGGACAACGAGGAGCTGGAAAGACTCATGGAGCTTGGGCCGGAATACCACAACATGATCGACATGAACATAGGGGAGTGGTCGCTCACCGAAGCCCAAATCATGGTGGGAAAAAAACTTACTCCCGTTCGCACCTTGGTTTTGGGGCCGGGGGGGCCGCTTCTTCCGGCTCCCGCTCGCCAGTGGATGCAGCATCTGGTTGAGCGCCCCATGAGCCTTTACGAAGTCCGCCGCTCGGAGCCGGGAAGCGGACTCGAACTCGCCGACATGTTGCGCCCGGACGAGCCCCCCGTATGGGTCGAAGAACGGACCGCTTCGAGATCCCTCGTGCGCTGGGACGTCATCGGCGCACGCCTCATGCGCAGGGACGAGGGATGGATACTTTCTGGAGCCCTCTATCCATACACCCGCCCCCTTGCGGCAGAGTGCCGGGAAGAGATTTTGGAAGAGATGGAAGGTGTGGCATGGGAGTCCGATCTTGGTCGGGAGGTGGTCAGCACCTCCATCATCGGTTACTGGCTGAACCATCTGATCGATGAGCATCCGTTGCCCGAGTTGGTAGACGTGTCGACCGGTGAGCCCATTCTGCTGGTGACCGAGCACTACCGTGTGACCAACTGGTTCGCGCTTGCCACTGCGCTGGCAGCGCGGCCTGACGTCGAGGGGGATCGGGAAAACGGGTGGGTGAAATTCGAGGAACTCGAAAAGGAAGAGCGCCGCTCCCTCGCGACCATCGAAGCGGTAGAGCCGGACTCGCTGGAAGTCTTCTGCCGCACCTTGAAGCTTGCAGACGCCGCCAGAGAGTGGCTGGAGGAGGTCGCGGGTAAGGCCCTGACACACAAGGGGAGGGAGGTTGTCGATCCCCGTTCTCCGCAGGCGCTCGGATCGGCAAAGGCGCCTGCGCGCCCCGGGATACCGCCCGAGCTGCAGTTGCAACTGGTGCGAGAAATGCTGACGAGGCATTACGAAACGTGGCCCGACACGGCATTGCCAGCCTTGGGGGGGAAAACGCCGACCGAGGCGGTTGCGACGCCCGAAGGGCGTGAGGCCGTCGCCGAACTGCTTAAGGAATTCGATCAATCCGAGGCCCGAAGGGCCGGCGAGGAGGGGGGAGAACCCTTCGACTTCGGGTTCCTGAGGAAGCGTTTAGGACTGGGCGAATAGAGGCGCTCGATGAGTGTTCGGCGACTTCCTGTCCGTAGTCCTTGTCATTCACGCTTCTGGATTCCTCGGACCACGACATGCTGCAGTACACCGGCTGCTTCGAGACGCGCAAGTCTTGGCGTTCGAGGACACTGGCGCCAGCCAATCAAATGTCAAAATCTCAGTAACGTCCTCGTCCCCCCGTCCTCCGAATCCCGAAACCTCGGTAGCCGAAAAGCTGCCGGGGTTTTCCTTTTTGCTGACCTGTTTCAAACGCGCATCGACTCTCCCCCTTCAAATCCCAATCTCTGAACTCCCCCTCCCCTTCAAGGGGAGGGCCGGGGTGGGGATGGGTGTGTTTAAATCCTCGATCAGGCGATGTCTGCCCATGTGGCAGCTCACCGAGCCTTTTTTTTGCCTTGGCATGCTAGACAGGCGGAAGCCGCAGCGATATACATTGTTAATGCGTTTTAACCGTCGCGGTCTTCAAAATGGAGGTTGACCATGCTGGCGAAAATGTACCCGATCAATGTCTTCGACACCAGTTTCATCAACTTACCCCACCTTCAACTCGCCACCCACCTCATCGGCATCGGCGACGCCTTCATCGTGCACCCCTTACACCAGGTGATGCCGGAGGGGGTTCCCCACGGAACGGAAATCAAGGATGTCGGCACCAGGTACCATGATCTGACCTATGCCGTAATGACCGGCGCCTCGGCAAAGAAGGCCGAGCGCGACGCCCTTCGCGAGAAGGCCGTGCTGACCGCGAGCTTGGCGCTGAACTGGGCCGGAATGAGGTACCTGAGGGAGAACAACTTCGAATTGATCGCCAACCTCGGTGTGGACCAGAAAAAGAAATCCCAACCGAGGAGCACCACCCATGTCTCGATCGACGCTCCCGGTAAACTGGATTTGGCCCATGGCAAGATTAGCGGAACAGTACGCCTTCTTCTGGGCAAGGTCCCGGGAGCTGTCACCTACATCGTCCAGGCCTGCAAGGGCAATCCTAACGACGAGGCGGCATGGAACAGGGAGTGGCAGTTCACCAAGATCAAAGGCGGCGTCGAGTTGACGCAGCTCGACCCTGGGGGCGTGTATTATGTCCGCGTGAGATGCCTCGGGCATGCCGGACTTGGTCCCTGGTCCACCTACGTCCACATCATGGTGGTCTGAAGTCGTTCCTGCAAACGAGGGCTCCGGCCATGCTGTCGGAGCCCTCGAACACACCGCTCAACCACCCCGGAAAGTTTTCAAAACACACCTCCAAGCGCTCAACTCCCCGGATGATCCTTCAACTTCGCCGTTGAACCCACAGACCCGCGACAAAAAACGCTATCATAGAACCAGATCGTTCAACTCCCACCTGAAAACCAGATCCCGCCCGTTTGAAGCCTCAAGTAACCAGGAACATCGTTATCGTTGCCGGGAAAGCGCTCAACTTCTGAGGAAAATGGTTATCCCCGCAAGAACAACGATTTCCTCTGGAGGAAATCGTTATCCGCGCGAGAAAAATGATTTCCTCTGGAGAAAATCGTTATCCCCCCTCCGCATAACTGTAGCGATAACGGTAATTTCCAAGGGAAATAGTTGTTCTTTCCGGGAAATCTTTCAACTGTCCGGGAAATTGCTCAAGTGACCCGGGAAATCGTTCAAGTGGGGAAGGAGATCGTTGTTCGCCGGAGAAGATCCTTCAGTGACCCCGTGCGATCGCACAAGTCCGGCGGAAAGCGTTCAAGTGCGGGCGAAGTCGCTTACCGGCGGCAGGAAAACGCTCAAGTGCCAGGGAAAGCGTACAAGAGGCGGAGGAGATCGCTCAAAAATCGAGAAGAGAGTACAAGGTGAGCCGGAAAACGCTCAAGTTACGAAGAGAGCATTCAAGAGTCGAAGGAGATCGCACAACTTCCAAAAACCCACCTCAAGAGCGAAGCATAACGACTGATGAGACCGAGGGGATCGTTCAGGCGGTGCGTTTGAAAAATAATCCCGGCAGGAAATCTATCATAGTGCTACCTCAGTTCAAGGCCCGATCTCATCTCGCACTTTAGTTCTTTTGATAAGCTTGTGGGGCCACATTTCTACAGCGCTGGTCGATCTGATGGGCGACCCTTTGAATCATTTCTGAAGAAAGGGGTGATTCAGCCTTGAATTTTAAAAGAAATTGCGGATTCTTGCCGTTAAAGATGATGAAATCCGGCTTTTTTCGCTCTACATACCATCCGGGCAGTGCCAGTACGGGCTTCACTGCGACCGGAGCCCCCACTGCTTTACTAAGCCAGTTACTTAACCATGCAGCTTGACGTTTTGCTTGCTCAAGTGGCTCCTGTTCGCTCCAAGAAGGAAACTGCAAGGATTGCCCATCATAAGTCACTCTGGCTTCTTCCTTCCCTTTGCCTCGGTCCGGTTTTGCCCGTCCCTTGGTTTCAATTGCGAATACGCCATTTTCGCCAATAACGATATGATCGATATTAAATTTGTCAGCCTGGAAGTCGTGAAAAATGCGGTATCCATCAAGCATCAGTTGACTCAGTTCTTGTCCGACCGCTCGTTCACAATCCAGGCCTAGGACTTCCTTGTGGCGCTGCCGCAGCATTTTATTTAGCTGAATCCCAGAAAAGGTCATGTAGCATAGTGCTAATATAATTAAAAAAATAGGTGAGATATTCGTTTTAGCGATGAAACGGGTTGTAAGGTACGTCGAGAAACAAAGTAACGGAACAACTCCTGAAAATGTTAAATGCTGATCTATGTCCTCACTTAGCTGCTCAATGCTTTTGTTTATAGTTTCTCCCGGTGCTCGTAACATCTGGAAAGTCAGTGGGTTTCTCCGATGCTTGCGCTGATGACGAATCCGTACATTAATGCCGAGCGGTACGCAGAGAGGCAAAAGAAATATAGCTGCTGGTAAAAGCTGTATCAAAAGAGAATTCATAGGATCCCCACGTTTTAGTAGATTCGCCTACAACCGCCATTCCTTACGGTGTTCAGATAGATATTCCATAGCTGGCCGGAGTTCACTGTCTGAGGGCGGTGTCATAGCACACCCACTGAGGGTTAGCAAGAACCCAGGAACATTCGGATCGGCGGTAATCTGGCGTGACGTAAGTATATTATATTCGTTGGACACCCCCAGCATTCCTTTATCAAAGGCCCAGTGACAAAGTTTGCACAGAGCCATGCCGTTACGGATGTCGTCGTTTTGAGTTCTGCTCCAGGGGATAATGTGAGCAGCATCTACAGCGGTGTGCTGTTCCGGTGTAATGATGCGAACCCCACACAGGGCACAGCGATGGTCGTATGCCTTGATTACAATCCTACGAAATCCTTGGTCGCGGGCGGCAGGGCGGTAATTGTCCGCCTCTACAATCTCCTTCACCAGCGGTAGATGCGATTTCTCCTCAATAATTCGACTGTATTCGAAAGCCTCACGGTTGATGTTCGACTGCTCGCGTAGCAGCAATTGAGCCTGTGACGAAAAGCAGCATTGCAGCAAGGCTTCTCGTAAAGCCTCTCTTCCACTTTCTGTCTGCATGATATGGAACAGGTCTTCGTCCAAGCTGGCGCCAAGGAAATGATTGCGTAGGTATGTGACGGAAGACGTGTTGTTGATAATCGCGGGGCTAATGCTTTTGCCAGCTTGCGGGACCAGATGCCAGAACGGCTCACGGTCGAGACGGGAGAAGGGAAATGCTATGCTGCTGGTCTGTCCAAGCGGAATGATGCAGCACCAGTAGAGGTTGAATAGCTCATTCAACTCCACCAGGTCCCCAGTGGCGTCGATGAAAGGGGAGGTGATTACCCTGCGATGGATCAGGTCCAGCACTGCCAGAAGCAGGATCGGCTTATGCGGGGCCTTGCGCTTCGTCGACTCCGTCCAAATTGGCCCGGGAGCGCGGTTAAGGGAGGTGAACTGCTTGATGTAGTCGGTAAAAGTTGGCATTAGTCGAAGGGTCCCCCGTTTCCAATCGGCGGTAGGCATAGTCTCAGTTTTTGTACGTTGTTTGACCAAGCACTACTGTTTTTGGAAAACTTCCTCCCGATGCTTCTGCATGAAATCGGAATCAGGGTGGAACTTATCGGGCATCTCCATGGTTTTCCCTTCATAAAGGAAAAAGTTCCGGTTCAGCGCCTCATTTGTGAGATGTTCCTTGAGGTATGGTCCGAGTACAAGCCGATAATCTTCATCAAAGGTAATTAAGCCTCTGTCAAATGCAGCATCTTGTGTTTGCGCCAGACATAAACCGTTCTTCGGATTAAGCCGATGTTCCGGGTGGCTACCCCACGGGAGGATGTGGCTGGCGACTAGAAGTTCGGGGATTAAATTGCCGGTTATGCAACAACGACTATTGTAGGAGGCAAGCACACTTTGCCGGAAGAATCGTTGGCCTATTCGCACTTTCGCTGTAACCTCGGCTTCCGTCGGTCCGCTTGGCGTGTATGCAGGAATTTTTATTGCACATTTTTGTCGTGCTTTTTTCGGCAGAGTTGGGTTGACGGGTTCAACATCGGCAGGTACTGCTAGAAGGGAAAGGAAACTCTCTTCACTCTCAACGCCGTAGCGTTCCCAGTCAGAGTTGAAAAGATTCCAAATTTCTTTATCGCCTTTGCTCGAACTGGCAAGCCCTTTGACGCCGCGCGCCTGGTGATGAGGGTCAAGCGAAGCAAGGTTGCAAAGTTTCATCGAGAGGCTGCTCGGTGTTCTTTTTAACTTGGCGGCAACCTCAATGATCAACGGGTTGCGGTGATCAAGTTGGCCGAATGAGAGCTTGCAATATAAGTTCATCGCGATGACGAGTTCATCATTTGTCCAAGCTCTACCACCTGCCATCAGGTTTTTCTCCTATTCACATTGAATTACAAGGAGGAGTATATAATCCGGCCAATACAGCGTCTCTGATAGTGCCTCGTGCGGGCTTGCAAGTCGCGATGTACTCACACCTTCAATTCATATCTTACTGCTCGGCCCTGACCGAGACGCCGCAGTATTCCCATTTCGTATAGCTGATCCAACTCTCTATAGGCCGTTACCCGACTGCAATGGGTCATGGAGGCGAACTTCTGGGTGGTTAATCCGCCTTCGAATCGATCCGGACCTGCATCGAGCAACCGGTTGATAACCTTTTTCTGCCGCTCGGTCAGCTTGTCCTGGGCGTGCGTTCGCCAGAATTCGGCCTTCGAAAAAACGCCATTCAGTAAGCCGTCGGAATGTTGTATCGCGCGTCCGAAGCATCCCAGAAACCACACTACCCACTCTGTTACGTCGCATGATCCTTTCTGCGTCTGTTCGAGAATGTCGTAGTAGTCTTCCCGTTCGCTCAT
>Ga0209212_1003241_pt1 | contig 21776 bp, 17 predicted proteins | sample RifGroC2_FD_183996 | JGI IMG/M metagenome (GOLD analysis project Ga0209212, IMG submission 183996) | Groundwater microbial communities from Rifle, Colorado, USA - Groundwater C2 (SPAdes) (version 2) | ecosystem: Environmental > Aquatic > Deep subsurface > Groundwater | place: Rifle, Colorado... | reverse complement strand
ACGGTGGAAAGATGAGGGTGCAAGCTGCGTTTTGACTTTGCGAGCGATGAAGCTGACCACAGGCCGTTGGCAGCAGTTCTGGAGCTATGTAATGAGGCACGGATGCACACTATTTTAAGCGAACACCCGTATCGGAAAGTCGGCGTTGCAGAACTTAATGCAGAATACCATAGCTAACTCGGTGGCCAACTTATGATGATTTGTCCGGTTATTCGGCGGTTACATTGTTTTGACGAGCATGCAATATGTCACACCATCTAAGATATGCTTCGCTGTAATCGCGTTGGAGATTGGCGCAAGGTTCAATGGCATCTGTGCGGCGAAGGCCTACAAATGCATCTTCGAAGTTACTGTATATTCCCGCGCCGATACCAGCGGCTCGTGCCGCACCTTGTGAGCCATCGCTGTCGTACAATTCAACTATGCATCCGGTCGTGTTGGCAAAGGCTTGCCCGAATACCGGACTAAGAAACATGTTCGCATTTCCGGCTCGTACAGTTTTCACTTCGATTTCCATTTTACGCATAATCTCTACACCATAATTCATAGCAAAGGCAATGCCTTCCTGACTTGCGCGAGCGATGTGCGAAAAATTATGTACACTGAAATTGAGATTATGAAATGAAGCGCCAATATTTTTGTTTTCCAGAGTTCTCTCTGCACCGTTGCCGTATGGCAAAATGCAAAGGCCATCACAGCCGATTGGTGCTGTTGCCGCCATCGCGTTCATCTGCGGATAATCCAACCCGCCAGACATATTGTGTTTGAGCCAGCTATTTAAGATTCCTGCTCCGTTGATGCACAACAGCACACCTAACCTTGGTTTTTCGGCGGAGTAATTGACGTGGGCAAAACTATTTACCCTTGATTTTACATCGTAATTTCGTTTGTCAGATACACCATAAACAACGCCGCTGGTGCCTGCGGTGGCGGCTATTTCACCGGGATTTAAGACGTTCAATGAAAAAGCATTATTGGGTTGATCGCCGGCTCTATAAGATATTTTTGTGCCTAATTTTAATCCCAGTTCATCGGCTGCTTCCTTGCACAATTGTCCCTGTACGGAAAAAGTGGGCACGATGGAAGGAATCAAATCTCGTCGCAATTGATAATAGTTCAGCACTATGTCAGCAGGTTTGTTTTCTTTAAAATCCCACAATATCCCTTCTGACAATCCTGATAGTGTGGTTGAAATATCACCGGACATTTTCGTAGTGATAAAGTCGCCTGGCAGCATTGCCTTGTAAGCACGGTCGTAAATCGCCGGCTCATTTTCCTTAACCCATTTTAGTTTTGAAGCGGTAAAATTTCCCGGCGAATTCAGCAGTCTCTCCTGGCAGATTTTTCTACCGATGCCGTCAAAGGCGGCATTTCCAATATCGACCGCTCGGCTGTCGCACCATATAATTGCAGGTCGCAGCAATTGTTTGTTCTTATCTACCAATACCAATCCGTGCATTTGATAACTGATACCAATTGCGTGGATGTCGACGGTATCAATGTGTTTTTGTGACAGTAATTTTGATGTCGCGATTTTGACATTCTCCCACCATAGCATAGGGTCTTGCTCTGTCCATCCCGGCTTTGGCGATATAATTGTCATTTCTTTATCCGGCGATGTTGCTGAGCAGACCTTTAAGCCGGTCTGTGCGTCCATCAACGTGGCTTTTATCGAAGATGTCCCAATGTCATAGCCGATGAGATACATTTTATTTCTTTCTATATATAGGAATTGAGTATGTTTTCCAGAAATTCCTGCCGTCCGCTCTGAAGTTCAGGCTCGCCGTGTTCAAGGATATAGTTTTCACATTCTTTAAGACCCGCTGTCTTCTTTTCTATTTTTGCGCCAAAACCATCATTCCAGCCGGCGTATCGCTGCTTAATTACATCCTCAAAAACACCATCCGTCAACATTTTTGCGGCATTTTTCAGGCCTCTGGCAAATACGTCCATAGCTCCAATGTGAGCGTGGAATAAGTCGGTCGGGTCAATAGATTGTCGTCTTACCTTAGCGTCGAAATTCAAACCGCCGGTGGTAAAGCCGCCGCTGCGAAGAATAGTGTACATTGCCAGTGTTGTTTCGTAAATATCTGTTGGGAATTGATCCGTATCCCATCCGAGGAATAAGTCGCCGCGATTGGCATCGACAGAGCCGAGCAATCCGTTATCTATGCAGAATTGCAGCTCGTGCTGGAAACTGTGTCCTGCCAGAGTAGCGTGATTGGCCTCGATATTCAATTTGAAATGTTTAGCCAGATTGTATTTTTGCAAAAACGCATAACAATTGCCTGCATCGAAATCGTACTGGTGTTTTGTTGGTTCTTTTGGTTTGGGCTCAATATAGAATTGTCCATTGAATCCTATGTCTTTTTTGTAGTCAACAGCCATCTGCAAAAGAATCGCCAAATGTTCCAATTCACGCTTCATATCGGTATTTAGAAGTGTTTCATAGCCTTCTCTTCCGCCCCAGAACAGATATGCGGCACCGCCGAGTTCCTTTGTTATTTCCATCGCTTTTTTGACTTGGCTTGCTGCGTATGCGAAAACGTGCGGCGAAGGATTAGTTCCCGCTCCAGACATAAATCTACGATTGCTGAAAGCGTTTGTAGTACCCCAAAGCAATTTAATATTATTGTCGCTTTGCAGTTTCTTTGCCAGCTTAGCGATTTTGTCGAGTCGTGTGTTTGTTTCTTTTAGTGTCTGCGCTTCCGGCGAAATATCCCTGTCGTGAAAGCACCAGAAATCAACGCCGAGTTTGGTGAAAAACTCGAAAGCAGCTTCCATTGTCATTTCAGCAATACGCATCGGGTCATCGGAACTGTTATAGTTACGCACAATTGTACCGGGACCAAAAGGATCACTGCCTGTTCCTTTAAAGGTGTGCCAGTAGCACACTGCAAATCGCAGGTGATCGGCCATGGTTTTGCCTAATATCTTTTGCCGACAATCGTAGTGTTTAAAGGCTAATGGGTTCTTTGAATCTGTCCCTTCGTATGTTATTTGTTTAATATTTGGGAAATATTCCATATTTACTCCCATACTCTAAATTATATAAAAACACATTACTACAATAGTACTTGTTTTTGAGCTTGCAATCAAAGCCATTTTACGTCAAAATGTAACCAATTTGCGACTATCGTATTTGACGAGATGCTGGAAGATGCTAAAAACTTTCAAGGTTATTTTAAGAATGGATACTGCCCGACAGTCTGACCGGGATTTTCTGCGTGGTATCATCAGGTATGCCAATGTTCATGGGTCATGGGAATTCTATTTTAAACCTTTTCCTTATCTCAGTGACGACACCAGACCGGCTAATCAAGTCTGGTTCAGGAATTTAGATGCCGATGGTATCATAATGCGAGGATTGGAGGGAATTAAGGAAATCAGAAAGGAAGGTATCCCTGCGGTTGTAAGTGGCATCTACCGTGAGGAGTGCAAAGGGGTTCATAGCGTTAGGACTGATTCGGTTAACATAGGATACATCGGAGCAGAACACTTACTCAGTTGCGGCTTAGTCCATTTTGCATACTGTGGTTTTGGAAAAATAGAATGGTCGAAACAACGGTGTACAAGTTTTGTCAAACGAATCAACGAAGAAGGCTTTACTGTTTCCTGTTTTGATAAATCGGCATCCGGCAAGTTGGTTTCGTGGGATAAGGAAAAACGCATGCTGATAAATTGGCTCTGTTCACTGCCTAAACCTGCCGGACTGATGGTCTGCAATGATGATCGCGGTCTTCAAGTGTTTGAGGCGTGTAAGATAGCAGGTATCAGGATTCCGGATGATTTGGCGGTAATCGGTGTGGATAATGACGAACTCATCTGCACATTAACAACCCCATCGCTTTCCAGTGTACATCTGAATTTTGAGAAGGGCGGCTATGAAGCTGCCCGGCTGCTCGGCGCTGTTATGAAAGGAAGAGCGGTCAAACAAAAAACAATTTTGGTGGAGCCGACCAGAGTGATATGCCGGCATTCAACCGATATTGTGGCGATTGATGACGAAGATGTAGCCGCTGCAGTAAGATTTATTCGCCAAAATTCTAATAAGTCGTTATGCGTTGACGACATTGTATCTGCTGGCAGTTTGAGTCGGCGTGTACTGGAAAGACGATTCCGCAAATTTCTCAGACGTTCTATCGCAGAGGAGATTCGTCGTGTGAGAGTGGAGTTGGCATCAAGATTACTTATTGAGACAAACATGTCTGTTTCAAGAATTGCCGCAATTTTAAATTACCCTGACAGATATCACATAGCTCGTTATTTTGCGAACGAAAAAGGACTTAGCCCATTAGAATATCGCAAAAAATTCTCAAAAGAAAGCTATTTAAGAGAAACCAATGGTTGATGATTTGCAGAATAGCTGAGACCACAAGGTTTAGAAAATGTTTTTTTACTTACAACTCTGTGAAGATTTATGATGAAGTCGAAAAGCCTGCGTTGCAGGACTTGTCATTAAAAAGCTCTTTGTCTGCAATTGTTATTCAATAATTTATTTATTCCGAAGCGAAATGATATGTGCCAGATGAAACTTTAAAGACAACCGTATCGCCTTCAGTTCTCAAGTAACATACCCCTTCGGCCTGAGCAACCGCGTTGCCGCTTTCGGTAACGCGGTCGGTGTTTTTTGCCGGTATATACACGGTAGCAGTGGTATTGGCAGGTATGGTTACATTTAGTTTTAGACTGCTTCCTTTCAGCTTCCAGTCGCTGACAATCTGACCGTATATGGAGTTGTAGCATGCGCAAGTCCAGGTTATCGTATTGCTGGGATGTGGGCGAATTATGAAGTGTTTGTAACCCGGATGGTCTTGGTCTAAGTTAATTCCAGCCAGTTCACGCATCATCCATTCTCCCACGGCACCAAACGCAAAGTGATTAAAGGAGTTCATCGCGCTATCGGCAAGCCCTTGATGCGGTACATATCCATCCCACCGTTCCCAGATGGTGGTTGCGCCCTGCTCAACCATAAGCCCCCATGAAGGCATCTGACGGGATTGAACCAGGCGGCAGGCATCTTCGTGATACCCATTTCTGGAAAGCTCTATTAGCAAGTGATGGGTTGTAACAACTCCCGTTGTTAGTTTGCCATCGGTTTTTTTCAGTGCCTTAATCATGTGTCCGGCCACGCATTGGCGCTGGTTTTCAGGCACTAAATCGAATGCCAGTGCCAGAGCGTAGGCACCCTGCGAATCTCCAGTCACCTTGCCGTCTTCTTGTAAGAATTCATATATAAAGGCAGATTTGATTGCCTCGTGCAGCTTGTCATACTCCCTGGCCTCATCATCTTTGCCTAAAACAGCGGCCATCCTGGCGACAATCTCCGTTGACCGTGCAAAAAAAGCTGTGGAAAAGAGTTTTTCAGGAATAGTACCACCAAGGTTCAGATGATCCACGCCATGACTCTCTTTAGCCGAGATAAGGTTTGGATTCTCGGCACATATATGATCCACCCAACGCCGAGCCGATTCAAAGTGCTCTTGCAAGAGACGCATGTCAGCGTAATTCAGATACAAGTACCAAGGCACTATTGTACCCGCATCAGCCCAAGCGGACCTGCCCACATGTCTGTTTTCTGCATCTGGATAAGGCACATAACTTGGATACTGGCCGTCCTCCAACTGGTCATCACGAATGTCCCTGATCCACTTGTTCCAGAAAGCGGCCATACCCATGCAGAAATTGGCGGTTTGGCAAAAGATTTGAGCATCTCCCATCCAACCCATGCGTTCATCACGCTGTGGGCAGTCGGTGGGAACACTCATCAAATTGCCACGCAGACTCCAGAAAACATTTTGCCATATTCTATTGAGCAATTCATCAGAGCATTCAAATTGCCCTGCAAAAGGTGCGTTCGAATGAAAAACTTTTCCTGTAAGGTCGTCAGGTTCTGGCTGATACTTGAGACCATTTACCTCCACATAACGAAATCCATGATAAGTAAAGTGTGGTTCGAATACTTCTTCGCCCTTACCACTGCAGATATATTCGTTAGTTTGACGCCGTAACTCTTTCGAGAGGCGGCCCGCCCGCAGATTATCCATATACACTGTGCCGTCCGGGTTCAACCTTTCATTATGTTTGAATATTATTTTTGTACCCATCGGTGCCTTGAATCGTACTCGAGTCCAACCTACCATATTCTGACCAAGATCAAAGACATAGATACCTGCTTTGGGCTCAGTCACGGCAACCGGTTTTATCTCCTGAGTTACACAAATCGGTTCGTTAAACTGTGCCACCAGTCTGGCTTGGCCAAGATCATTATTTACCTTCACCGCTTTCCATTTGCTATCATTAAATCCTGAGCTGTCCCAGCCGGGCTGCTCCTTATTTGCATCATAAGTCTCCCCTGCGTAAATACCTGACGACAAAATTGGCCCTTCTATCGTTGTTTTCCATGTCTTGTCACTCACAACCATACTAACCTTGCCATTTTCGGTTTGCACCTCGAGTTGTGCGAGCAACTCCAGCTCTTCGCCATACAGATGCTCTTTCGGCGGCCACTGTTGGATTGATCCGGCATACCAGCCTTCACCAAGCATAGCTCCTATGGTGTTGCAGCCTGTACAAAGCAACTCAGTTACATCATATGTTTGGTATTGGATGCGTTTACCATAACTTGTCCACTCAGGCGACAGCAAATGGTTTCCCACTCGCTGGCCGTTAATTCGTACCTCGTACAACCCACGTGCGGTGAGATACAGCACCGCATGTCGGATTTTATTTGTCAGATTGAACTCTTTTCTCAGCATAGGCGAAGTTTTATCCTGGCCTCGATATGGAAAACTGATCCAGTGAGCTTCCCAATCCTGCGAACTCAACAAACCAATTGTCCACATTGCGGGCTCACTCCAGCAGCTTTGCCTATTATCCTTGTCCCAAATTCGAACTTTCCAGAAACATTGCATCCGTGATTTGAGCATCTGACCGGCGTACTCTATATGGTTTGATTTGTCTGACTTGGTCTTTTTGCTATCCCAGAGGTCACCTTTATCTTTTTTAAGCAACTCTGATGACGATGCCACTATCACCTGGTAAGCCGTTTGTTTTTGTCCACGGCGATCCGTTTGGAGTATCCAACTTAATCTTGGTGTAATCTTATCGATACCAATGGGGTTTTCTATATATTCGCACCTTAGATTTGCAGGAATGACGCTTGATATTTCGATATTCATTTCAGAAACAGAATCTGAAGTTGATTGCACATCTCTCACAGAAATATTCCTTTATTAATTATGATTTCTTCAAAATTATAGTTGAGTCCACTCTAAAAACTTGTTAGTCCATAACAAGGCCACCGTTGACATCGAGTATCTCACCGGTAATATATTTCGATTTATCAGAGGCTAAAAACAAGATTGCATTGGCAATGTCGATAGATTCAGCATATTCCTTAAAAGGAATCTTTTCCGCAAATTCAATATTTGTCTTATCTCCCCAGGCCAAGGTTATATCTGTTTTTGTTGGACCGGGGCATACACAATTAACATTTATCTTAAATGGAGCGGCCTGAAGAGCCAGGCTTTTAGTAAAACACATCACAGCCGCTTTGCTTGCAGAGTAATGTGCGCCTGCAGCTAATCCACCAATTTTTCCAGCGGCGGAGCCTATATTTATAATCTTGCCATATTTTACTTCTTTCATATATCTGAATACTTCCTTACTGAACAGAAAGACACTTTTGAGATTAACCGCCATGAAATGGTCCCACTCATCTGCCGATATTTCAAGGATGGGGATCATCTTGCAGATACCAGCATTATTTATGAGAATGTCGATTTTATTGAATTTTCCCAAGGCGTTGTAAACGGCTTTTTTTACTTCCTGCTCATTGGATACATCAGCCTGTATTTCTATAACATCTACATGAGTTTGTCGAATTTCTTTTGCCAATTTTTTCAATGCCTTTTTGTTGTAATCCACTAATACCAATTTTGCACCAGCTTTGGCAAATTCTTCACTGGTGGTTTTGCCAATGCCGCCTGCAGCTCCCGTTATGATTGTAACTTTGTCTTTCAGTTCCATTTTTTACTTTCTCATTAAAGGTAACATTTGTGATGCATTTTTTAAAACAGCAATCGAAGGACTTTTGCCAACCAATAATAGTGCATTTTCAAAGGCATTTTGCGGTGTTTGGGCCCACATAAGCCCAGCTTTTTCTGTATTTTCTTTCGATATTCCGGTAGATACGAGAATAACCTTAGCTTTCTCGATTGCAACCGAACTAACCTGTATCATATGGACACCGACAACTTTATGAAGTATTTTGCCACATTGAACAAGTTTCTTAATGTTTTCTATAGAGGTATAGCCGAATTCAAGTATCTCATTGTGAGTTTGACTGAAACCTTCGTAGCAGGGCGAAACAATTATTACGACCCCACCTTTTTTGACTACGATTCCGGCAGTATCTAAAGCTTTATTAACCTGCCAGAATTCAATGTCAAATGGATAACCATCGGCAATTACGATGTCAAATTCATGTGGAATTTGAACGCCGAATACTTTTCTGGCAATTTCACATCCTTTCCGGTGTGCTGTTACCATGTCTCCGGCCACTGCTCCCACGATTTGATTTTGTGAGTTTAGGACGACGTTTACTATAAAGTTGAGTCCTGCTTTTCTGGCCAGAGAATCTATTGATGCCCTTATCGGATTTTCGGATTTTCCTGTGATATGATGTGCAGGCACATCTATTCGAGTCCAATGCATTTGGTCCACTGTGACCTGACCGCTGACACCAGGCACAAGTATTTTACCGCCTCCAGTAAAACCACAGACCTCAATAGGCATAATTGAGCCAAGCCCTACAACCAGATCGGACTCTCGTACCAGCTTGTTTATCCATACGGGAATACCTTCGTTAGTGTCCCCTATATGGCTAAGGCAGTCTGGGTTATCCCACTGATGATTATGTACCTGATAGCAGGAGGTAATTTCTGTCCCTAACTTTGTGGTCATTTCTTCCTGTGTCATTGCCCGATGTGTACCTAATGCCATCAAAAATTCAATCTTATCCTTTGAAATACCGGCATGTTGAAGTTCTTCAATAATAAGATGCACAAATTGACTAACCGGTGTCGGGCGGGAAATGTCATCAACGACAATCAATACTTTCTTTTTCCAGATAGCTAATTCAGACAGCCGTTTTGACCCGATAGGTTCTGTGAGGGCAAGTTTTACTAACTCGGCCCCCGTAGTCCTAAACTGGACATTTGGCATCTCAAACACCTGTGGTTTATGAACTTCTGATATTTTAAGTGGTTCAAATTCCGAATATGGGAATTCAACTATCATAAAAATTCCTTTGACAAACTTATCCACATATCTTACCATAACGCTATGAAACAAACAAGCATTAATTTAGCACCGCTCCCTGGTGGTGACAAAATTGAACAATTAATAATCGTTCTGCAGGATTATATTATTAACGGCGATCTCGTGCCCGGCACCCGACTTCCGGCAGAACGAGAGTTAGCCGCGAAACTGCGTGTGAGCCGTTTCAGTCTCAGGGAGGCGCTGCGGGCAGCTCAAGCCAAAGGTCTCATTGAGATTGCCAGGGGGAAAAGACCAACGATAGCCAAGTTATCGTCCGATGCCGCCGCTGATGTGATCTCACTCAATTTGCGAAGATCGGGAAAAAGCCTTCTGGAACTGGTGGAAGCAAGACTGAGTCTCGAATGTAACATAGCTCGATTTGCGGCAGTCAGGGCTGAACCCACACACATTGAAGCAATGCGACAGACTATCTTATATCTGAAGAATAACCGGAAAAATCTCAAGCTTTGTATTGAAAAAGACGTGGACTTTCACAACATTCTGGTTAAGGCAAGCGGAAATAGAGTATTCGAAATTATGTTATCTCCGTTGGCTGAACTTTTGCGGAAATCCAGAACACAAACAATGCGATTGAACGGCGTGGACAGGGCTATTATAGGCCATGAGGCTATTCTTGCAGCCATAGTAGAAAAAAACGTCGATAAGGCCGGTGATGCAATGTATCACCACTTGATGATGGCCGAGGAAGACCTCAAAAAGATTGAAGGAGACCATGATGAGTAGAATTATTGATCTTACGCTTCCGATTTATAACAATGCGCCAACTATGCCGCTGGACCCCAAATGTGCCGTTACTGTGTACCATACAATTGACTCAATGAAATACAACATAACGCAGTTGATTATAAGCACGCATCATGGCACGCACCTTGATGCGCCATACCACTTTTTTGATTCCGGCCGCACAGTAGATAAACTGGATTTGACCAAATGCGTAGGGAAGGCAGAAATCCTTAATTTTACACATATCAAACCAAAATACAATCTCATGCCTTTGGACTTCGAACCATACAAGTCAAGAATAGGCGCAGGTTCCCGCATATTGTTACGAACTGATTGGTGGCGGAAATTTCCCCAAAAGAAGTATTTTTCTGATGGCCCCATGATCAGCCCTCAACTTGCTATGTGGTTGGCAAGAAAAAAAATTGCGATGATAGGTCTTGAAACGCCGGGAGTCCATCCCGTAGAGTGGGAGAAAGTTCACAAAATTCTGCTTGGAGCAGAAATTGTTGTGGTTGAGGGATTGGCGTATTTGGACAAACTTAAGAATAACAGTGTATTTTTCATAGCAGCACCATTAAAAATAAAAGGACGCGATGGTTCGCCTATAAGAGCAATGGCGATTGAGAACATGAAAGCTTATAAATAAGAAATTTTGATCTCAGAGGTAAAAAATGAAAGAAAGGCAAGCAATAAAAGATCGTTTCAAAAATAAAGTCGCCATCGTAACCGGCGGTTCTTCAGGTATCGGCAGAGCAATTATGGAAGAGTTGTGCAGGGAGGGAGCATGTGTGGCCTTTAGCGGCATAAGCGATATCGGACATGCTACCGCTAAAGACTTAAGTTCGGCCGGCCATGACGTTCTTTTTTGCAAAGGTGATATGGCTGATGAAACATTTTGCAAAAATATAGTCAAGCAAACTCTGGCCAAATGGAGCAAGATAAACTATCTTGTCAACAATGCTTTCTCTTTCACAGCAAAAGGACTTGATGCCACGACGGAGGATTGGTTGCGTGTCTTTACGGTTGGGCCTATAGGATACGCAAGAATGGTGCAAAATGTTCTCGACCCAATGAAACAGCAGGGCGGAGGAGCAATTGTTAATATGTCAAGTATCTCAGCGTTTGTGGCTCAAGTCAATCGCTGGACTTATAACGCTGCAAAAGGCGCTGTGAACACTATGACTAAATGTATGGCACTTGATCTGGCAAAGTATGATATTCGGGTAAATAGTGTCAGTCCGGGCTGGATATGGACGCGTGAAGTGTGCAAGGCGGCAGAATCGGCAGGCGGTGGTCGCCCAAAATGGGACCCTGTATGGGGTGAATATCACATGTTTGGCCGTTGTGGTGAGCCGGTTGAATGTGCAGGTCCAACTTTGTTTCTTTTAAGCGATGATGCCTCGTTTATCACAGGCACAGACCTTCCGATTGATGCGGGTTATCAAAGCATGGGGCCGGAGGGTTTAGGTAAAACGACCGCGTTTGCCGGCTCAGAATAATACCCAATAATGGTTTGCATTTAATGGTGTATCTCATCAGTTACTCTTAAAGGAGTTCAATGGCTCAATTACATCAAAATTTTATCAATGGTCAATGGCAGGATAGTTCCTGTGGTCAGGAATATGAGCAGCGTAATCCGGCGGACTTGACCGAAATAACCGGCATTTGGCCCAAATCATCTGTTGCAGATGTTGCTTCTGCAATCGAGGCTGCCGCCGCGGCGTTTGCTTCATGGAGCAGACTAACTGTTTATCAGCGGGCAGAGTATTTTGCCAAAGTCCTGCAAGTAATGAAAAGCAGGGTTGAGCAGATTGCCGCAGTAATCACCGCTGAAAACGGCAAAACTCTGAAAGAATCCAAAGGTGAAATAGAATCTGCTATTAAGGAGATGGAGTTTCAGATTGGCGAAGGATTGCGAATGGCAGGCGAAGTTATGCCTTCCGGGCAGAATGGCGTGATGGCATACAGTATGCGCAGGCCGCTGGGAGTTGTCGCAGTGATTTCGCCATGGAATTTTCCCTTTAACGTGCCTTGTCGAAAGATTACTCCTGCACTGATGACAGGCAACACCTGCATATTTAAACCGGCGAATTTAACCCCTGGGATTGGCGCGGAATTTGTGAAGCTCTTTGACGAGGCAGGTCTGCCGCCGGGCGTATTGAATTTTATAACCGGTTCAGGCGCAGTTATCGGCGATGCGATTGTGGGTAATCCACTGATTAAAGCAGTAACCTTTACCGGCTCAACAGAAGTGGGAAGGAGCATTCATCAAAAGGCGGCTGCCAATTTTACTCGGACGCAGCTTGAGATGGGCGGCAAGAATCCGCTGGTCGTACTGGCTGATGCGGACTTACAGGCGGCGGCGAGTTCCGCAGCTCTTGCAGCCTATGCTTGCGCGGGACAATGGTGTACTTCAACCAGCCGAGTTGTTGTAGAAGAAAAATTACATGACGATTTTGTTAAACTGCTCCTGGAAAAAGTCAAAAAAATCAAAGTCGGCAAAGGAACAGATTCTTCAACGACGATGGGGCCTGTTTGCGGCAAATCGCAGCTTGAAGGAATTCTTGGTGGGATAGAAAAAGGCAAAGCTGAAGGCGCTAAATTAATCATTGGCGGCAATCAGATAAAGACCAAAGATTTGACTGATGGCTGTTTTATAGAGCCGACGATTTTTACAGAAGTAACGCCTGATATGTTTATTGCGCAGGAAGAGATATTCGGTCCGGTGCTTTCAATAATAAAGGCGAAAGATTTTGAAGATGCCGTAAAGATAGCCAATAATGTTAAATTCGGTTTATCTTCGTCAATCTACACAAATGACCTTCAAAAAGCATTGACCTTTGTAGAGAGAACTGATGTTGGCTTGACCCATGTTAATATCCCTACGGCAGTTAAAGAAGCGCAGTTGAGTTTTGGCGGCGTAAAGCTGTCCGGCTGCGGAATTCCGGAAGCAGGACATACCGGCGTTGAATTTTTTACAGAACATAAAGTAGCGTATATTAAATATAGATAAGCGGAAAAATGAAGACGATTAAATTACAAAATGATTTTGATATTACCAAAATCATAACAGATGACAGTGACTACCAAAAAACGTCGCCTGAAAAGTTGGCTAATATCGCATTTGAGATATTTCTCATAAGAGAATTTGAACAGGCGTTATTAAAATTGCATGCAGATGGCTGTGTCCACGGGCCGGTACATACCAGCATTGGCCACGAAGCCTGCGCTGCAGGAGCGATGTCGGCATTAGCCGCATCGGATAAAATATCCTCCACGCATCGCGCTCACCATCATTATCTTTCAAAGGCTGTTGGGTATTACGCAAACAAAGGATTCAATGCGTTCAAAGATATGGACAGCTCTCTTCAGACCGAGATAACTAATCTGATGGGTGAAATTATGGGGCTTTCGATAGGCTGTTGCGGCGGACGCGGCGGCTCGATGCACCTGCGAAATGAAAAGATTGGTGTAATTGGCACCAATGCGATTGTGGCAGGCGGCGTTCCTCTGGCGACAGGGGCGGCATTTTCCGCAAAGTATAACAAAAACAATGAACTCATAGTCTCATTTCTTGGCGATGGAGCGGTCAATCAGGGCGCTTTTCACGAAGCATTGAATTTGGCAGGGATATGGAAACTCCCAATTATTTATTTTATTGAAAACAATCTTTATGCTGTTGGGACTTCAATACAAAATGCAACTGCGACAGGTGATTTGGCGGTAAAAGCAATTTCTTATGGAATTAAGGGAATCATTGTTGATGGAATGGACCCTGTTGCTGTTCATCTTGCTTTAGAGAACGCGGCACAAAGTGCGAGAAATGGCCAGGGCGCTGTTTTGATAGAGGCGAAATGCTATCGCTTTAATCATCACGCCGGACCGATTCCAGGCAGCAATTTCGGATATCGCAGTAAAGATGAAGAGGCGAACTGGCAATGCCTTGATCCGTATGTTATGTTCCCGCAAAAACTGAATGAGCTTGGGATATTATCCGAATATCAGATTCAGCAATTAAAACAAAAAGCTGTTAATGCGGTCAATATCGCATTGGATTTTTGCACAACTAAAGCAGGCGATAAACTGCTTGTTCGGGAAAATCTCTGGCCTGATACTGCGACGATTGAACAGGGGTTGCGGAGCGATGGGAAAGAATTTGACGGTATAGCATTCAGCGAAAAAGAAGATTTTTCAAAATTTGAGCAAAAGACTTATGTAGAGGCTATTGCCTCGGTTACAGGCCGATGGCTGGAAAAAGATAATAGTGTTTTTATTGTTGGCGAAGAAATTGCCAACTTTGGCGGCGGACCTTATGGAGCCACAAAGGGACTGCCTGCAAAATATCCCGACAGAGTGTTAAACACGCCTATTTCAGAAGCGGGCTTTGTGGGTCTTGCCGGCGGCGCTGCGATGGATGGTATGCGGCCAATCGCAGAAATTATGTTTCCCGATTTTGCTCTTGTCGCCGCTGACCAGCTTTTTAATCAGATTGGAAAATTGCGTCATATGTACGGCAATTCTACCGATATGCCGGTTGTGATTAGAACCAGAATTGCTATCGGCTGTGGTTATGGCGGTCAGCACTCGATGGACCCGGTCGGTATCTTTTCGTTATTTAGCGGCTGGACAATAGTTGCACCTTCCAATGCTTACGATTACATCGGGCTTTTCAATTCAGCTATGCAAAGTAAAAATCCCGTTGTAGTTATCGAGCATCACGAACTTTACCCGGCCAAGTGTGATGTTCCTGAAAATAATCTGGATTACTTTGTTCCCTTCGGAAAGGCAAAGGTTGTCAGACAAGGCAAAGATATTACCGTGTTGAGTTATTCTAAAATGATAAACGAGTGCCAAAAAGCCGCGGACAATCTTGAGAAGCAGGGGATTAGTGTGGAATTGATAGATTTACGCACAATCAGTCCGCTTGATATTGACTATGAGACAATCGGACAATCATTTAAAAAGACAAATGTAATAGTGATAGTTGAACAGTCCCCGAAAAGTCTCTCAATCGGCTCTAAAATAGCGGAGCGTTGTCAGGCTGCATTCTTTGATTATCTGGATGGGCCGATTACGACCATTTCAGGGTTGGATATCCCCAATCCTGTTTCAAAGAAGTTGGAACAAGCTGCAATACCGTCACTGGATGAAATTCAGCAAACAATACTAAAAGCGGCCAAAAGACAATTATAGGAGTGAAAAATGGATGTAAGCAGAATAAGTTGGCAGGAACGTTATCGCGCTCCGGAAGTTTATACTCTGCGGTGCAGGATTCAGGACAAGCCCGGTATGCTTGGCAAACTGCTGGCGGCGCTCGGGCAGGAGAAAGTAAATGTCGGCGACATCAGTGTCGCTGGAGTTGACGGCATCAGCAAAATTCGCGATGTTCAGGTCTTCTGCTCCAACAAGAAACAATTAGACGGCGTAGTCGCTGCGGTCAATGGGGTCCAGGGCATCGAAGTTCTCGGCGTGAACGATAATGTGTTTGATATGCACCGTCGCGGCGCGATTTCAATGATAAGCAGAGTGCCGATAAAAAGTCTGACCGATTTGAGAATGGTCTATACGCCCGGCGTTGCCTTCGTCTGCAATGAGATAGTAAAAAATCCCGAATCAGCGTGGGAGCTGACGGGATTGTGCGACAGAGTCGCAATCGTAACCGACGGCACGGCTGTTCTTGGACTTGGCAACATCGGCGTTGTGCCATCGCTGCCTGTGATGGAGGGCAAGGCCGCGATATTCGCCGAGTTTTCGGGCATAAGCGCGATTCCGATTCTTGTCGATTCAACAAAACCAGATGAAATAGTTGAAACGGTTTGCAAAATAGCGCCCAGCTTCGGAGCGATTCAGCTTGAGGATATATCAGCGCCGACGTGTTTTGAAGTGGAAGATAAATTGCAGGCTCGGCTTAACATTCCGGTATTTCACGATGACCAGCACGGCACGGCTACGGTAAGTCTGGCGGCGATAATTAACGCATTGAAGAAAACAAATCGTCAGGCGAAAGACTCTACGGCCATAATTGTCGGAGCAGGGGCGGCGGGTCTGGCGATTACCAAGAATCTTCTGAAATTTGGTTTTAAAGATATTGTCGTGTATGATTCGGCGGGGCCTTTGTATAAGGGCAGAACCGAGAAAATGAATCCGTATAAAGTTAAAATAGCCGAGATTACAAATAAGAATAACGTCAGGGGCGGCCTTTTAGAAGGTTTTAAGGGCAGGGATTTGTTCATCGGCGTTGCGCAGCCGAAGATGGTTTCATCTGAAATGATATCCGCGATGGCGAAAAACGCGATGGTTTTTCCGTTGAGCAATCCGGTTGGCGAAATCAGCGTTGACGAGGCTCTCGCTGCCGGCGCTGCGGTCGCTGCCGATGGCAGGACAATAAATAATGCTCTTGCGTATCCGGGTTTGTTCAGAGGCGCTCTTGATGTGAGGGCTAAAGATATAACGATTGAAATGCAGATTGCTGTGTCGAAGATGCTTGCTTCGCTTGCGCCGGAAGGGTCGTTGCTGCCAGATATGTTAGATAAGAGTGTGCATCAAAAAGTAGCCCAGGCGGCGGCGAAGGCTTGGAAAGAAAAATAATAGGGCTGTTAAAGAGTGTTGTATAACAGTGGTTGTCAAGCTTGATAATGCAAGTGAATACCGATATCTCCTATCTGTAAAGGAAATTTGTACAATGCAAACTGAAATAGTACATAGTAACTTGAAACCTGTTACTTTTGTAGTTATTGGAGCTGGTTCTCGTGGACTGACATATTCTCGATTTGCGCTTCAACATCCTGACAGAGCAAAGGTTGTTGGTGTAGCTGAGCCAAGAGATTCGCGGCGTGAGTCCTTTGTTCGTCAACACGATATCTCTGCCAAAAATATTTTTCTCGATTGGCAAGAACTTGCCGATGCCCCTAAAATAGCGGATGTTGCGATAATATCTACTCAAGATGCCTTACATACTGAACCTGCTATTGCAATGGCCAAAAAAGGATATCACATTCTATTGGAAAAACCCATGGCACCCTCAGCAAAGGATTGCTTTCGCATAGTTGATTCCATTCAGAAAACAGGAGTATTTCTGGCTGTGTGTCATGTGCTCCGATACACTGCTTATACGAAAATGCTCAAGGAAATAATTGATTCTGGTGCTATTGGTGAGGTAGTTAGCGTTGATCATCTTGAACCTATAGGGTATTGGCATTTTGCACATAGCTATGTACGAGGTAATTGGCGTAACGAGGCTTTGTCATCTTCGATGCTTTTAGCCAAGAGTTGTCATGACCTTGATTGGCTAAGATATATTGTCGGTACACAATGCAAGAAGGTTTCATCTTTTGGTGGACTGTATTATTTTCGTGCCGACAAAAAACCTATTGGTGCCAAAGAAAGATGTTTAGATTGTCCAATTGAAGAACAATGTCCATATTCAGCAAAGAGTTTCTATCTTGGTCTAATTCGTCAAAATAAATTGGATTGGCCAACAAATATTATAACTTCTGAGCTTACAAATGAAGGCGTTATTGAAGCTTTACAAAATGGACCATACGGTCGGTGCGTATGGCTCTGTGATAATAATGTGTGCGATCACCAGGTTGTAAATATGGAATTTTCTGAAGGTCAAACTGCAAGTTTCACTGTAACCGCTTTTACTGAAGCACGCGATAGACAAACAAGAGTTTTTGGAACTGCCGGCGAGATTCGAGGAAATGGGGAAAATATCGAGATATTTGACTTCCTAACAGGCCAAATAAAGAGAATAGAAACCAATTCAAAATCTGATGGAAGTATTTTGTCTGGTCATGGTGGCGGTGATTATGGAATTATGGATGCATATACAACGGCGGTTGCCAGGAATGATTCCAATTTAATACTCTCTGGGCCAAAGGAATCACTTGAGACGCATCTTATGGTCTTTGCATCTGAAAAATCAAGAAATGAAAATCGTATGGTAAATATACGCGAGATGCACGATTGTAAATAAGTCAAAATCAATTTGTCGTATCGAAAGCGTTAATATTGCTTATGATTATATCATCGTCAATCATGAATGGGATTTAAACAAGTTTTAGCTCAATCATCTGATGACACTGTAGCTTTGGAAGAACAAACTCCACATGGTCGTCTACTTGACAAAACTCAAGCTCACTTTTATCCGGAACACATATTACACTTTTAATCTTGCCAGAAACAACCACTGAAACTTGTATGCCATACAAAGGCAGAATTTCCTCAATTACTTCTATGCTACCAGTTTTACCATTTGAAAGTTGCGCCGTTCCTCCACGATTGATCGTATTAGTAAAAAGCAAATGTAAAATGTAACGATTATGTTTTTTCTGCTTCATCAGCGAAACCCTTGCAGTCGAGGGCAGGTCAACTTTGAGCGTCGGTTCTCCAAGCAAAGAATTCAACGAATTTGCAACATACTCTTTGCAAGCCACAGCACCATAACCACAATATATCGAGAATACAGGATTTGCAAGATACATAATACTACCGTTACGAACTCCGCAATCAAAGCCGGATGGCTTAGGTTTGTGTGGGGCATGTTGATGGCTGCAGAAGTGCTTGTAAGTGCGATTGAAGTAAGGGTCGTAAATCTGTCCAAGGGATTGTCCTGAGTTGGCTTTTATTCGCTGGCTCGGCAGGTACATCACTAAAGGTGAATCAACAAACGATGGGCGAATATCTTTATGTGGCAGGGTATAATCAGGCTGATATTCGCTTTGGCCGTGCCAAGTTGCGCCGACATCGAACAAAAAACCGCCTGTATTCTTATCAAGACCGCTGGTGCCTGTCAGAAACAGTTTGCCTCCACCGATAAGATATTCTTCGAGTTTTGCTTTCAGTTTGACATCGACCTTTACTTCATCGGGCAGAATAAGTAGTTTGTATTTTGAGAAATCCATCTCTGTATCAAGAACATCAAAAAGAAAATGTCCTTCAAGAAGAATTCTCGCTGCTCCAGTATCGATTACATTATCATATAGAGCTCCCTGTTCGATGGAATTTGTTGCAGCAACGGAAAGCAATCCGATATCAGCTACATTTTCCACGTCCTCACACCAAGGTTCCTTTGCCTTGACTTCCTGATATGCCTGGCCAATAAGCTTATAAGTGGTCTCATCCATTTTTCCATTCGGCTGGAACTGATCACCTATGCTGCATTTAGCTCCATAAGCAAGCATTGAGGCGCATTCATATTTCAGCGCATTTGGATGTTTATAGCCGCCGAATTCTCCCCAGGTGGTATGGAATTTACCGGTCATTCCAAGATAATCGTAAGGCAACTTATGGCAATATTTGGCTGAGAGTGGGAAATGGTCATAACCCCACCCTCCGGTAGGCAGAGATTCCAGTTCTAAATGGCTGAAGTATTTTAATATATCGCGATTACCTCGTGAAATATGACCGCTATTGTGGAATACAGGCATGTCTTCACGCAGGCTTCTGCAAACTGCGGTAGTCTCCCTATAATAACGCTCGAGAGCAATATCGGAGCACTTTTTGCGATCGGCTTCGATAGAAGCGTCAATGCCGTTAGCAGCCATCACTTCAAGGCACCATCTGCAACAGCACTGACCTTGTGAGACAATATCCAGAAATATCCCATTTGCCTGTGGGAACAGCTTTACCACTTCTTTGATCTGCTTACATAAATAATCAAGATATGGACTGTTAAAGCATATTGAATGGAAGCCGGGCTTAGTTATCTCTTTCGTCCAGCCGATATACTGTCCCTCCGGGCCAACCTCACGCCATTCCGGATGATCGTATGAAGCTACATTATCCACGCCAGCCGAAAGGTATATCGGAACGTCTATGTCTATTTCTTTGGCAGCATCAAATTGTGCACGAAGTAGATCAAATTTTAGATTGGGATGACGTTTGCTGACTTTAGTATCATAATAGCTCCAGCCGTGATGACATTTTGCAAAACAGGTTATCGAATTGATACAACCTGTCTTAAGTGCTTTTTGAAACTGGACCTTGTCAAATTCTTCTCCGATATTTTCAATTGCCGGTGAAGTGTGAAAATCTAAATGGACTTGACGAAATTTCATTTTATTCATACACTCGTTTCTTTACAGAGAGATAAATTACATGTGATTCTAACGTTGGCTAAGTTCTTTGTAAACTTCATTATAGTAAACAGCATTTTCCACAGGTATATTAGCAGGTATATGGTTACCAACTGCCAAAAAAAAGCCCGGACAATTTTTGCCGATATCCATACATCGCTGAACTTCTGCCCTGATAGCATCCTTATCATTTTCCATTAGAACACGACAGTCCGCATTGCCAATAAAAATGTGAGTCTTTCCGTACTTTTCAGCGATGTATTTCATATTAGTTACAGGCTCCATCACAAAGCCGTGAACCCCTGTAGCCGCAATGTCATCAATAAATTCAGTGTAGTTACCGTCAGATGTATAAATAATTTTTTTACCTGCCTCGCGCAATGGAGCAAAGTATTTTTTGTAATTTGGAAAGACAAATTTGCGGTACCAGCCAGGAGAGATAAAAGCACCTGATGTCCAAACAATATCGTCGTGAACCATTACTACAGGGGTCTTTGACTCTGCCAATGCATTAAAATATTGTTGTATCCATGATGCGTAGCGATTAGTTAGTTTACCAAAACCTTCCATATCCGTCCCCGCGGCCATAAGCATCATATCCCAGCCAAAAATTTCTATTAAACCAGAGATGCATGTAACATAAATCCCTGTCGTATTTACAAGGTCAGGTTCGTCATTACATAACATTTCGTAATGCTGATTAAAATCCTTTATTAATTTTCCCTCATCTCTCTGTCCGTATTGTTCCCATGGCTCAAATTCAAGGACCTGTTGAGGAGACTTAAAAGGACAGTTAACAGTATTATCATAGTCGGTTCCACCCTGGGTATATTCTGCATGGCCCATAGATGTGCAGAAGCCATCAAATACTTGTCTGTGGATAAGAATATTCCACATGAAATCGTAATTCCAGGCTTTTAAAAAGGCCGCAGATGCTTTTGCCTGGCCTTCCATTGAGCTACGTGAACCCACTTCGATTCCACAAACCGCTTTTACAAGGTCCCAATGAAAATGGGCGGAGTATTCAGTTCTTGGTACTCTTGACGACATTTCCAGATTAATCGCTGCCATACCATCACTTAAAGACATTCAAAAAACTCCTAAATGAAATTATTATACTGCTTTTGATTGAAAAATTCCGTAATTTGTCAACTATAAAGCCATCCTTCCTTGTCCGACAATGACTGTATATGAAGGATTATAAGTTGTCAAAAGAAAAAATAGCTGAACTGGAGGCGTTGCATTGTTTCTTGCGCGATAAATGTCAGACCGATTGTGTCAAAGCGGTCATTGCTTTATCCAGTGGATGGTCGGCGGCTCAGGTAGCAGAGATTTTTCTCTTTGATGAAGAGGTATCCCGAAATTATTTCGAATATTATCATCAAGGCAACCTCGATGCGTTGCTTGATGACAACTATAACGGCATAGAGTCTAACGAACACCAAATGAGTGAACTTGATGTATGTCTTTAAGAACATATTTTCATCGAGGCTAAGCTTGAATTATAAACCTGAACTTTGGATAAGGATACAAGAAAAAACGGCCAACCTGCCGATGGGATAATAGTTTCGTTTTGTAAAAAATTATTAACCAAGCAGACAAGGAGGCCGTATGACAACGGATTTTACC
>Ga0209212_1003239_pt1 | contig 21814 bp, 15 predicted proteins | sample RifGroC2_FD_183996 | JGI IMG/M metagenome (GOLD analysis project Ga0209212, IMG submission 183996) | Groundwater microbial communities from Rifle, Colorado, USA - Groundwater C2 (SPAdes) (version 2) | ecosystem: Environmental > Aquatic > Deep subsurface > Groundwater | place: Rifle, Colorado... | reverse complement strand
CCCCCCCGAACAAAATGAATTGTCATTCCGAATGGATCCGCCGACAGGCGGAGTAGTGAGGAATCTCACCTCGCATAAAAAAATCAAAGAGTTTATGTGAATTAATCCGGATACTCATTAAAATTTATGTGCGTTGACCCTGACTACTGCATAATAAATATTTGCAAACCAAGTATGTTTTAATACTTTTGCATCTCAAATTTTGAGTATGCACAAGAGCCGTGTTAAAACCTGGGCGCATTTATCACTTTTAGCTGCAAATATCATTTACGGAGTTAACTATGTAATAGCCAAGGCTGTCATGCCCGACCAGATAAAGCCGCTTGCACTTGTTGCGGTTCGGAGCATAAGTGCAGCCTCACTATTCTGGATTACAAGTCTGTTTCTGCCAAAGGAGAAGGTTAGCAGAAAAGATCTCCTGTTCCTGTTGTTCTGCTCCCTGTTTGGAGTTGTGACTAACCAGGTACTCTTTCTTGTGGGTTTGAATTATACTTCACCTGTTAACTCCTCAATAATAGTATCAACAAATCCGATTTTTGCATTTATTCTTGCTGCTCTGATCCTCAGGGAGAACATAACTTTCCTTAAAGGTATTGGGCTTTCCATAGGACTTACAGGTGTTCTGCTACTGATACTCGAGAACGGAACTCCGGATATCAGCAGCAGAACTTTTCTGGGTGACCTTGCAACACTTATAAATACGATCAGCTGGGCGTTTTATACAGTCATAATCAAACGGATGCTTGAGAAATATCATCCGGTTACAGTTATGAAATGGACCTTTTTCTTTGGCATGTTCATAACCATATCAATAGGTTATCCCCAGTGGAGCAGAACCGAATGGTCAGCTATAACATTCAATGGCTGGCTTGGGATTGGATTTGTGGTTCTGTTTGCCACTTATGTCGGGTATCTGCTTATAGCCTTTGGGCTGCGTCGTTTAAGCCCTACAATTGTAAGCACCTACACCTACCTTAACCCGGTAATTGCTGCTTACCTGGCTACAATCATGGGACAGGACCGCATTGATCTTCATATGATTCTGGCAGCAGTACTCATCTTTACAGGTGTATTTGTTGTCAGCTGGCAAAAAAAAGCGCCACCAGCCTGAAGCCCTGCGCCCTGCGCCCTGCGCTATTTATCTATCACTCCCGATCCGATCACCTCATCGCCTTCATACCACGCAGCAAACTGTCCGGGTGCAATGCCCCGCTGCAGTTGGGCGAATATGATAAACATACCTTCTTTCCTCTTGTAAAGGCGGGCCTTCTGTAAAGGCTGCCTGTACCTGATCCTCACCATGTAATCACAGTTTTCACCTGCTTTCAATTCCAGGTCATTACGTATCCAGTGCACCTCATCATTCCTTATGAATAATCCTTTCCTGTTTAGCCCGGGATGACCATGGCCCTCGCCAACATAAACTATGTTCCCGGATACATCGGTAGCTATGACAAAAAGCGGTTCTGCATATCCTCCTACATTCATACCTTTTCTCTGACCTATTGTATAAAAATGGGCTCCGTTATGGGTTCCTATTACCTTTCCGTTATTATATTCAAATTTAACCGGTTCAGACATTCTGTGAAGGATTTCTTCTGAAATATCTGCAGAAGGCAACCTGTCATCAATAACAGGGAAGAGTGTTCTGTCTTTGATCTCCACAATATCCCCCTTTTTTGTTTCAAGTTTTTGCTGGAGAAATGTCGGAAGGTGTACTTTTCCCACAAAGCATATACCCTGCGAGTCTTTCCTCTGTGCAGTGGCAAGACCAAGGCTGTCAGCTATTTTTCTTACCTCGGGCTTGATCATCTCCCCTAAGGGGAAGAGGGCCGTTGCCATCTGCTCCTGGCTCAGTTGGCAAAGAAAGTAACTCTGGTCCTTATTAGCGTCTTTACCTGCGAGGAGCCTGTATATAAGTGTATTGTTAACACTTATCGTGTCTTTCCTGCAATAGTGACCTGTTGCCACATAATCACCGCCAAGCTTTCGGGCTTCATCAGCAAATGAATCGAATTTGATCTCCCTGTTGCACAACACATCAGGATTTGGTGTCCGGCCTTTTTCATACTCTGCAAACATGTAATCCACAACTCTTTTCCGATATGGACCGCTCAGATCAACCATATGAAAAGGTATCTGAAGCTTTTTTGCCACCATCTCTGCAAACATCATGTCGTCTTCCCAGTGGCAGTCACTCTGCAGCAGACCTGTAGTGTCATACCAGTTCTTCATGAACAGACCCGTAACATCATATCCCTGCTCTTTCAGAATCCATGCTGCGACACTTGAATCAACGCCTCCCGATAATCCTATGATAACCTTCTTTTTCACGTCACAAAGATAAAAAACATTAACTTTATCCCACCATGGGCACAGGTACACTTACAATATACAATGCTTCTGCAGGATCAGGTAAAACATATACTCTTGCGGCGATTTACCTGAAACACCTTTTCAAGTCAAGACATAACTACCGGAGAATACTTGCGGTTACTTTTACAAATAAAGCAACTGCCGAGATGAAGGCCCGCATTATTGAAAATCTTTATAAACTTTCATCAGGAGAAGAATCAGATTACCTTTCTGACCTGATCGAATCAACAGGCAGAAAAGAGGAATGGATCCGTTCAGAAGCAAAGGAAATTTTGAATTCGATACTTCATGATTACTCAAGGTTCTCAGTTTCCACAATTGACAGCTTCTTTCAGAAGATTCTGAGAGCTTTTGCAAGGGAAGCAGGGCTTCATTCAGGGTTCAGTATCGAAATGGATCACAGTATCATCCTCTCTTCGGCAGTAGATGAAATGATCAGATCAGCGGGAACTGATCCACAGCTTAAATCGTGGCTTACAACCTACGCCCTGTCAAATATTGAGGAAGAGAAAAGCTGGAATCTGAAAGAAGGAATTTTGTCTCTCTCAGAAGAGCTTTTTAAGGAAAAATTCAAGATACTTTCAGCTGGTGAACGGTCATTAATTGAAAACAAGGAATTCCTGCAAGGGTACATTAAAACTATCAGGTCTGTAGCATCATCATTTGAGAAAAAGTTGCAAAATTTTGGAGTGAAAGCAAACGGACTCTATTTAGACTTTGACCTTGACGATGGCATATTCTTCCAGAAGGGTAAGGGAGTACCCGGATTCATGAGATCCATGCTTTCAGGAGCAGTAAAGGAGCCCAATAACTATGTTCGTGCTATTACCGGTAATCCGCCGAAATGGACTACAGGGGCTATAGATACCCGGCTTAAATCTGCACTCGATGCAGGACTTGAATCAATACTTATCGAAGCTATACAAACTTATGACCAGGGAATAGTGGAATATAAGACATCTGTTGCTATTCTTTCCCACATTTATGCTCTTGGCATCCTGTCGGATGTATCAAGGAATATTCATCAGATTACAACTGCTGAGAACAGTTTCCTGCTTTCCGATACGGGCGATATCCTGAATCAGATAATCAATGGCGACCAGACCTCTTTTATTTACGAGAAGGCAGGCAACAGATATGAAAATTTCATGATCGATGAGTTCCAGGATACATCTGCCATCCAATGGAACAATTTCAGTCCTCTTATTTACAACAGCATGGCAGAGGGTTCCGATAATTTAGTTGTAGGGGATGTAAAACAATCAATATACAGATGGAGGAACAGCGACTGGAGAATACTTGGATCAGAACTTAACGATAAAGTTGATAATGAAAGGATTATAAGCAAACCTCTGACAACTAACTGGAGGAGTTGTACAGATATAATCCGGTTTAACAACAGGTTGTTCACACTTATCCCTGAGCATATCGACGAAATCTTCTCAAAGGATTCGGGTCCTGTCAGCTTCAAAAAACTTTACTCCGAAGCCGTTCAGAAAGATACACGTAAAAGAGCGGGCGGTTTTGTACGTTTAGAGTTTATTGAAAACAATAAGGAAAATTCATGGCAGGATATTGTGCTTCAGAAGCTTCCCTCCGTAATCGGATCAATGCTGGAAAAAGGTTATGATCCCTCTGATATAGGTATAATTGTAAGAGATGGTAAAGAGGGGTCTGCAGTGCTGAAAACTCTTATCGATTATAATAATCTTCCTCCTGATAAAAAAGAATTTGCAGATTTTAAGGTTGTATCAAATGATTCCTTACTGCTTGCCGGTTCTCCAGTTATTAACTTCATAATTTCTGTATTATCAGTCGCCAGTGATCCTTCCGACATGATATCCAGGGCTCTCATGCTCAGGTTTTTCCTGCTTGCTTCCGGTGATGAGAGGGCAGGAAATGTTTCACTGGTGAGTAATGAGCTTATAGAGGAGTCATCAAAGTATTTCCCTGAAGGGTGGAAAGATCTACTGGCAAATATCCGTCAATTTCCGTTATTTGAAACCACTGAACAGATTATAAAGTTCTTTGACCTTGGCTGTTTAGCCTCAAACGTAGCATACCTGAATACATTTCAGGATCATGTTCTTAATTTCTCAGGGAGCAGGAACAACGATCTTTCATCTTTTCTGGAATGGTGGGAAACAAGCGGCAGTAAAAAGTCAGTTGTTTTACCCGGAAATCAGGACTCGGTCAGGATTCTTACAATCCATAAATCAAAAGGTCTTGAATTCAAGGTTGTTATACTGCCTTTTATATCCTGGAATCTCGATCATCTGCCTTCAAAGCAACCAGTACTATGGGTTAAGCCATCTTTAACTCCTTTCAATCAGATAGGTGTTGTTCCTGTCAGATACAGCAAGGATCTTCAGGATACAATTTTTGCCGGTGATTACCTGGAAGAAAGGTATTCGGTTTTTATTGATAACATAAATCTTCTCTATGTTGCTTTTACAAGGGCCAGGGAGGTCTTGTACGGATTCACTGCCGATAATCCGCGTTTTGAGAATAGTATTGCCTCCATACTGAAGAATGCTGTTACCTTTAAACCTTCTGATAATGAAATACCTGAATTCGACCTCTCCGGATTCTTCAGTGCTGAAACAGGGATATTTGAATTGGGTACTATAGCAGAGAGGAAAAAGGAACCCGCCGGATCTGAAGGTCAGCAATCTTCATCATATTATGTTAGCAGGGAAACTGAATCTCTGAAGCTGAAGCTTCATGGTGAGAATTATTTTTCAAGTGAGGATAGCGGATTCAGGGAGAAGATCAACTACGGAAATCTAATGCATGAGGTATTTGAAGGAATTGATACACAGGCTGATGTACATGTCGCAATAAGAAAGCTTGTACTTGAGGGAAAGCTTCCTGATCATCAGGCAGCTGATACTGAAAAGAGAATTAACTCACTGATCATATTGCCGGTAATCTCTGAATGGTTCAGTGACGGTAACGAAGTTTTCAGAGAGGCAGGAATACTTATGCCTTCGGGTAATACCAGACGGCCTGACCGTGTTATTTTCAGAGATGGCAAGACAATTATTGTCGATTTTAAATTCGGTGAACAGAGTCCAAATTATTTAAGACAGATAAACCAGTACAGAAAACTGCTGTCTGATATGGGTTATGAAAATATTGAAGCTTTTGTCTGGTATGTTGATAATAACTTAATTGTACCCGCTTAGATGCCGGATAATAATCAAAAGCGTACTTTCCTGTGGGGAAATGATAGAAGGTTCAATGCCTACTCAAACTATTTCAGAAGAAAATATGGAGCAAGGGTGCAAAAGGTATCAATCGATGCAGGCTTTACCTGTCCTAACCGCGATGGGACAAAGGGTAGCGGGGGATGTACCTATTGCAATAACGATGCTTTCAATCCTTCCTATTGCATTCCTGAAAAAACAGTCGCAAAGCAGATAGAGGAAGGGATCGATTTTCACAAATGGAGATACAGTGAAGCAGTGTCCTACCTGGCTTATTTCCAGGCTTTCTCAAACACTTATGCTCCACTGGGAACTCTTAAGAAACTATATTACGAAGCTCTTGATCACCATGGAGTGATCGGATTGATAATCGGCACAAGACCTGATTGTATTGATGATGAAAAACTTGACTTTCTCAAAGAGCTATCATCCAGGTACTATATAGCTGTTGAATATGGGATTGAATCATGCTATAACAGAACCTTGCAGAGAATAAACAGGGGCCATACATTTGAGGATGCAGTTGAAGCTGTTGAAAAGACGGCTGAACTGGGATTAAATACCGGGGCTCATTTTATTTTCGGATTACCGGGTGAATCAAGGCTGGAGATGCTTGATCAGGCTGCGGTCATTTCGGCTCTGCCCCTCACAACGGTTAAATTTCACCAGCTCCAGATCATTAAGGGTACAGCTATGGAAAAGGAATATCAGATGAATCCTTCCGATTTTGAGCTCTTCAGCTGGGATGAATATCTTATGTTCATAATAAGTTTTCTTGAGCGATTGAATCCTGATCTGGTAGTGGAACGTTTTACAGGTGAAGCGCCTCCCGGATTTTTAACAGGAGCGGGCTGGGGGAAAAAACGTACTGATCAGATTGTTGGACTTGTAGAGAAAAAAATGGAAGAACTTGACACCTGGCAGGGACGTTTGTTCAAAGGTCAGTAAATCCCATATTCCATTAAAGTGTCCCACATGGCCCAGAAATTTTCGGGTGGCACATCCTCCTGGACATTATGAACAGGAGTAAACACAAATCCACCTCCGGGTGCCATTATATCTATAATCCTCTTTACCTCATCCTTTACCATTGAAACAGTTCCGTTTTTAAGGGTTGATTGAGTATTGATACCCCCGCCCCAGAAGACCAGATCTTTACCGAAATCTTTTTTAAGACCTTCAAGCTCCATATTGGCAGAAGTGAACTGAACAGGATTGTAAATATTCAATCCTGCTTCTATAAGATCGGGCAGTAACTCCCTCACCGATCCGCAGGTGTGCATGAATATCTTTGCATGCGGCATTTTTTTCCTGATATGTGACCACAGAGCCCCGAACCTTGGTATAACTGTTTTTCTGAGAAATTCAGGTTCGAGCAACGTAGATGTCTGAGTTCCCAGATCATCACACTCTGAGATAACGTCGACCAGTTTGTCAAAATTATTCTTTATAAGCCAGTCGGTTAACAGATCCCAGTAGCTGAACTTGTATTCGAGTATAACATCAAAAAGCCTTTCCACACCGGCCGGATCGGTCATTGTATCGACATACCAGTTCTGGTAACCTCTCAGCCTCAAAGATGTTTCTGTCAGACCCGCACAATTCCTGTCTGCTATAACGCCATAGTTATTTATTGACATGATCTGTTGTTCAAGATCGCTGATGATAATTTTTGAATGATCCTCAAGGGAAGGTGGTTTGTAGTTTATCAGGCCTTCAGCAATTGATGAGTATGATTCAAGCGGATATGAATACTGGTTGAAATAGAAATCCCTGCTTTCATCCATCTTCCAGTTACATCCCCAGATATCTGTAAGTTCAAGCATCCCGTTTTTTCTGGTAACCAGCTCTTCATAATCAGGGATTCTCCTGGCACCTATCCTTCTTGTGTCAGATCTGAGTTCTCTGAGTGTGGTCTCAACAGGTGTTACAATCTGCTGGATCGGATCTGCTTCCTTCTTCTCGTAATCAGATGGTAATCCCCTGTAATCCATCGCTCTGATAAAAGCCTTTTTATTTATGCCCGTTACAGTAGTACCAGCCAGGTCGTACGGAACCCTGTCAGCTTCTTTATGATTTATTGCAAGATTGAGCCGCTCCTTGCTGTTCATTTTTATCGGAATTTAAAACTTTTCCTCACACCTCACACCTCACGCCTCACGCCTAAACAACCTCCGGCACTACAAACGGTTTCCTGTACTCCCTGGTGAGCATTGCATCTGCATCAGGGGCATTAATAAACTTCATCTTAACCGGATCAAATTCAAGTGTTCTCCCAAGTCGGAAAGAGATATTTGCCAGGTGGATAAGAGCACATGAATAAAAGCCTTCTTTAATATCCCCTTTGGCTATCTTCTGGTCATTTGCCCTTATAGCCTCCACGAAGTCAGAGTAGTGATCTCCCAGGCCGCTGCCTTTGTCCCCTGCAATACGTTCCTTACCCATAAATGTTTCCCACTCATTTACATTCTTGGTCATAAAGCCTTTAGAGCCATAGAAAAGATTTCCTACAGTGTTGTCGGCGCTAACCATATATGTATTTCCATCGGCAGGATTCTCACTCTTAATACCCTCCCTGTTCGTGATCCAGTGTCGCACTTCAAACTGAAGGATCTTCTTTTTATCTCCGCCACCCTTCAGATTGGGAAATTCCATTACTGCCATCAGAACATTTGGTGTCTGCTGGTCATCGTCGAACATAAGATGGCCTCCTGTAGCGCTTATTTTTGTTGGAAGGGTAACACCCAGTCCCCAGCGCGCAATATCCATTTCATGCACTCCCTGGTTTCCCATATCTCCGTTTCCAAAATCCCAGTTCCAGTGCCAGTTGTAGTGAAATCTGTTCATTGTAAAGGGGCGTTTTGGAGCCGGACCTGTCCACAGGTCATAATCGACACCTGCCGGTACAGGTTCTTCCGGAGTCTTGCCGATTGTATCCCTCCATTTATAGCACAATCCTTTTGCCATGTAAACTTCACCCAGCTTTCCGCTGTGGAGATATTCAGCCATGCTTTGAGCACATGGATTACTTCTCTGTTCTGCACCATCCTGCACAATAAGTTTGTATTTTTCTGCAGCCTCCACAAGTTTCATGCCCTCAAAGAAGTTGTGACAGCAGGGTTTTTCAACTGATACATGTTTTCCTGCCTGCAATGCCCATATCGATGCCAGAGCATGCCAGTGGTTTGGTGTTGCAATTGAGACTGCATCTATTTCCTTATCTTCATATACTTTTCTCAAATCGGTATATATCTTTGGCTTTGGCAATCCTTTACCGGTAAAGAGATTTTTTATTCTTTCATCGAACAGGTTACTGTCGACATCACAGAGTGCAGTCACCCTGGCATTTTTTAAAGCTGAATATCCGGCGATATGAGACTGCCCCATACTTCTGATGCCAATTACGGCAATGTTGACCATGTCGTTTGCACCTTTCCACCCGTTACCTGTCAGAATTGTGGGAGAAACACTGAGGCCTGCTGCTCCGGTAACTGCTACTTTTGCGAAATCACGTCTGTTCATGGTTTATAATAAATATTTGTAATTTATAATATATGTTGCTTGTTGCTTGTTGCTTGTTGCTTGTTGCAGATATTCCTTATAATCTGCGCCCTGCGCCCTTTGCCCTGAGCCCTGTGCCCTGTGCCCTGCGCCCTGCGCCCTGCGCCCTGCGCCCTGCGCCCTGCGCCCTTTGCCCTGAGCCCTGCGCCCTGCGCCCTTCGCCCTTCGCCCTTCGCCTTACATTAATTCAATAGTCATCCTTACCTTCTCTCCCTTGCTGAGTTTCAACTGATAACCCTTCTGCAGCTCTTCTCCGGAAATTATCACTTCCTTTCGACCATTTTCCGTCTTTATTCGATAATTTTTTTCTTTTTCAACTGTAAAGTACTCCGGAAACTGATTAATTCGTGGCCAGTCAAAGGGGAGATGCAGAAACTCTTTATGTCTTTTTCTGTCAGTCATCAGTTTCCCTTCCCAGTCTTTTTCCGATGAAATTGCAAGATAAAGGATGCTGTCTGCCTGTACTGCCCCTATGTTTAGCCCATCATTCCATGGTGCCAGGTAAGTCCCCTGTGTTTTCCATAAACAGTACATTATGGTAGTGCGGGCAAAATTTCCATCGCCATGCCAGCCCTCAATTATTCCTGAAGGTTGTTGCTTGTTCCACATAACACTGATTTCACTGTCAATCCATTGCCGGGTTTCATCCAATGGTTCCCTTGTATAGAGATTAAGTGCACCCTCAATTGCATCTGCGTAACCATCAGAACTTGTTCCCTCCCAGGCATAATTCCTGTATTTTTCATTAAGTATACCATTTGCTTTGATAACAGCATCTCTGTACTTTTCATCCCTGTCAAGCAGATAGACTGTGTAAAAGCCGTTCAGGGTATAACCGAAGTTATCTGCAATTTCCCCATTTACAGATTCCCCTTTTACAGGATCTATTGAATTGTAAAACAATCCATCTTCATTTCTGCCAACTTCGAGGATACGGTCAAGCATATCATGAACAGGAGCTTTGTAGGCAGCTTTCTTCTGCGGATCGGCATATGCAACAGTTGCATATAGTTCACACAACCCGGATACTATTTCGCAGCCATGATCTCTCAGTCTGAGTACTTTGAAATTACGTGTAGGATGATTGTTACCCAGAAGATAGTAATCTCCAAGCCTTATTGCATATTCCAGGTATTTCTTGTTTCCTGTCATCCAGTAGATCCTTGATAATGACTGTAGCATATCTCCGTTCACTTCAGGATCGTCCGAAATGATATTACCAAATGGTGATTTTAAATATGCCAGGTTCCATGCTTCTTCAACTATTGATATCATTCTGTCAGACCATGGACTTGGTCCCAGCCATTCGGTCAACGGTATGAGACCGTCCTTAACATATTCGGCAGACCCGAAAATAATATCGGAAATAATGGTATCGTTGTTTGCAAAACCCTTCTTTGAAAATGAGTATGTATCTGGTAATGACCCTAATCTGGATGTAAGCCTGATCTCTGTCTTAAGCATCTCTGCCATTTTCCCTGTGAATAGTTCCTGATCGAGAATACCGCTGGTTAATACCATAAAAGGATAATTGTCTGCAGCACAGTCTTTTGCGTTCCAAATATCCTTGCTGACACTGTCGTTTATATTTCGTGGAATAAGCCCGGTCACCGGATCGGTAAGAGCCAGCCATCCATTTGTGAATCTGAGACATCGGTTGAATCCTTCGTTTGCAATAATTCCGTTTCTTTCAGCCTGTTCGAAGTACTGCCGCGATTCTGTCGTTTGAAAACTGCTGTTATCAGCACATCCGGTTATAGAAACCAGAATATAAAGGAGTGATAGTTCCCTAACCGATCTCATAATTTGAATTGTTTGTATGTTAACAAATATAATCAGAATATTCGCAGTCAACCAGTTCCCTTTCATTAAATTTGAATCAAATATTTGCGGTTACTGTATGCCTTATGCCTTACGCCATACGCCTTAAGCCTTTCTATTATGGAATATTTCCTTGAAAGTATCGCATCATCATTATACAAAGAGTTCGGTAACACACTTAACCGGCACTGCCTGGTTTTTCCCAACAGGAGAGCAGGATTGTTTTTCCTGAAATACCTGGCTTCCCGGATAGACAAACCCGTATGGGAGCCATCTGTTCTGACAATAAATGAATTATTCAGGTCGGATTCATCACTGCAAGTAGCTGGTAATGAGATTCTTCTTTTTGAGCTGTACAAAGTTTACTCAAAACTAAGGAAATCAGCTGAATCTTTTGATAATTTCTATTTCTGGGGCGATATACTCATTAATGACTTTGATGATATTGACAAATATCTTGTAGATGCATCATTGTTATTCAGGAATGTTACAGATCTGAAGAATATAGATCAGCAGTTTGGCGCACTTACTGAAATCCAGGTTGAGATCATTAAAAAGTTCTGGGTGAATTTCAATTTTGAAAAACCAACTGATCAAAAAAGCGAATTTATAGACATCTGGTCTGTTTTGAATGATCTGTATCATGAATTCAGACGTTCTCTTTCATCTCAGAACCTGGCCTATGAAGGCATGGTTTTCAGGGATATGGCTGAAGATGAAAAGGCGTATTTCTCTGCAGGATTACGTTGGGATCTTTTCCATTTTATTGGATTCAATGCTTTGAATGAGTGTGAGAAGAGGGTGATGTCAAGGTTAAAGAAAGCAGGTAAAGCACGTTTCTACTGGGACTACGATGAATCATACATTTCCGGATCAGATACCAATTCAGCGGGCTTTTTCATACGCGAGAACCTTAAAATATATGGAAATAACATGCCCTCCGGATGGAGTTGTCGTTCCTTTTTGTCGTCAGATGATTCTTCATTTAAACGGAGAATTTTCGATACTTCATCGGATATTGCGCAGGTGAAACTGGTTCCTGACCTTTTAAAGAAACTGCCCGGTCTCACTGAATCCAATGCTCATCAGACTGCAATTGTCCTGGCTGATGAAAACCTCCTGGTACCGATGCTCTCCAGTCTTCCTGAGAAAATGGGGGAAGTAAATATAACAATGGGTTACCCTATAAAGCAAACTCAGGTATATACCCTTATTAAGAGCCTGATGGAGCTTCAGCGAAATGCAGTAATTACCGACGGGATAGTTCGTTTTAACTACAGAGAAGTAGCTGCCATATTGAAAAACTCACTGATTTCTTCATTTGTATCAGGATCGGCTGATAAGATACTCAGTGACATTAAGGAATCCAATCTGATAACTGTTCCGTCAGAACATTTCGAAGCCTGCGGAAGTCTTAACCAGATATTCAATAAGCCGGCTACACCACGGCTTTTATCGGATTACTTCAGGAATATTCTTTTACTTATAGCCTCCCATAGCCGGCAAAATGCAAAAAACGGTGGTGGCAGTAATGTCAGTAACAACATATTAAATGAGTTTATATACCGGGTGGTTCTGGCAATAAACAGACTGGAATCAATTGTCGCATCCGGCGATGTAAGTTTTACTGCCGGTACTTATATGCGCCTTTTAGACAGAGTGCTAAGTATTCAGTCAGTACCGTTCGCTGGTGAACCATTATCAGGGATTCAGATAATGGGTATACTTGAAACACGGGCACTTGACTTTAAAAACCTGATTATCCTTTCGGTGAATGAAGGTATTCTGCCTTCAGTATCTTCTCCTTCATCATCGTTTATCCCTTTCAGTCTCAGGGAGGCTTTTAAGCTTCCTTCTGTTAACCATCAGGAGTCGATCTATGCATATCATTTCTACAGGCTTTTGCAAAGATCTGAAAATGTGACTTTTATATATAATTCAAATCCTGAAGGATTGAAAAGCGGAGAGATGAGCAGGTTTCTGATACAGATGAATTATAATCCTCTGCTTAAACCTGAATATGTCAGTCTTAACCTGGAAATAAAGTCACATGGGAGCATAAGCGAAGTAATTGATAGGAGCGAAGAGCATCTGGGTCAGTTAAGGTCTCAGTATCTTGATACGGCTAATAAAAGGTTATTATCTCCATCTGCAATTAACACATGGCTTGGCTGCAGGATGAAGTTCTATTACCGATATGTGAATCATCTTAAAGAGCCTGCTGAAATAAAAGCTGATATAGATCCGGCAATGCTTGGTAATATATTACATGAAATAATGAAATCTCTCTATACTGACTTTGAGGAAAAGGAATTGACGGAAGAGTACATTGATTCATTATTGGAAGGAAGGCAGAAACTCTCCGGGATTATAGAAGATTTTGTGCGGAAAAGATATGGCAGCGGATATGATTATGCTCCGGATGGTAATGAAATTATTGTGAGAGATGTACTTATGAATTACATTACCAGGATATTGCACGCAGATAAATCGCTTGCTCCGCTGAAACTTGTCAGTCTTGAAAAGAGTTATTCATTTCCTCTTATTATTCAAAAAGGGGGAACAGAGTTTAAATTGCTGATAGGAGGGGTGGTTGACAGAATTGATATTGTAAACGGGACTGCCAGGATAGTAGATTATAAAACAGGAGCAGTTGCTGATATGTTGAATTCAATATCCGGGATTTTTGAGGATGACAGGAGGAAAGATGCTGACGGATGGCTTCAGACTCTTCTGTATTGCGAAGCACTGGTTGGAAAAGTACCTGTGGAGAGAATAAGGCCTTCAATATATAAGATAAAGAAAAACACCGGAGGATTAAACTCCGATATGCTGAGGATCAGAACAGGCAGCAGGCAGGAAATGCTTATTGAAGATTACCGGGAGGTGAGAGAATATTTTATCGAAGGTCTTAAAGAGACTGTCAGCCGTATCTTCAGTGATGATGAACCATTTTATATGACGGAAGACCGTACTGGAAAATGCAGATATTGTGCTTATAAAGCATTATGCATGCGTTAGAAAAGCCAACTTTAATAATCAACTTCAATAATCAACAGGATTTTTATAAATTAGCTTTTCCATTTATCTTAACATATGATAACAGTATATTCAGATTATAGTATTGAAATAAAGAATGTAAAATTTATTTCTGAGGATGGCAGAACCTGTCCGCGAACAGCGATTATATCACTCTTTAATGAAAAAGGGGAGGAGATAGGTAATGAATTATTTGGCGCTGTTGATCTTAACCAGGTTTACGATTCTATTAAGGCTGGCGATGACATAATACTTGATAACTGTTATATTTCTGAATTCTCGCTTGCCTCGTACAGGAGGCATAATAACCTGGATAAGAAAGAACTGGTGTTTTTCAAAGGATTCTCTGCAAGGAATGCATTTTTTGAATCGAAAATAGTTACTGACTTCTCTTATTCAAATTTCCCTGATGGAGACGTGAGTTTTGAAGGGAGCCACTTTGCAAAGGGCAAAGTGTTGTTTACAGGATCAGTTTTCGGAAAGGGGAATGTTAATTTCTCCCATACTTACTTCATTGACGGGAATATAGAATTTGCTGGTTCTGAATTTGGAGAGGGTGACTTTTTATTCAAAAATGCAGTAATTAAAGATGGGATAAAGGATTTCCAGGATATTAAGTTTGGGGACGGGGAAGTAAGTTTTGCCAATACAGAATTCAATTCAGGGGAACTTCTGTTTATAAATACTAGGTTCAACAATGGCCGGTTTAATTTTAAGATTGCCAGGATAGCAGGAGGAAAGGTAGATTTTCATTATTCTGTTTTTGGTAATTGTGAAATTATCTTTGAGAGGACAGAGTTCGGGAATAGCCGGGTCGATTTCAGAACTGTTGATTTCGGATCAGGCAGAATTAACTTCAACAGATCGGTATTTGGTAGCGGGGAGGTCAGTTTTGAAGGTGCTTCCGGCAAGGCGGCCAAGATTCAGTTCAAGAAGGCAGAGCTTGGCAATGGCCCCAAAAACTTCAATCTAATGGAGATGGATAACACTGATATAACTTTTGAAAGAACCGGATTTGGAGATGGCGATGTCTCTTTCTACGAATCAAGATACAATTCACTCTCACTTAAATCCTGTCATCTTAACCAGTATTTTGATCTTCGCCTTGCTAAAGCTGAACTTCTGGATATATCGGATACTATTGTCCGCGATATTGTTGATCTTGAACCATATGACTTCCCTGTTGACATTGGTACTATAGATATGTCGGGCATGAGACTGGTTGGGAAGCTTTATATCGATTGGTGGAAAAATAAATGCAATCTGTCGATTGTAAATCAGGAAAGTACTTCATTGAGGCAGAAAGCATACCAATTCAGGATTCTCAAAGAAAACTTCAACGGCACAGGTAAATATGAGGATGAGGATGAAGCCTATGTAATGTTTAAACGTTATGAGGCAAAATCATGGCTTACAGAACAGGAAGAAAAAGGCGGTATAAGAAAGTATGCCAGCTACATCCCTCATAGTTTTCAGTGGCTTGTTTTTGATAAGATCGGTCTGTATGCCACTTCGCCTGGCAGGGTACTGGTTAGTGTTTCAGTATTCTGGTTCATATTTGGGATTGTGTACTTTTTAATTGAGGTAACAGGTTTGGGGCTTACAATATCTTCAGTTGGTAATCCTGATAAATTATCCACACTCACTCAATCATTTTACCATTCCGGAATCACTTTTTTCACAATTGGATATGGAGATGTTTTTCCTCAGGGATTGAGCAGGTTAATATCCGTACTGGAAGGATTTATTGGGGTGTTTATGATGTCTTACTTTACAGTGGCTTTTGTGAGGAAAGTTCTCCGTTAAGACTATTTTTCCATATCATGTTGAAGTGCAGCCATTTTAATTGCTGTGATGGCAGCTTCATCACCTTTGTTACCATGTTTCCCTCCAGCCCTCTGCTTTGCTTGCTGAAGATTGAGAGTTGTAAGTACTCCAAACACAAACGGGATATTGTATTCCAGGTTTAGCTGTGTGATACCCTGTGTTACTCCCTGGCAAATATAGGCAAAGTGAGGGGTTTCACCCTGTATGACACATCCCAGACATATTACAGCATCAAGATCATCGTATTCTGCAAGAAACTGAGCTCCCAGTGGCAACTCAAAACTTCCCGGAACATGTTTTATTATAATATTTTCATCAGTCGCCCCATGCTTTCTGAGTGTATTTACAGCACCATCAAGCAAAGACCACGTGATCTCATTGTTCCAGTCAGATACCACAATGCCGAATCGCATATCTGTTGCATCAGGTATGTTATCCGGATCATATGCTGAAAGATTTTTTGTTCCCATGCTAATTTATCAGCAGCTTTATCCTTGAAATATACTTTTCTATAGATGAGCCTTCTGTACTTTGCGGATACTCACTCTCTATGCGTTCATAAACCTTTAAAGCTTCTGAAAATTTTCCGCTAATTTCATATATCTCACCTGCTTTCATTAGGAACAGGGGCGTATTAAATGAATTTTTTGCGTATTCGGCAGCTTCGATATATTTTGCTGCACCTTCGTCAAGGTCGCCTAATTCAACAAGTGCATCACCTGTGGCACCCAGTGCCAGAGATCCAATTACCTTGTCTTTCTTTGAGTATTTGTTCAGGTAGTCAATTGCCGACTGGTATTCCCCAAGATGAAGGTAGCATATTCCGGCTCCATAATTTGCCAGGTTTCCGGTTTTGGTGAATTTGTAACTTTTGGTAATATCCAGAAATCCCAGGTAGTTTCCGTCTCCGTTTAAAGCAAGTTTCAGGGAATCCGATTCAAGATATTTTTCTGCCTGGTAGATCTGTGACAATGCCTCGTCATTTCTCCTGGAAAGGTAAAACTTGCCAAGCCAGATGATTCCTACAATTGCCACAACTACTACCAGCCCGGTCAATAGTCTCTTGTAATTCTCTTCAAGAAATTGTTCTGTCCTGGTCAGAGTCTGTTCAACATTTGATATTGTCTGTGGATTTGCATCCTTATTGCTCTTTGCCATATTGGATTTTACAGTTTAACTTCAATTTTTACCACCGCAAAAGTAATTTTTTTCAGACAATTTTAAAATAATATGTCTGATGATTATGTAGTTATGTTAAAAATAGTTGTTAAACATCAGATTATCAGTTAATAAATTTGCTTTTTTGTCTTTTGTTTTTTTTTAATTAATGCTGAGCTTGCCAGGGCAAGTCTTTTGTCTTTTATCAATATCTGCTACCTTTACATTTTAAACTTTGAACCCTGAACTTTGAACTTTGAACCCTGAAATGTATCTTAAGAATCTTATACTTACCAATTTCAAAAATTACGAACTGACTGAACTTGAGTTTTCGCCAAAAATAAACTGTTTTGTCGGGAACAACGGAGTTGGTAAAACTAATATTCTGGATGCAATTCATTACCTGTCGCTTGCAAAGAGTTTCTTCAATAATATTGACAGTCTAAGCATTCGTCATGGAGAAGACTATTTCATTCTGCAGGGAACAATGGCCAGGAATGACGGGGAAGATCAGATATATTGTGCATTCCAGAAGCAGAAACAAAAGTTACTTAAACGAAATGGGAAGGAGTACCAGAAACTTTCTGAACATGTTGGAAGATATCCTGTTGTAATGATTTCTCCTGCCGACAGCGTTCTGATTTCCGAAGGGAGTGAAGATCGCAGGAGGTTCATGAATAAAATTATAAGCCAATACAATGCTGAATATCTTGATTCTGTTCTGAAGTATAACAAGGCTCTTCAACAGAGAAACCAACTGCTGAAAGATTTCAGATCATCAGGGAAATTCGATAGCGATATGATTTCCGGATGGGACTCGCGGCTAATAAAGTACGGAAGTTATATTTTCAAGGAGAGAGATCTTCTGGTTAAGGAACTTATTCCTGTGTTTCAGGAATACTATTCATTGATTTCATCAGGAAAGGAAACGGTAAAGCTTCAATACAGGTCGCACCTGTCTGAGGGCGATTTCGGACTGACTCTTGCAAATGCAATAAACAAGGACAGGATTCTGGAATATACAACAGTCGGTATACACAAGGATGATCTGTTACTTGACATGAACGATTTCCCTGTTAAATCGCTGGGTTCACAGGGTCAGCAGAAATCCTATCTTGTTTCACTGAAACTTGCAAAATTTGATTACATAAAACACAAAGCCGGATTCTCTCCGATATTATTACTCGACGATATTTTCGACAAGTTTGATGCAGAAAGAGTCGAACAGATAATACGACTCGTTGGGAACCACAGGTTCGGACAGATATTTATAACAGATACTCACCAGAGCAGGTTGCATGAAATTCTGACCTCGCACAATACCGATTACAAACTCTTCAATATTTCAGAAAACAGGGTTGAAGTTATTACACGGAATGGAAAAAACAGCTGATGAGACGAAGCAAAACCATAACACTTGCCGAAGCAATCAAAGATTACATAACTGAAATGAATCTGGGTGAGAAGCTTGGTGAAACAGCTCTGATTAATTCATGGGAAGAGATAGTTGGTAAAGCCATAAGCTCCAGGACATCAAAGATATACATAAAAGATCATGTTCTTTATGTACACCTTAATTCCTCAGTGGTAAGGAATGAACTTATGATGTTGAGAGAATCACTTAGAGATAAACTAAATGAAAAAGCAGGTAATAAGGTGATTAGAGATATTGTCCTGCGATAGGGATTTCATTCATTCCAGTATGTTATTCAACCGAGATTTCTTTTCCTCTGATACTGATCCTCTTTCTGAAGTTTTTATGCGATGTAAATTGAAATACGCTCCCCGCTGATTCAAGAGAAACCTTTTCCCTGTCTATTATGATTTCAATACCGGCAGAGTTTTCTCTCTGAACTATAATATCTGAAAGCAGAAGTGCCTTCTCAATTCCGTCACCACGTTTGAAGTTCCATATCTCATCGGGTAAAGCAAGCCTGTTGTTGTCATATACCGAGTCATTCGACATATTGATTAATAACTTATAAACTTCATCTGTACTTTTTTCATTCAGATCGTTGAAGCAGACAGGATTTCGCTCAATGGCAGCTTTTATGAAAGGCAACCAGTCAATTTTATCCATATCCCTGTACACATACAATGAAAGGAGCGATAACTCTGATTTATCTATTGAGTTATTGATCTTTTCAATAATTGTTTCCCGGCTGTCGAATGTACTTAAACAAAGAGTATAAGTCTCTTTATAGTCCTTTCCAGAATCAGGCAAGCAGGGATCTGTGATAATAAAGTCATGTATATCATTGAACATTTCAGTTATAACATCTTCAGAAACAGTGCCTCTGGATATATTAACTTCATTCCTGATAGCTTCCAGGCTCTTACCTGCTGAGTTATCCAGTACGTTCTCGATGTCATTCAGGAATATTTTACCCAGGATAGGGCTGAGGTGAAACTCATCACCCTCGATTTCCTTTACGAGGGAAGCACGGGTATCAGCTGATACATTGTATTTGCTGGTGTGTTCATATTCAAACATTTTCTCAAGGGAGATGTACCTGTTTTTTCCTGAACACTCGCATCTGTACTGGAAAAGTGTTTTGTATTTTGACTTGAAACGCAGGAAGTTTATGAAAACCAGGCTTGTAAGTTCACTTTTCAGAAACTCTGTAAGTTTTTGTGAAAACAAATTGTAGGAACTTTTATTGATGGTAGCATCATTGTACAGAACATGTATATAGCCTGTTATGTGGGCAACTATAGTAACTTTTTCATTCTCAAGGGCTCTTCTTGCTTTTTCTGAAAATGAAGTACCATTATACCACATGTTTTTAGTGACAATTCTTCTGTTATTCGTGATCAGACCTTCTTTTTCAGTTACAAAATTCTGAGAGTGAAGTGGAGTTGCTATCAGAAAAATCTTTTCGAGAGGTATCCTCCCAACCACAAAAAGAGCTGATGCATAAAGCGCTGATAGTGAAACACATTCACCTGCCCCCGTGGAATTTTTTTCCTTATGTTTGAAAGCATTCATTGCCTCGATAGTTTCAGTTTTCCAATAAGGAATTATATCCGAATTATATTTATCGAGGCCAAAGTGTTTTCTTATATCAATATCAAAATAATATTTGTCTCCCTCATACCCGAAAAGCGCATTGGATTGTTTAAGCAACTCAATATCAAAAAAATCACTGAATCGGGCTATTTCGTTAGTTTTTGATGTGAGGCCCCAGGTTGAAAGGTCAAGATTGAATATGTAATTCTGTATTATATACTGTTTTATTCTGTTTGCCTTGCTGTTAAAATTCTTTTTCTCAATACCCTTAAACCATGGATCATCTCTCCATTTCCATAACACGGGAGACATAATATTAGCAATAACAAGCGGATAAAAAAGCTCAGGAAATATGAAGATCTCCATGTCGGACAATGTGAAAGCCGAAGAATATTTCTCAAGTGTTTTCTTATTTGAGAATAAAGGATTTAAATCAGATTGCATCTGTTGGATAAAAGTTAAATACTATTAACACGACAACGGACAGAATGTTTTCTCTATAAGAACCTTTCAATTCTGGAAAAGAAGAAACCAGCCTCTATGGCAGCATTCTCAACACTATCCGATCCATGAACCGCATTCATCTGCACAGATACAGCATATAGTTTTCTGATGGTTCCAGGCTCTGCCTTAGCGGGATCAGTTGATCCGATCAGCTTTCTGAATTGCTCAACAGCATTTTCATGCCTTAAAATCATAACCACTACAGGGCCTGATGTCATAAATTCAATCAGTCCTTCAAAGAAAGGTTTTCCATTATGTATTGCATAAAATGATTCAGCCTGTGGTTTAGTGAGCCTTACCATTCTCATTGCGGCAATTTCAAATCCTGCTTCATTTATCATGGCAAGAATTGGTCCGGTCTTACCTGTTCTGACAGCGTTTGGCTTAATTATTGAAAAAGTAAAATCAGTGTACATAGTTCAGATTATTGAAACATGATTAATTAAAATTTGCCTTCCGGAATATTTTTTATCTTTAAAAAACCAAAAAAGCAGAAGTAAAAGTGATAGAATTATCCAAATATACAAAACAATTATCGAAACTTTTTTCAACAGCTGATAATATATTGCTGATCGCTCATATCAATCCGGATGGTGATGCAATAGGATCTCAAATAGCTTTATACCAGTTTCTTACATCTCAGGGCAGGAAAGTAAGCATGCTTGCCCCCAATTATCTTCAGGAATTTCTCAAGTGGATGGAGGGAAGCGATCATATCTCGGTCTTTATCCAGGACAGGAAGAAATGCAGAAGCCTTATTAATTCTGCAGATCTGATAGTTATGCTCGATTTCAACCAGCCTAACAGAATGGGTGAAGCAGAGGAACTTGTTATTGCGTCAAATGCAAAAAAAGTCCTTATCGATCATCACCTCGATCCTTTGCAATTTGCAGATATTACCATTTCTGAATCATCAATGTGCTCAACTTGTGAACTTGTACATGAACTGATTTGTGAACTTAATGGTTCTGCATTCATGAATAAGGCATATGCCGAAGCGCTCTATACCGGGATTATTACAGATACCGGTAACTTTGAATACGGCTCCTATACGTCCCGGACACTGAGAATTGTAGCTGATCTGCTTGAAACCGGAATTCAGAAAGAGAAGATATTGAACCTGATCTACAATAATTTTTCTGCAGAAAGACTCAGATTGCAGGGTTTTGCACTCAATACCAGGATGGTAGTACTTCCCGAATTACAAAGTGCTTATATTTTTCTGACGAAAGAGGACCTTAAAGAGTATAACCATGTAAAGGGAGATACAGAAGGATTCGTTAATATGCCATTATCAATAAAAGGAATC
>Ga0209212_1003238_pt1 | contig 21823 bp, 20 predicted proteins | sample RifGroC2_FD_183996 | JGI IMG/M metagenome (GOLD analysis project Ga0209212, IMG submission 183996) | Groundwater microbial communities from Rifle, Colorado, USA - Groundwater C2 (SPAdes) (version 2) | ecosystem: Environmental > Aquatic > Deep subsurface > Groundwater | place: Rifle, Colorado... | reverse complement strand
CCCCCGGTCAGCCCCCTCCATTTTCTCGGCATAGATCATGCCCCACGGAGGGCGCGAACAGGCGCGGGCGGGCTCACCGTGCGCGACTTTAGGGCGTAGGGGCGGGGACTGGAGCGCACCGCCTATCATTAGGGCGGCGGCGAAGAATGTTTGAGCGACGCACTGCGTGCGGAGCGAGTTCTTCGCCGGCGGAAGGCCCCGCCCCTCTTCTGCCACGCCCGATTAGGGAGCGCACGGTGAGCCCGACCGCGCCTGTGGGGCGTGGGATCTAACCGCGCTCTTCGCGGCCCAGTATGTACGGAAAACGCCGTTTTTTCAAGCCGAAGCCTGTTTCATGCTCATCTTGCGTTGGAAAATTCTGGGCCTCCATGCCCTTCTTTCGCTTTTGCTATAATATCTATATTATGACAAAGGCTGAATTCAAGAAGCTTTCCGGCATTACCGCCGGCTTCAGGGGCAGGAAAATAGCGGTATTCGGCGACATGATGCTGGACCGCTACATTAAGGGCTCCGTGGAACGCATTTCACCTGAAGCCCCGGTGCCCGTGGTGAGGGTCAAATCCGAATCCTCCGTTTGCGGCGGTTCGGCCAACGTGGCCGTCAACCTCGCCACCCTGGGCGCGTCGCCCATGCTTATTTCCGTGGCGGGCCGCGACGCGGCCGCCGAAGAACTGTCCTCCCTGCTGGCGGCCGCCGGCGTCGGCGGAGACTCGCTGGTGCGCGACAGGGAATTTCTTACCATCGAAAAAGTCCGCCTGATAGCCGAACACCAGCAGGTGGTGCGGTTCGACCGCGAGGCCGCCGACCCCATGGGCCACGGGATAAAGAAAGCCGCGCTGGCCTCGCTGGAAGCGGCCCTCAAAGACGGCTGCGAAGCGCTGATACTGTCCGATTACGGCAAAGGGCTGCTGGAACCGGCCACGATAAAGGCCGTCATAACTATGGCAGCCAAGCGCCGGATCCCGGTTTTCGTGGACCCGAAAGTGGAGCATTTCCTGCTTTACCGGGGCGTGGCCTGCATTACGCCCAATACCAAGGAGGCCTTCGGCGGCATGCGCCTGACCCAAAAGGACGGGCAGCAGGCGGCCGAAGACCTGGGCAAAGCCATATTGGCAAAGCTCGGCTGCCGCTCGCTCCTTATTACCCAGGGCGAACATGGCATGACCCTTTTTAACCGCACAGGCAAGACCCCGCGCACCACCCATATTCCCACCCGGGCGCGCGAAGTCTTCGACGTGACCGGCGCGGGCGACACCGTTATTTCCACGCTGGCGCTCACCTGGGCCGCCGGCGCCACTCCCGAGGAAGCCGCCACCGCCGCCAATTTCGCCGCCGGCATAGTGGTGGCCAAACTGGGCACGGCTTCAGTGACGAGAGAAGAGCTGCTTGAAAGCGCAAGATCATGGCTAAAACCTGCTTAATAGTCATCCCGGCCCGCTACGGGTCCCAGCGTTTCCCCGGCAAAGTGCTGGCGGAACTCGCCGGCAAACCCGTGATCCAGTGGTGCTGGGAAGCCGCCGTTAAGACGCGCCTTGGAGAGGTCGTTATCGCCACCGAGCATAAAAAGGTCTTTGATTTCGCCCGGTCCATAGGGGCGCGCGCCGTTATGACCAGCCCCCGCTGCCAGTCCGGCACCGACCGCGTCAGCGAAGCCGCGCGCGGGACCAAGGCGGACTTCATACTGAATTTCCAGGGCGACGAACCGTTCATGCTGGCCTCCACCCTGCTTAAAGCTTTCCGCAAACTCGAGGCCTCGCCCGACTGCGCCATAGGCACGGCCTGCTCGCGCATTACGAAAAAAGAGGACATAGAGAACCCCAACTGCGTGAAGGTGGCCATGAACGCCGCCGGGCGCGCGCTCTATTTCTCGCGCTGCCCCATCCCTTTTCACCATCCCCTCTCCGACTTGAAGGGCTACCCGTACTACAAGCACTGCGGCTTTTATATCTACCGCCGCGCGGCCCTTGAAAGATTCGTAAGTCTCAAACCCAGCCCGCTGGAACGTCTGGAGCGCCTGGAGCAGCTGCGCGCTCTCGAGAACGGCATGAACATAGCGGTAGCGGAGGTTCCCGCTTTAGGTCCGGCCATAGACGTACCGGCCGACCTCAGGGCGGCAGAAAGATTCCTTAAAAAAAGGCTTAAAAAATGACGCGATATATATTTGTCACCGGCGGCGTGGTAAGCTCACTGGGTAAAGGCATAACGGCGGCCTCCATCGGGCGCCTGCTTAAAGCCCACGGGCTCTCGGTCACCATAGTAAAATGCGACCCGTACATAAACGTGGACGCCGGCACCATGGCCCCCCTGCAGCACGGCGAGGTCTTCGTCACCGACGACGGCGCCGAGACGGACCTGGACCTGGGCTACTACGAGCGCTTTCTCGGCATAGACACGTCCCGCGTCAACATCATGACGGCCGGCCAGATCTACCAGACGGTCATAGCCTGCGAGCGCGCGGGCGGCTACCTGGGCCAGACGGTGCAGGTCATCCCCCATATTACCGACGAGATAAAACGCCGTTTCATAAAGGCCGGCGAAGGCTTCGACATCGCCATAATAGAGATAGGCGGCACGGTGGGCGATATCGAGAGCCTGCCTTTCCTGGAAGCGGCGCGCCAGATGCGCCCCGACCGCATGCGCAACGACGTACTCTACCTCCACGTGACCCTGGTGCCCTACCTGAGCGCCTCCGACGAACTCAAGACCAAACCCACCCAGCATTCCGTCAACAAGCTGCGCGAGATAGGCATAGACCCGGACATCATAGTCTGCCGGGCCGAGAAGCCCCTGGCCAGGGATATCAAGAACAAGATAGCCCTGTTCACCAGCGTGCCCAAAGAAGCCGTCATCGACGCGCCGGACTCCCCCTCCATCTACGACGTGCCGTTCATCCTGAAAGCCCAGGGCCTCGACGAGCAGATCATGATGCTGCTGCGCCTCAGGAGCGCCAAGTGGGATTTCGAGGAGTGGACCGAATTCGTGCAGCGCCTTAAGAAAGCGGCCTCCGCCGCCCCGGTGCGCATCGCCATCGCCGGCAAATACACCAAGCTCAAGGACTCCTACAAATCCCTGGTGGAGGCCATACAGCACGCCGCCATCGCCAACGGCGTTAAGGCCGAGCTGGACTACGTGGACGTAGAGGAAGAGGATTTCGAAGTGAGCCTGGCCAAGGCCGACGCGCTGATAGTGCCCGGCGGCTTCGGAGACCGGGGCATAGAGGGCAAGATAAACGCCGTCCGCTACGCTCGGGAGAACGGGCTGCCGTTCCTGGGCATCTGCCTGGGCATGCAGTGCGCCGCCATCGAGTTCGCCAGGAACGTGCTGGGTCTTAAAAAGGCCCACTCGGCGGAGTTCGACCCCAAAACCCCCCACCCCGTGGTGGACCTGATGTCGGCCCAGAAAGGCGTAACGGAAAAAGGCGGCACCATGCGCCTGGGCGCCTGGCCCTGCAGCATAAAAGCCGGCACCCTGGCCCATAAGATCTACGGCAGCACGCTCATCTCCGAGCGGCACCGCCACCGCTACGAGTTCAACTCCAAGTATATCCCGCTTTTCGAGAAGAAAGGCATGACCGTCAGCGGCGTCAATAAAAAGATCAAGCTGCCAGAGATGGTGGAGATAAAAAAGCACCCCTGGTTCGTCGGCGTACAGTTCCACCCGGAATTTAAATCCAAACCGCTGCTGCCCCACCCACTGTTCTTCAGCTTCGTGGCCGCCGCGGTGAAGAACAAAAAGAACTAGACGGCGGACGGGGCGGGAGAAGGAGCGAGCGTGAAACAGAAAGAGATAAAAGTTAAGAACGTGGTTTTTTCCAACAGCAGGCCGCTGGCTTACATAGCCGGCCCCTGCGTTATTGAATCCCCGCGCGCCTACGCGGCCGAGGCCGCCCAACTCAAGAAGATCTTCTCCGCGCTGAAGACCCCGTTCGTGCTGAAGGCCTCCTTCGACAAGGCCAACCGCACTTCGCATAACTCCTTCCGCGGCATCGGCATGGAAAGCGCCCTGGATTTTCTCAAGGACCTGAAGCGCCGCCTGGACCTGCCGCTGCTGGTGGACGTGCACGAGCCGGCGCAGGCCGCCCGCGTGGCCGAGGCCGCCGACATCCTGCAGATCCCCGCTTTCATGTGCCGCCAGACCGACCTGCTTTTCGCCTGCGCCGACACCGGCCGCGTCGTGAACGTGAAAAAAGGCCAGTTCCTCTCCCCCTGGGAGGCCGAGAACATCGTCAGAAAACTCGAAAGCCGCGGTGCCAAAGGGATAATGCTCACCGAGCGCGGCTCCTCCTTCGGCTACGGCAACCTGGTCGTGGACATGCGCGCCCTGGAGATCATGAAGGATTTCGGCTACCCGGTCATCTTCGACTGCACTCACTCCGTGCAGAAGCCGGGCGGGCTGGGGACGGCCACGGGGGGCGACAGGCGTTTTATCCTGCCGCTGGCCAAAGCCGCCGCCGCCCTCAAGATAGCCGGCCTTTTCTTCGAGGCGCACCCGAACCCGGCCAAGGCGCTTTCGGACGGCCCCAATTCACTTAAACTTGCCTCCGTGAAACCGCTGGTCTCCGCGCTCAACCGCGTGGACCGGCTGGCATGGGAAATAACCGGACTTAATTCAAAATAGTGTAGGGGACAAAAAATGAAATGCACCAACTGCGGTCAGGAAAACAGGGCCGCCCTTAAATTCTGCAAGAAATGCGGCAGCGACCTTACGCTGCCGCCGGCGTGGTTCCCGGACTGGCGCTGGCATTTAAAGACCCTTTGCTGGATCTACCTCGCCCTGGTGGTCCTGTTCTTCTCGGTCAGCTATTTGCTGCGCAAGCTGCCCCCGCCCTACGACCAGCGGCAGATCCCGGCGGAAATGACGCCCTGGCTGAACCCGCATAAGGTCCCCGCCAAATAATGACCGCTAAAGACCGCCTCATACTGAAAACCGCCCGGGCCGTAGTGGCCTCGGAGTCCCGCGCGGTTGCCGGCCTCTCCAGGACCCTGGACGCGTCCTTCCTGAAAGCCGTTAAACTCCTGGCCGCGTGCTCGGGCAAGGCCGTCCTGCTGGGCGTGGGTAAGTCCGGCCTGATAGCCCGCAAGATAGCCGCTACCCTGGCCTCCACCGGCACGCGCAGCGTCTACCTGCACCCCGTGGAATCCCTCCACGGCGACCTGGGGATGATCGCCTCCGACGATGTGGCCGTGGCGCTTTCTTATTCGGGCGAGACCGAGGAAACGGCCAAGCTCCTGCCCATACTCAAACGCCAGGGGCTGCCGGTGATCGCCATAACCAACAACGCCGGCTCCCGCATGGCCCGCCACGCCGACGTAGTGCTGCGGCTGCACGTAAGATCCGAAGCCTGCCCGATGGATATCGTGCCCACCTCTTCCACCACGGCTATGCTGGCCCTGGGCGACGCCTTGGCCGTCACGCTGATGAAGCTCAAGGGTTTCGACCGCGGCCACTTCGCGCGCCTGCACCCCGGCGGCAATTTAGGTAAACTTTTAAACCTTAAAGTCTCGGACCTGATGCATAAAGGCCGCGCCAACCCCGTCGTAAAGGAAACCCAGAGCGTGGCCGCCGCGCTGAAAGTGATGACCGCCACCCGGGCGGGCGCCGTCTCCGTTACCGGACCCGGGGGCCGGCTTTCCGGCTATTTCACCGACGGCGACCTGCGCCGCTGCCTGCAGGGCGGGCTGACCGGCCTGGACGTAAAGATCTCCGAAGTCATGACGCGCCGGCCTCTGACCGTACATCCCGACACGATGGCGATGGAAGCCGCCCGCCTTATCTCCGGGAAAAAGATAGATAACCTCCCCGTGACGGACCGGCGTACCGGCCGCCCGGTGGGCATCATAGACGAGCGCGACCTGCTCAAAGAAGGACTGGGTTGAAGAAACTTTTCCCCCTTCTTTTTCTGGCGCTGGCCGCCTGTTCCGGGGACGAAACCCGCGAGGCGGCCCCCGGCGTCAGCCTGCTGAAGGATTTTTCCATCGCCGAAACCGAGGACGGGCTGGCGCGCTGGCGGCTGGACTCGCTGACCGCGCGCATGAACGAGAAAGCGGGCATGATCTACTTCGCCGCCCCCCGCATTAAATTCTACGACGAGGATAAAATCTCCTCCGAAATAACCTCGCGTACGGGCACCCTGCAGATGCAAAAGAAAGCCGCCGAGCTTACCGACGACGTGGTGGTGAACGCCAGGAAGGACGGCATGCGCCTGAACACCACCAGGCTCTTTTACAGTTCGGCGCGCGGCAAGATCTGGACGGAGGAGCCCGTCACCATCTACAAGGGCCGCACTATAATAAAGGGCCGCGGCTTTACGGCCAATCCCGACCTCTCCGAAATTCAGATAGAGCACCAGGAAACCAGGATGGCCGGAAAATGAAAATGCTGTGCCTCCCCCTTCTTCTGCTGCTCGCGGGCCCCGCTGCCGCCGCCGACCAGGATGATTTCCTGATGGGCTCCGTCATAAAGAGCGACAAATGGACCATGGACCGCGCCCACGACAGGGAGATCTTCGACGGCAACGTCTCTTTCCGCAACCCGAAATACAATCTCAAGGCCGACCACGCGCTTTACGAGAGAAAAGCCCAGACCTGGGACATGAACGGCTCGGTGTACATCCTGCGCAGCTTCGACGACAGATCCCTGGTGGAAGCCAAATGCGACAGCGCCCGCTACCTTGAGGCCTCGGAAGAGTCCTATCTCGAGCGCGGCGCGCTCCCCGTCCGCATGAAGTATGCCGGGGCGGACGGCAAGACCCTCATTGGCCGCTCGGACCACGCCAAGGCGGAGAACAAGGCGGGTCTGATGTATTTTAACGGGAACTTCGCCCTTTCCACCGAGAACCTGGACATCTATTCCCTCAAGGGACTTTACGACAGGAACGACCAGACTTTCCTGATAGAGGAATCCACCCCGCTGGCCGTGGGCAAGCGGGAAGGGTACGACTTCGCCATCAACTCGAAACAGATAAAGTTCTTCAGGGACACCAGGGATATAAAGTTCTATAATAACGTGACCGGCTGGGTGAAAGACAACCCCGAAAAGCCCTTTGTGCAAAAATGAAACTCGAATGTGACCTTCTGGAAAAATCTTTCGGCCGCCGCCAGGTGGTGAACGGCATTTCGCTGCGCGTGCACTCCGGCGAGGTCTGCGGCCTGCTGGGCCCCAACGGCGCCGGCAAGACCACGACTTTCCATATGCTGGTGGGTTTCCTGGAGCCGGACGCCGGCAAGGTCTATCTGGACGGGCGCGACGCCACCAAGGAGCCGATGTTCGAACGGGCCCGCGGCGGCATAGGGTACCTGGCGCAGGAGCCGACGGTTTTCCGCGGGCTGACCGTGGCGCAGAACCTGGAAGCCATCCTGGAGCGCACCACGCCGGACAAGAAGGCGATGCACGCGCGCGTGAATTCGCTGCTGGGCGAGTTCGGCCTGATGAAATTGAAGGACCAGAAGGCCTGGACGCTTTCGGGCGGCGAGAAACGCCGGCTGGAAGTGGCCCGCGTGATGATCAACGACCCCAAGATCATCCTGCTCGACGAGCCTTTTGTGGGCATTGACCCCATTACGGTCAGCGACCTCAAAAAGATCATCCTCCACCTCAAGGAAAAGGGCATAGGCGTCCTTATCACCGACCACAACGTGCGCGAGACCCTTTCTATCACCGACCGCTCCTACCTCATCTACAACGGCCAGATCCTCATCGACGGCAACGCCGACAAACTCCTCAACGACCCCCAGGCCCGCGAGCTCTACCTCGGCTGGGACTTCAAGCTGTAACACCGAACTAATACACTTTAAGTAATAGACCGCTAGATGCCCTGTCGGGGGCCGGCCGGTGGATTACCCTGCTCACCCGGGCAGAGGGAACACTACAGTGTCCGTGGCGACATTGCAAGTGTAGTCCACGCTTGCGTCGGTTCCCCCCGCCTTGGGAAATTATGGCGGGGCCCACGGGTGCTCAGAGTAATGCCCCGGCCAGCCCCCTCCGGTTTAGCTATCGTTGATTACGCCCCTGCCTGTTTACCGGGTATTGGGGTCAGGTCTTTCTTTTTAGCAATTCGCCACAGCTACCCATAGCATTACATCTCAAAATGCTAAATTGCAAGACCTGACCCCATTGCCAGCATTATGTAAATGTTTCCAGGTGGGTGTGGAGGGCGTGGCGCTTGATGAACTTAAGGGCGGCGGCGTGCTGGGCCTCGGCGCGGGCGGTCCGGCCCATCAGGTAGTAGAGATTGGCCAGAGAGAGAAGGGTCAGGGCCTCGCCGCGGGGTTCCGAGCGGCCCTTGAACAGGGCGGCGCCCTTGTTGTAATGATCGAGGGCGGCGGAGAAGTCCCCGTTCTTTTTCTTTATCTCGCCCATCCCCCACTCCACAAAACCAAGGTCCGCCCAGTCGGCTATGCCGGAATACAGCTTATGCGCCCGCGTATAGCCCGCATAGGCCTCTTCCAACCGCCCTAGCTGGCGCAGAACGTTGGACGTGCCGCATTCCGCGTAAGCCTTGGCAAAAGTGTCGTCGGTAGCCGCGAACAGCCGTCTGGCCCGCACGTAGCAGTCCAGGGCCCGGCCCATGAAGCCCGCCACTCTCAGAAGCCCGCCCATGCCGAACAGCGCGTAACCCGCCGCCGCCTCGTCCCCGTCCTTCCTGGCGAACTTAAGCGAGGCCTCGAAGGCCGCTATACCTTCGGCATAGCGCCCCTGCAGGCGGTAAAGCCCGCCCAGCGCCCAGAGTGTGAAAGCCGCGCCCGCCCAGTCAGAGGTCTTTTTATAATTCTTCAGAAGTTTCTCCAGCAGTTTGGCCGCTTCGGCCAGCCTGCCGGTCAGGCGCAGGGCCAGTGCCCATTCCAGCTCCGCCTCCACGCAGTAAATAGCCAGCTTCCTGGAAAGAGTCAGAGCGTTTTTAGCGGAGGCCAACGCTCCTTTTTCATTACCCAGGGCACGGCAGCAGCGCGTTTCGCTGATAAGGGTTTCCAGTCCCAGTTCGGCGTCGCCGCGGGCGGCCTTGCGTGCGGCGCCATACTCTTTTATCGCGTCGCCGAAAAGACCCAGCCCGCGCAGGGCCTCGCCTTTAAGGAATAGCAGCCGGGCCTTGCCCTGGCCGGCTTTAGTTTTTTTAACGGCGGCCAGCGCCCTGGCGAACTCGCCTCTGTCGAGGAGTTTTTCTATCTTTTCTAAGTTTTCCATATATATTTTTCTCACAAGCGGAATTTAACGGACAGGTGCCGCACAGCGGCCCGGTCTTTCTGCAGAAATCCTTGCCCAGCTTCACGAAAAGGGCGTGATATTCATTATATAATTTTACGTCGGACGGCAGGCGCAGCTCGAATGCCGCCTTCCACTCCCCGTAGCCGGACCAGCGGCCCAGCCCGGCCCGCTCGCCGATCCTCCGCGTATACGCGTCCACTACGAAGGAGGGTTTCCCCGCGCCGTACAGAACCATGCAGTCGGCCGTCTCCGGTCCCACGCCTTTATAGGCAAGCAGCTCCTCTCTCAATTCTCCGGCCGGCGCGGCGGCGAACCAGGCCTTAAAGCCCTCGGGGTGGTCTTTGAGCGCTCTTCGGCAGAACTCCTTCAGCCGCCGGGCCTTCTGCCTGAAGTAGCCGCTGCTCCTGACGGCGCGCTCCAGGCGCGGCAGCTGGCAGGCCGCGATCTTCTCCGGCGACAACAGCCCCGCCGTGTTCAGGACCGCCAGGGACTTTTTTACGTTCGTCCAGGCCGTATTCTGGGTAAGGATGGCGCCCGCGCAGATCTCGAACGTCGCGGCTTCGGAGAGCGGCCCGTAAAACCCCGGCGTATAGACCGGCACGGTTTTTCCGCCGGGCGTAACGGGCCACCAGCCCTGGGGGCCGAACGCGCGCAGCAGGCGGCGGTAGATCAGTTTTATTCTTTGGGAAGCAGCCGCTTGATCTCCCGGAGCAGGTCTTCCAGGTTGTACGGCTTCTTCATGAAGTTGCGGGCGCCGCATTGTTTTGCCTTTTCGATGCTCTCAGGCTTGTCCAGCGTGGAAATGATAAGCACGGGGATATGGCGGGTGAGGTTGTCGCGCATGAGCGCGTTGCAGACGTCGTAGCCGTTGAGTTTGGGCAGCAGCAGGTCCAGCAGGATCAGGTCGGGTTTTTCCCTGCGGGCCAGGGCCAGGCCGGCTACGCCGTCGGCCGCGTGCAGGACGGCATGGCCCTCGGCCTCCAGCACTTCCTTGAGCACGGTGGAGGCGGCCTTGCTGTCCTCGATCATCACTATCTTGCTCATGCCGCCACCCCGTTCCTGTAGTGGCCGGCCAGTTCGATATAATGCTTTTCCGACTGCACCAGGGCGGCGCATTCCTCGTCGGTAAGCGGCCGCTTCACCTTGCCGGGGGCGCCCATCACCATGCTGCGCGGCGGGATCTTGGAGCCGGGTGTTACCACGGCCCCGGCGGCGATAAGGCAGTATTCCCCCACTTCGGCTTCCATAACCACGGCTCCCATGCCTACCAGGCAGTGCGCGCCTATTACCGAACCGTGCACGATGGCGGAATGCCCCACGGTCACGCCCTCCCCCACTATCACCGGCTTGCCGCCGTTAGGGTGCAGCACGGCCAGATCCTGTATATTGGTGCCGCGGCCTATCTCGATATAGTCCACGTCACCTCTTATGACGGCTCCGGGCCAGACCGAAACCTCGGCGGCGATCTTAACTTTTCCGATTATACTGGCGGAAGCGTGCACCCAGGCGCTATCCGAGACTTCCGGGCTACTGTTCATGAATTTCTCCGTCATTGCCCGGCTCCTTTGCCGTGACGGGAATGCACAGGGCTGGAGGGCGGCTCCGAGGCGTGGAGGGCCCAGTAAATAAAAATGCTGGCCAGGGCCGGCAGCAGGTAATAGAAAAGCCTGAAAAGCAGGCTGGCCGTAAGGGCCTGTCCTACGGGTACACCCATGCCGGAGAAGGCCGCGGTCATGGCCGCTTCCATGGCGCCCAGCCCGCCGGGCAGTATGGGGATTATGGTCATCAGCATACCGAAGGAGAAGCCGGCTATGAGCGTAGTGGCCCCCAATGAGACCCCTACGGCCTTGAACGCGAAGTACAGTATCAGGATATTGCTGACCCAGTCGCAGAAAACGTAACCGACCACCTTGGGCAGTTCGAATTTGCGGCTGTGTATGGTGCGTATACCCTCGTCCAGCTGACGCTCGAACTTCTTGAAATTCTCGTGCGGTATCTCCTTTTTCGAGAAGAAGAAGATCACATGGTTGACCATCAGGAAGATCCTGCGGGCCCAGGCCGAGCGCAGCTCGTGGTGGAAAAAAAGCAGCGTAAGGGTGAAGGCGAAGCCCAGTACGGCCGCCACGCCGATAAGGGCCTCCGTCATGCTGCGGTTAAAATCCGGAGTCTGCATGAACTGCAGTACGGCGCCCTCTACCACTATGACCGCCAGCGCCAGATAGATAAGCACCGTTATGACCACCGAGGAGGTTACGCTGGCGCCGTACGGCACGTTGCGTTTGCCCAGCAAATGCGCCCTGGTGGCGAACCCGCTTATGCCTCCGGAGGAAACGAAATAATTCACCGTGGTAGAGACGAAAGCTATCCCCGCCACCTCTATGAAAGGGAGGCGTATGCCCAGGATGCGCAGCACCTCCCAAAGGGTGAAGCCCATGAAGGTGTAGCTGGAAACCGCGAAAGAAAGGGAAAGGACCAGCCACCACGGGTTGGAATGCCTTATGGTTTCCGCCATTGCCCCCAGGTTGGGATATATCAGCCACCCAAGTATACCCAGCGAGAACACGACAGGCGCGTAAAGGGCCATTTTTTTGCGCAAAGGTGTGTGTTTCATATTTTGGGCCGTTTTCGGGCATAACCCTTTGAGACGGCGGCTGCACAAGTATTGTAAAATTAGTTTATATTATTATTGCGGGCTAGGCAAAGCCCGCGGAGCCGCCCTTCCCCGTTTACGCACGCGAACAATATGAGCACACACAGGTTCGACTTTATAGTGATAGGCAGCGGCGCCGCGGGCCTGCTGGCCGCCAGCAAACTGGCCGCCAGCGGCACCGTCGCGGTGATCACCAAGCGCGAGCCGGAGATCTCAAATAGCAATCTGGCCCAGGGCGGCATCGCGGCCGTCACCGCCGCCAACGACAATTTCGACCTGCACATAGCCGACACGCTGCGCGCCGGGGCGGGCCTCTGTGACAGGCGCATCGTGGACCTGACCATAACCGAGGCCCCTCAGCGCATACGGGAACTGGTGGCCATGGGGGCCAGGTTCACGCTCAAGAACGGAAAGTTCGAACTCGGCCTCGAGGGCGGGCATTCCCGCCGCCGCGTCCTGCACGCCGCCGACGCCACCGGCCGGGAAATAGAGCGGGCCCTCCTGGCTGCCTGCAAGGCCGACAAGAATATAACCTTCTTCCCCTACTACTTCGCCGTGGACCTTATACTTAAGGGCCGCCCGGCGCGGGTGCGGCCCGCCCGCAACGCCTGCCTGGGCGTCTACGCCCTCGAGGAGGCCACGGGCCGCGTGCACAGTTTCCTGGCCTCCACCACCGTGCTGGCCTCCGGCGGGGCCGGCAAGGTCTACCGCTACACCTCCAACCCCGACGTGGCCACCGGCGACGGCATGGCCATGGCCTACCGGGCCGGCCTGCAGCTGGCCAATATGGAATTCGTGCAGTTCCATCCCACCTGCCTCTTTCACCCGCAGGCCAAATCTTTCCTCATCTCGGAAGCCCTGCGCGGAGAAGGCGGGATCCTGCGCGGCTCCGACGGCCGCGCGTTCATGAAGGATTACTCCCTCCAGAAGGAACTGGCCCCCCGCGACATAGTGGCCAGGGCGATAGACTCGGAACTCAAGCGCACCGGAGCCGACTGCGTCTACCTCGACATGACCCATTTAAAAGCGGCTTTCCTGAAGAAAAGGTTCCCCACCATTTACGCCAAGTGCCTGCAGCTGGGTATAGACATGACCCGGCACCCCATACCCGTGGTGCCCGCCGCCCACTTCTTCTGCGGCGGCGTGCGGGTGGACGATCACGGACGCACCGCCCTGGCCGGTCTCTATGCCATTGGCGAGGCGGCCCACACCGGCCTGCACGGCGCCAACCGCCTGGCCTCCAACTCCCTTTTGGAGGCCTGCGTTTTCGCGCACCGCGCGGCCGAGGCCATAAAAAGCGGCCGTATCGAACTCCCGGCCGGGGCCAAACCGGCCCCCTGGACCACCGGCAACGCCAGGCCCTCCGACGAGGCCGTGATCATAACCCATAATTGGGACGAGATCCGCACGCTGATGTGGAATTACGTGGGCATAGTCCGCAGCAATAAGCGCCTGGAGCGGGCCGATAAGCGCATCAGGCTCATTTCGGAGGAGATAGTTAAGTATTACTGGGACTTCCTCCCCACCCGCGACCTGCTGGAGCTGCGCAATATCGCCTGCCTCGCGGGCGCCATAATAAATTCGGCGCGCCGCCGCAAAGAAAGCCGCGGCCTGCACTATACCGTGGATTATCCCCGGCCGTCCGCCCGCTTCCTGAAACCCACGCTGGTGGACCGGTACCCGGGCTGACCCGGCCGCTTAAACTTATGGATAAAATCATCGTCAGCGGAGCGCGCTCTCACAATCTCAAGAACGTCAGTCTGGAGATCCCCAAAGGTAAGCTGGTCGTCATTACCGGGCTTTCGGGCTCCGGCAAATCCACGCTCGCTTTCGACACCATCTACGCGGAAGGCCAAAGGCGCTACGTGGAATCCCTGTCAGCCTACGCGCGCCAGTTCCTGGAACAGATGGACAAGCCCGACGTGGATTCCATAGAGGGCCTTTCCCCGGCCATCGCCATACAGCAGCACACCCCGTCAAAGAACCCGCGCTCCACGGTAGGCACGGTCACCGAGATCTACGACTACCTGCGCCTGCTGTTCGCCAAGGCCGGCCGGCCTTACTGCCCCGCCTGCCATAAACCCATAAAAGCCTGGTCGGCGCAGGGTATAGCGCAGGAAATACTTTCCAAGTACGGCGGCAAAAAGACCAGGATCTTCTCCCCGCTGGTACGCGGACGCAGCGGCACTTACGAGGAACTTTTTGCGCGTCTGCGCAAAAGCGGGTTCACAAAGGCCCGCGTCGACGGCAAGGTCTTCCAGCTCGAGACCCCGCCCGCCCTGAAGCGCTATATAAAGCACGACATAGACCTGTTCGTGGACGAATTCACCGTCGAGGTCTCCGACCGCGAGCGCCTGAGCGAGGCGGTGGAACTTGCCCTGGCCCAGTCCAAAGGCCTGCTGAGCGCGGAGACCGGCGGCGAGGCGGCGCTGTACAGCGAGAAGAACGCCTGCCCTTCCTGCGGTATCAGCTTCCCGGAAATGGAACCCCGCCTTTTCTCCTTTAATTCCCCCCACGGCGCCTGCGCCGAATGCGGCGGCCTCGGCATTAAGATAGAGATAGACCCGGACCTGGTGGTGCCGGACAGGTCCAAGTCCGTCAACGGCGGGGCGCTGGAGGCCTGGGCCAACCCGGTCACCACCCGCACGCACAGGTGGAAGGGCTCCTGGTCCGGCTATTACGCGGAAATGCTGAACACCGCCGCCGCCGAGAACGGCATCAGCCTGGATAAACCCTGGAAAGACCTGCCGAAAGCCCACCGCGACATCCTGCTCAACGGTGCCGGGGACTTCGAAGGCGTGGTCACCAACCTGAAGCGCCGGCACAACGAGAGCGAATCCGAATTCGTAAAAGAAGAGATCTACACAAAATTCATGCGTGAGACGGTCTGCCCCGCGTGCAAAGGCCTGCGGCTCAAACCCGAAGGCCTGAGCGTGCTTGTTGGCGGCAGGAATATCGCGCAGATCACCGAGCTGCCCATCGCCGCGGCCAGGACCTTCATGGCCGCGGTCGAGCTTACCGAAAAAGAGCGCGCCATCGCCCGCCTCATCCTCAAAGAGATTAATTCCCGCCTGACCTTCCTTAATAACGTCGGGCTCGGCTACATCTCGCTGGACCGACGGTCGGAAACGCTGTCCGGCGGCGAAGCACAGCGCATCCAGCTGGCCACGCAGATAGGTTCGGGGCTCACCGGCGTGCTCTATGTGCTGGACGAGCCCACCATAGGCCTGCACCAGCGCGACAACGCGCAGCTTATAAACACCCTGAAGTCGCTGCGCGACATCGGCAACACCCTGCTGGTGGTGGAACACGACGAGGCGGTTATCCGCGGCGCGGACCACGTGATAGACCTGGGGCCCGGCGCCGGCCTCGCCGGCGGCCATATAGTGGCCCAGGGCACCCCCGCCCAGATAATGAAGAACCCGAGATCCGTTACCGGCCCTTTTTTGAGCGGCAGACTCTCCACCACCATAAAACGCGACCCGCGCAAGCATTCGGGCAGGTTCCTGGAATTCACCGGGGCGCGCCAGTTCAACCTAAAGGACGTCGACGTTAAAATACCGCTGGGGCTGTTTGTCAGCATCTGCGGCGTTTCCGGCTCGGGCAAGTCCACCCTGCTTTACGAAATAGTCTACAAGGCGCTGGCCAAGGAACTTTACGGTTCAAAGGAAATTCCGGGGGTCTACCGCGCCATGAAAGGCGCCGGGCAGATAGACAAGGTCATAATCGTGGACCAGTCCCCCATCGGGCGCACGCCCAGGTCCAACCCGTCGACTTACAGCGGCGTCTTCAACCATATCAGGGACCTCTTCGCCGCCCTGCCGGAAGCCAAACGCCGCGGCTACGAACCCGGCCGCTTCTCTTTCAACGTTAAAGGCGGCCGCTGCGAGGCCTGCCAGGGCGACGGCACCATAAAGATCCAGATGCAGTTCCTGCCCGACGTCTACGTAAAATGCGACGAATGCGGCGGCCACAGGTTCAACGAGGACACCCTGGCCGTAAAGTTCAAGGACCACAGCATCGCGGACGTCCTGAACCTGTCGGTGGAAGAAGCGCGCAGCCTCTTCTCCGAGATCCCCCGGATCTCCAAGATACTCGCCACCATGAGCGAAGTGGGCCTCGATTACCTGAAGCTGGGCCAGAGCGCCACCACCCTGTCCGGCGGCGAGGCGCAGCGCCTCAAACTGGCGGAGCAGCTGGCCCGCCGGGCCACCGGCCGCACGCTTTACATCCTGGACGAACCGACTACCGGCCTGCATTTCGCCGACGTCGAGAAGCTGCTGAAAGTGCTGCACCGCCTGGCCGATACCGGCAACACGGTGCTGGTCATCGAACACAACCTGGATGTGATCTCGGCTTCCGACTGGCTGATAGAGATGGGCCCGGAAGGCGGCGACGCCGGCGGCAGGCTGGTCTTCTCCGGGCCGGTCTGCGACGTGCTCAAAGCGCGCGGCTCCCATACCGGCGCCTATCTCAAAGAACACCTGGCTATCAAGAAGTCCGGGCTCTGCGCATGAAGCGCGTCCTGCTGATCACCCCCCGCTTTCCCTTCCCCTCCATCAGCGGCGGGGAAAAATGGGCGGCCACGCTGGCCGAAGGGCTGGCCAAGGACCACGAAGTTTCCCTGTTCTCGTTCACCTGCCCCGGGGCCGAAGCGCACCAGACCGCCCTGGCCATGAGCCTGGAGGGCGGGCCTTTCAAAAAGATCTACCTGCTGCCCAGACCCGACGGCGCCCCCGGCGGCGGGCTGCCGGCGATGCCCGCCCTTTACTGGTCCCCGGCGGCCGCCCGGGCGCTTACGGCCGCCGCCGAAGAAACGGGGGCCGAGATCGCCCATATACTTTTCTCCGAAATGGCCGGTTACGAGTCGGCCTTGCCCGCGTCCCTCCCGGTGGTCTATACGGAGATCGACTCAAGTTATCTCTATCCGTGGAAGTACTACCTCAGGGAAATGGCCGGCTTCAAAGGTTTTTTTAAAGCCGGGGAATTTTTTAACTCCCGCGCTTACGCCCGCCGCCATTACGGGCGCTTCGCGGCCGTCACGTCCATAACCGCCAGCGACGGGCGCGATATCGCCCGCTACCTGAACACCTCGCTGACGGCGGTTACCCCCAACGCCGTCACCCCGGCCTACTTCACGCCGCCTCCCGCCTCGGCCAGGAACGCCGGCGAACTGCTTTTCATAGGCCACTACCCGCATTATCCGAACGAGGACGCGGCGCTGCGCCTGGCCCGCAGCATTTTCCCCGCCGTGAAAGCGGACAACCCGGGCGTGACCCTGACCCTGGCCGGCTCCTGCCCCACCCCCGCGGTGCGGGCCCTGGCCGGCGATTCGGTCCTTGTTCCCGGCACGGCCGCGGACATACGGCCCTTCCTCTGGCGGGCCGGCGTTTTCGCCGCCCCCGTGCGCTACGGCCTGGGCACAAAAGGAAAAATACTCGAAGCCTTCGCCGCCGGGCTGCCCGTAGTGGCCTCAGGCGAAGCCGCCGCCGGCATAGAAGGCGCTGAAAACGGCCGGCACCTGCTGGCGGCCTCGTCCGACCGCGATTTTGCGGCTAAGACCGGCCGGCTGCTGCGTGACCCGGAACTGCGCGCCAGGCTGGCCGCCGCGGCCCTGGACCTTGTCGGGAGGGAATTCTCTTTCTCCGGCGTGGTCGCCGCCGTGAACGGGATCTACGGGAGGGTGCTCGATGGGCGTTGAAGCCCTGCACATAGAGCTGCTGCACGCCTGCCCGCTCAAGTGCCTGGCCTGCGACCACCGCACGCTGGGCGGCGCCCGCCTGAAGCCCGCGGCCCTGAAGTCTTTATACGCCGGGCAGGAATTGAAAGGACTGAAGCTGGTCTCGTTCTCCGGCGGTGAGCCGCTGCTGTATCCCGGCCTGGGCGCCGTTCTCGCCGGAGCCGCCGCCGCTTTTCCGCGCGCGGCGCTGGTCCTCCTGAGTTCGCTTTACAACACCACAAAGGTCCTGCGGCTGCTGAAGCGCCTGCCCCCCGCGGTGCGCCTGCGCCTGCATATCGGCTCTTCACTGGACGGCCCGGCCGCTATCCACGACGCGATGCGCGGCCGCCCCGGGGCCTTCGCCGCGCTGAAGACCTCGTTAGCCGCCATCAGGCATGACTTCCCGGGACTTTCCTTCGGCCTGACCTTCACCGCGACGAGCGGCAACGCCGCCTCCTTCTACGCCGCCTGGACCGAGGCGAAGCGCCTCGGCGCCCCGCTGGCCCCGCAGTTCCTGGTGCCGAACGTAAACACCGCGGGCCTGGAACCGGGCGCGGCGGCGAGGCGGGCGCTGGCCGACGGCCTGCGGCGCGCGCTGGCCGAATGCGTCTCCGCGGCGCCGGAGGCCGCGGCTCTGCGCCAGGCCCTTAATTTCCTTGGCGGCGGACCGGCCGGGGGCTGCGGCGCGGGCGCCACTTTTCTGATGTTCGCCCCGGAAGGCGAATTCTACCTGTGCCCGTTCCATAAGGATATAAAAGCCCCTTTGTCCCGGCCGGAGCTGCTCCGCCCGCCGGCCGCCGGCCACAGGACCAGGCATTGCGTTAATTGCTTCCTGCGCTGCGCCAGATAGGCTTTGATATAATTAAATTCATGAGGAAAGACGGCTTACGTAAACTCCTGGCGCTGGCCCGCGTTGAATGGCGGCTGCGCCAGCAGAGCACTTTCCTCGGTTTCCTCTGGACCCTGCTCAACCCGGCGCTTATGTTCGCCGTGCTCTACGGCCTGTTCGTCAAGTGGCTGGGGCGCGGCCAGGGCGATTACGCCGTCTTCCTGCTCATCGGTATAGTGGAATGGAACTTCTTCGCATCCGCCACCTCTAACGCCCTGTCGAGCCTGCTGCGGCGGGCGCCGCTGATGACCAACTATCCGCTGCGCGCGGAAATACCGGTACTGGCTTCCGTACTCAGCGTCTACTTCTCTCACCTCCTCGAGCTGGCGGCCCTGGCCGCGCTGCTCAGCATCCGGCAGGGCGGGACCGCGGCCTCCTGGCTCTGGCTTATACCGCTGGACCTGGCCTACCTTGGCCTGGCGGCGGGCACGGGGCTGCTGCTGGCCGGTCTTTTTGTTTTCTATTCCGATCTCGAACGCATCTGGGGGATAATCCTCACCGCCGGGTTCTTCCTGACGCCGGTTTTCTATCCCCTGGCCGTGCTGGCGCCCGAGAAAAGCCGCCTGCTGGCTTTCAGCCCGCTTACGGCCGTCATCGAGAGCGCCCGTCTGGCCCTGGCCGGGTCCGCCCCCGGCGTAACGGCGTTAGCCTGTCTTATCCTGTGGGCCGCCGCGGCCCTGGCCGCCGGACTGGCCTTCCTGCGCTTCAAGCGCGCCGCCATAGGGGACGCGCTGTGACCGGACTTACCGTCAGCAACATCTCCAAATCATACCGCGTGGAACTGCCGCGCGAAGACGCTCTTTCGGCCCTGATACGGTTCTTCAGCGGCCGTTCACCCACCCGCAGTTTCGACGCGCTTTCCGGCGTTTCTTTCGAACTGAAGCCCGGCGCGGCGCTGGCTTTGTGCGGCCCCAACGGGTCGGGCAAGACCACGTTGCTTAAAGTACTGGCCGGCATAACGGCCCCCTCCGGCGGGACCGTCTCTTTCGACGGAAAAAGAACGTGCCTGCTCGGTTTCGCTTCGATCCTGCAGGACCGTCTCAGCGTGAAAGAGAACGCCCGTCTTTGCGCCGTTTTCTTCGAACTGCCGGGCGACCCGGCGAAGAACGCGGAAGCGGTCATGGCCGCGGCCGGCCTGGAGCATCTGCGCAACGCCAGGGCGGGCGAGCTCTCCGCCGGCATGAAACTGCGGCTCCCGTTCATGGCCGCGCTCGCCTCCGGCGCCGATCTTTTCCTGATAGACGAGGCCCTCGCCGTCGGCGACGCGGAGTTCCGCGCCCGGTGCCTGAAGGAGCTTAAAACGCTTAACGCCCGCGGCGCCATACTTGTTTTTGCGACGCACGACGCCCAACTGGCGCGGGCCATGGCCGGGGAGGTCCTGACGCTCGATAACGGGCGCGTGACGTACCGCGGCCCGTCGGATAAACTGCCGGGGACCCGCGCGCCGAGAGTGCCCGGAGCCGAGTTCAAAGAGGGCCTGCGCCGCTTCCCCCTGCTGCACGCCCGCCTGAAAGCCTCCGGCTTCACGCTTTCCGAGGCCCCGCCCGCCTCCGACGACGAGCTCCTGCTCGTCCATTCCCCCTCCTGGCTGGCCCGCCTCAAGGCCAACGACCTCAGCGGACAGGAAGAAACGGAACTGGCCATGCCGCACTCGAAGCTGACATTGCCGCTTTCGTGGCGCATGGCCGGCGGCACCATAACCGCCGCGCGCGCCGCCGCCGCGGCCGGCGGCCTGGGCGTCTTCCCCTACGGGGGCGGACATCACGCTTTCCCCGACCGCGGGGAAGGTTTCTGCCCGGTCAACGACATGGCGATAGCGGCCCGGGTCCTTGGCAGGGAAGGGGCGGTGAAGAATCCCGCCGTCATAGACCTGGACGCGCACCAGGGCAACGGCACGGCCTATATCGCGCTAGCCGGCGGCCTGAAGACCTTCTCCGCGCACAAAGCCGACGGCTACCCCAGCCGCCGGGTGCGTTCCGTCATGGACGTGGATATCCCGGCCGGCTCCGGCGACGAGGCCTACCTGGCGGCCGTAAAGAGGGGTGTGACCGATTTCCTGGAGATGGTGAAACCCGACTTCGTCTTCGCGCTCTGCTCCGCCGACGCGTACGAGAAAGACCCGCTGGGCGGGTTGAAGGTTTCCATGGAAGGGCTTAGGAAGAGGGACGAATTCCTTTTCGGTACGCTGGCGCGGCTTAAGATCCCCGCCTGCCTGGTGCTGGGCGGCGCCTATAGTTCTCCCGAAGAGTCGGTCCAGATAAATTTCAACACCATAAAGGCCGCGGCCGCGGCTTATCCGTCATTTAACAAGATCGTAGGCGTATAGGTGGTAAACGAGGGCGCGGCGCGCGAAGGCCGGCGCCATGAAACCCTCCGTCCCGGACCCCGACTTAAGCGCCAGGCGCGCCGCCCAATAGGCGGCGGTGGGGCCGGTCAGGTCCGCCTTGGCGGCCAGCCGCCAGCCGCTTTTACCGGGCCCTTTCAAATATTCTCCCTCTCCATGTATCTTCGTCACGTAGGCCTTGTCGGCCAGCGCGGCATATTTGCGCCCCAGCCGGTGCGCCGTATTGCGCACCCAGGCGATGATCACCAGGCGCGCGCCGTTCCTGGCGGCCCTGGCCGTCTCTGCGAAAAAGACCCGCAGGTCGGGCACATGCTCGGTGGACTCGCACGCCCAGACCAGGTCGAAGGAATCTTTTTGAAAGGGCAGGGCCAGCATAGAGGCCCTCGAGAATTTCACGCGGGCGGAAAGCCCCCTGGTTTTGGCGGCGGCCCGGGCCGCTGCCGCCTGGTAGGCCGAGACGGTTACGCCGCGTATCGCAAGGCCTCGGTATTTGTCGGCCAGCAGCAGGCTCGACCCGCCCCGTCCGCACCCGGCGTCGAGCAGCGCGGCCTTAGGCGCGGGCTTGCCCAGGTAATCGAACCCGAACCTGGAGAGCTCGGTCTCGGACTCGTGTATGAGTTTTTCCGCGTCCGCCCCGCCGGCGATACGCCGCCTGAACGCGGCGGCGTCGTAAACCAGCCCGTTGTGGTGATGGATCACTCCGTCGGCGGCCAGCCGCCAGTTAAAATCCTTTCGCTTTGAATCGTAGAGGGCGCCGACTTTTTTCAGCCACGGGACGTCCGCTTTCATTTAAATCCCCCGGAGCAGGCCGCGGCCAGCCGCGCGGCCGAGGCGGCCGGGGAATGGCGCGCCGCGAAAAGGACCGCCCGTGCCGATCTCTTTTCCCCCTTAAGCCCGCGCATGACCGCCAGGGCCGCCGGCATCGCCGTCATTTCCCGGACATAGGCAGCGTGCAGCGCCGCCACGGTCCCGGCGGGGAACCGCCCGGCGCCGGAGAAAAGGAAGAACCTGGAATAATTG
>Ga0209212_1003237_pt1 | contig 21823 bp, 21 predicted proteins | sample RifGroC2_FD_183996 | JGI IMG/M metagenome (GOLD analysis project Ga0209212, IMG submission 183996) | Groundwater microbial communities from Rifle, Colorado, USA - Groundwater C2 (SPAdes) (version 2) | ecosystem: Environmental > Aquatic > Deep subsurface > Groundwater | place: Rifle, Colorado... | reverse complement strand
TAGGGTATCTAATCCTATTCTCTCCCCACGCTTTCGTCCATGAGTGTCAGGACTGTCCCAGCAAACTGCTTTCGCTTTTGGTGTTCCTGCTGATATTAACGGATTTAACCCCTACACCAGCAATTCCGTTTGCCTCTTCCAGCCTCTAGCCCATCCATATCTCCCGCGGCCTCAGAGTTGAGCTCTGAGATTTAACAGGAGATGTAATGAGCAACCTGCGGACGCTTTACGCCCAATAAATCCGGATAACACTCGGGGCACTCGTATTACCGCTGCTGCTGGCCAATTAGTATAAATTGCCATTGGACTATATCACCATCCTAATATATTTTAGGATGCCCGGCGTCTTATAGTAGTGCAGATTTCTAATTAGATATAATTAGAGAACTACTATCTCTCCCCGAAGGGATCAGTCTCTGAGGGGTTAATTATAATTTAAATAATTTATAACAACTTCCCTGCTGATTGTCTAACCACTACGCAACAGATTAATATGATTAGAGTTTCCAGCATATAAGCCGAGTTATGCATCTTAATGTTACCACTAAGAGTCGCGCTCAAATAATACGAAATTTTTACTGCTAATTTTAAGTTCACGAGTTTAGCAGCCCCTTATTCCTCTGGTACCGTCAAAGTTCTTCCCAGAGAAAAGTATTTTACACCCCAAAGGGCTTCATCATACACGCGGCGTCGCTCCTTCAGCCTTTCGGCCATTGAGGAATATTCTTGACTGCAGCCTCCCGTAGGAGTCTGGGCAGTGTCTCAGTCCCAGTGGGCCGGGTCATGCTCTCACACCCGGTACCTGTCATAGCCTTGGTGAGCCGTTACCTCACCAACTAGCTGATAGGACATAGGTTCCTCCCGAAGCGTCGGAACTTTAAGTAACTGCCATGTGACAGTCACTATTATCGAGGATTATTCCAGATTTCTCCGGGTTATACTCGACTTCGGGGTAGATTACCAATGCGTTACTCTCCCGTTTGCCATGGCCACCGAAGTGACCATTCGACTTGCATGCCTTAGACACGCCGCCAGCGTTCATCCTGAGCCAGGATCAAACTCTCTGTAATATATTTTACTTGGGTTAAACCAAGGACTTTTTATACTTGTGCTTTCAAGTTGAATGGTCGCTAATACGGGGTATTGAGCTTCCATTCATGGTTGTTTGGAAGAATTAGCGCCTGTTAGCGCTCAAATTCTTTATTCACTTGTCAACGTTCGTTTCTTCAAATTTGAAAGAAAAAACTAAAGATACAAATCTATATATCCTTAGTTCTTGCTTTCATGTGTAACTAAATTGTCCGGAATTTAGTTGATGAACTTGTTGAAAATTACAGAATTAATATACCTAAAGCTCAAGAAGTATTAGGTATTAATAATAATATAGTAAAACGCAGGGGCTGTCAAGTGTTTTTGCCTAATATTAAATTATTATAAAAAATGCCTTAAATTAGCATTTTTTTATAATAATAATCCCTGATTATTACTGCAATTTTATGTCTTCTAGCTTCACACTTAGTAACTTAGACACACCCTCAATAGTCATGGTAATACCATAAAGCACAGCTGCCCGACGCATAGAAGCACGGTTATGGGTAATAATGATAAATTGGGTCTTGTGCGACAGATCATCTAGAATTTTAGCCAGCCTTTCAGAATTAGCCTCATCAAGAGCGGCGTCTACTTCATCTAATACCACAAAAGGGCTGGGGTTGGCTGAGATAATAGCACAAATTAGAGCAATGGCGACCAGGGCTCTTTCACCGCCTGACAGCATGGCAATAGCCTTAATCTTTTTGCCTGGAGGCGTAGCTTGAATTTCAATGCCTGCCAAACCAGTGGCATTATGCTTTTGTAAATATTTTAATTTTCTCAGTTGATTATCCTGCTCTGTCCCTTCTGCCTCTTCAGCCATTTGATCAGCCATTACTTTAACAATTTTGGCGTTGCCACCGGAAAAAAGTATTTTAAAATATTCTTCAAACTTTTGACTAATATGTTTAAACTCCTTGTCAAATTGTTCCTTGATAGTCAGATCTAATTCTTTAATAATACTTTCCAAAGATTTAATAGTCTGGCTCAAATCAGTCGATTGCTCTGACAGAAAATCATGGCGTTCCTTGGTTTCTTCATATTCTTTAGCAATGGCTGGATCAATGCCACCAATCATTTCCAGCTGGCTTCTTAATTTCAAAATCTTTTGGTGAGTTTCCGCTTGATCTGAATGTTCTTTCACTTTATGTTCCTTAATCTCCTTGAGGAAATTGTAGTTATCGCGTATTTCTTTTTCTAAATCCTCTAACCTAGTTTCATAGCGGGCGGCATTAACTTGCAGATCATTAAGTTTAATAGTCAGCTGATTAATATCCATTTGCAGACCCTGAACCTCTTTCTGTTTAGCAAAAAGCTGACTGGTTTTATTCTCCTGGGCACTGTTGAATTCATTGATTTGCTGTCTAACCTTCGACAATTGCTCTTCTAATTTATTCAATTCCTGTTCGACAGCCTGCTTGTCTTTGTTTAAACTGCCATGATCTACGTTTTTATCAACTTGAGCTATCTTTTGTTTAACCTGGTCTTGCTGGCTAGAAATTTGTTTTTGTCTATCCTGTAAAAATTCCAGTCTCATTTGGTAGGAGTTAATCTCCAAACCCAGACTATTTAATTGACCGGATAAATCATCTCGGTCTGTGGCTAACTGCAATAGTTGCTGTTGTAATTCAGTGGCTTGCTGAGCGCGGCTATCAGATGTAGATTGTAAGATACCTTGCAATTCTTTTTTTAATAGTTTTAATTCAGCCTTAATCTCGGCTAAATCATCTAGCTGGAAGGCCTTGTCTAAACGCTCCACAATATCCTTCACTTGCTGGGACAAGCCAGAACCAGGACGATCAACTATTTCTCGAACGGCTGACAATTCTTTATTCAGCCCCTGCCACTGTTGGTTAAGGTCAGTTTGTTTAGTTATGAGCTTCTGCTGTTTAGCGGTCAGATCTTTAATTACTGTTTGTAAATGTTCCATTTCCTGTTGAGCACTGTCCACTTCCTGTTTTAATTCCTGGCTGCGAGTTTGCCACAAAGACAAATCAAAATTACCACTATTTTCTAATTTGACTTCCAAACGAGCTTCTAATTTATGTAATTGAATATTGAGCTTGTCTTTTTCAGATTGTAAACGATTTAACTGCTGTTGTAAATCATTGAACTCCCGACTGACTGTGCGATCACCTTCCAATTTGGTTAAATCCTTGTTCAACAAAACTATCTTTTTTTCTTTTTGTCTTTTCTGTTGCTCTAATTCCAAGAACTGTTGGTTATATTCTTGAAACTTATCATTAATATCCTGCCAGAGCTGGCTGTAATAGTTGAATTGCAGATCATTCAATTCAATCTCTAATTCGTCTCGCTTTTGCAAACGATTAACCTGGCGCGTCAGGCTGTGCAAACGTGGTTTGATTTCTGTTAAAAGCATTTCCGCCTGCTGGAGATTTTCCAAGCTATGGACTAATTTGTTTAATGATTCATCGCGCTTGATCTGATATTGTTTGACACCGGTAGCTTCATCAAAAAATTCTTTGCGCTCACCCAAAGAAGTGTTTAAAAAACCCTCCACCATACCCTGGCCAATGACACTGTAGGTCTTTTGGCCGAAATTAGATTTGGCTAACAGCATCTGAATATCATAGAGTCTAACCTTGCTGTCATTAATTAAGTATTCGCTATTGCCATCGCGGTACAAACGACGAGTTAAAACCATCTGGGAATAATCAACCGCGGCTTGACCATCTTCATTATTTAAATACAAAGAAACTTCGGCCATACCCAATTGGCCTTTCTTATCCGAACCAGAAAAAATAATATCATCGCTCTTTTTGCCACGCAAAGTTTTCATACTCTGCTCACCCAGAGCCCAACGCACCGCATCAGCTACATTAGACTTACCGGAGCCATTGGGTCCAACAATGGTGGTAATACCCCGGCGCTTATTACCATTCATATATCCGGGAAAAACCAAAACATTCTTTTGGGCAAAAGACTTAAAACCTTGAATTTCCAGTTTCTCTAAATACATACAAAAAAAGCCACACTGGGACTTAGAATTATATTGTTATTATATAATACTAGAAGGAAAAAGTAAAAACCGCCTAATAAGCGGTTTTATATTATGTTGTGTCTTCAAAATTTTTTATAAATCCAATCATGATGACCGGTGACTAAAAACAATACCTTGAGACCTGAGAAAAACCCACTGGGTTTTTCTCAGGTCTCAAGTTATAATATGCATTATGTCAATCAGACTTACAGCTAAAGTAAAAAGCCCGGCATGGTGCTGGGCTTTTAAAATTTCATTATCTCATAATGATTTTTTATTTATGGCATAGTTTTTATGACATATTTTTATTAGATCATTAATTGCTAAAATGTTGCCTATTATTTGACTACTGATACTAACCATTATTTTCCCCCTAGACTTTCTAATATAGCTGTGTTTTTAGTAATTAATGACGTTAATGAGCTTTTTTCAATTGTGAAGGTACTTTATTTTAAAATATATTAATTCTTACTATCCTAATATTACTTAAAAGGTTTTATTAAGAAAATAATAATAAACCATTGCTAGGATATATGAAGAAATAATGACAACAAAAAAAGCAATGGTCAGACTGATAATTAGACCCATCAGGCCTTTATCTGTTTCCAGTGCTTTGCTCCTTATTGTTTTGTAATTGCGCCAACTGATCTGAAAAATATCAAAAGTAGTGGCATTAGACAAAGATTTCATACTGTTTTTTTGTTTTTTGTTTTTGTTTGGGGATAGTTCCTAACCATCTATTTACAGTATAGCATACTTTCAATGCTTGGTCAATGTGGATAACTCTAAAAATCACTAGCCTAAACGTTTTTTGATCTCTTTAGCTAAACGCGAAGGCGTAATTCTAGATTTGAGGAAGAAATAATCAGCTCCTAGCTTCTTGGCCTTGGCAATATCAGCGTCTTGGGCGCTGTTGGAAATGACCATAATCGGGGTTTTTTTGGTTGATTCATTTTTACGCAATTCTTCAATGGCCTTAAAACCATTCATAGCTGGCATACTAATGTCCATGATAATAATATCAAAGTCGCCCTGCTTAGCCTTTTTCAAGCCCCAGGCTCCATTAGCTGTTGGTTCTACCTGCATACCCTCCTTTTCCAATCTAGACTGATACATTTTCAAAATAGAGACCTCATCTTCAATAATGAGAACCTTAGAGCCGGAGTTTGGCTGATCAGCTGATTTAGCCGTCTTAATCTTGTTAGCTTTCTTAACCATTTTCTTGGAAGGTTTAATACCATCGGATTCATCAACCACATCTTCACCGGCGAAAATCTTTTTAACCTTTTTCAAAAGCTGACTAGGCGTTAAATTAGATTTCACGAAATAGCCATTAGCCCCTTCAGCCATACCCCTCTCTACTTCCGAGCCCTGGCCTAAGTTAGAGAAGATATAGATAATAGCTGGCTTGGTAACTGGATCCTGACGTAATGCTTTGAGAACTTGAAAGCCATCCATCTTGGGCATAATTAAATCCAACAAAATTAAATCCGGTTTTTCTTTTTTAGCGATGCGCAAGCCCTCAGCTCCATCCGGAGCCGACACAATGGTGTAGCCCTCTGACTCAAACTTCATGGTGTACATATCCACCAAGTATTGTTCGTCTTCAATTATGAGAATTTTTTCTGGCATATATTTAATATAAATTTATTTTTCCTTTTCCAAAGCTAGTCTAAGTGAAAATAGTGTTTCTGATTTAAGCTTTGTTTTTGCCCAGGCTTTTTGTTTTTCGGTCAATAGTTCACCCATACCCGCCAAAATATTTCTATCATTTAACTTTTCTATAGCATCAACGGCTTTCTGCAAAAAATCCTTATAAGACATATTCATACGAGTTTCAACAATCTTTTTGTTCACCGACCAATCATGTGCCAACATAAACTGCACATCAAAAATATCACGGTTAGTTTTACCAATGCGTTCATACATTGCACAAAGTTTATTGGCAGACATGTCTTCCTTTATCATTACCTGCATAGAAATACCGAGAAATGACTTGATGTCATATTTTGAAGCAAACTTCCGACGATTAATTTCCACTTTAACATTTTGTGCATTAACATCTTTCTGGTCATAGGCTAAAATATAAACAAGATTAAATCTCTTCTTTCTGGCTTCTTTTAATTTACCGTAATTTTCTAATATTGTTTTAACACGCTCGAAGACATAATCTTCTTTGGCAACATCAAGTAAATCAAAAGCTAAATCCACGGAAAAACGATCAAGATTATAGAAAAGAGTCGCCGCTGTTCCGCCCTTAAATCCTAAAATAGTGCCGATAGTCGAATCAGCATAAATATCTTTTAAAATTTTTACAAGAATATTTTTATGTTTTGCGATATTTAAAGTCATATGTTTATTGTATTAGATCTCTTTTATCTGCTTCATAATACATTTTCACCATTTTAGCCATGCGTTTATTGCCACCGTAAATAGGCAAGATATTGTTTATCTTTTCCCAATTTAAAACAGACAGATTGTCAAAGTGATAATTCTTATTAAGATAAACAACATCCAAAAATGCTCTTTCTGGCGAAGCGATATTATAATTATCCCTCGACTCTATACCTGCCTGATTAGTCAGAATAGTATCTTTAATTTTACGATAAACATATCGTTGTCCATCACACTCAATTTCCTTGGTGGTATATGACGCAACAAAAATCTGACCATACAATTGAAAAGTAATTCCTGCCGCCCCCAAAACTGTTTCCAAACCGATATATGAAGGAGTATATATTTTTGTAGCCAATTCATATTTATCATAATTCTTATCCTTTGAATAAATACCCCTACGGATAGCGTTCAATTTCCCGGCCTTAACATAGCGGTTAATCTTTTTTTTAACAAAATTTACATCCGATTCTCTCCATAGCAAAACTACGTCTTTAAAGGTCAAGACGGTTTTATTTGATCTCATTAGGTCTAAAATATAGTCTTTTGTCATAGTATTGTTATTCTATGCTCTATAGGTACCCAAATATGGGTACCTTTAGTTTAAATTATATACTATAACCAAAATAAATGCAAGCAATTTGTGATAATATAATACACCGACGATTTAAACTAAACCACCTTACCCTCCAAAGTCTTAGGCGGTTGTTTGTTAATTAAAGGAATAGTAAAGCAGAACTTGGATCCCTGAGCCGTACCTTTGCTTTCCGCCCAGATTTTACCTTTGTGGGCTTCAATCATCATCTTACCAACAAACAGACCTAGGCCAGTGCCTTCGGTATGCACAATGGAAGTATCTTTGCCACGGGAAAACTTCTTAAATAAATTTGGCAGATCCTTTTCAGCAATACCCATGCCGGAATCAGACACGCAGAAGTAGGCCTTGTCTGCCTGTTTTTGTAAACTAACCGTCACTCCACCCTTCTTAGTATACTTAATAGCATTATCAATGAGGTTAATCACTACCTGTCTAATTTTTTCTTCATCCATATCTACCATAATCTGTTCTTTAGGCGGACTATACTTAAGGTAGATCTTTTTCATTTCCGAGGTATGAGACAATTCCTCAACTACTGAAGCTACAGTATCAGTTAAATCTTCTTTAGCAAAATTGAATTGCAAGCGACCTGATTCAATGCGAGAAATATTTAAAAGATTCTCTACTAGATGAATCAAACGTTCGTTTGATTCATAGACCTTGTAGAGGTTCTCATCAACAGTAGGGGCTAGTTTACCAAAACTGCCTTCCAACATCATAGACACATAGCCTTTGATAACTGTCAGCGGAGTACGCAATTGATGGGAAGCAATGGAGATAAACTCAGATTTGGCTTCATCCAATTTACGTAATTCAGTATTAGCCTGTTGCAAATCAGCTGTAGCCCGGCTTACCTCCTTAGTCAGCTTGATATTAAACTTTTTAGTTTGTTCATACAGAGTGGCATTTTCCAAAGCAATGGCCACTTGTGAAGAAATAACCTTCAGAACTTCAATATCTTCTTGATTGTAAATATCACCAGATTCTTTGGCACCAAAAGCAATGACGCCGATAGCCTTGTCTTTGACATTCAAAGGCACTAAAACTTCTACGCCTAAACGACCGTTAAATTCTTTGACAAACTTTTTAATAATCGGCACATCCAGACTCTTTAATTCATCGAAGATAATAATCTTGTCATGTTTTAAGAACGAGTCATAGATCTTGGTATATTCGCTAACAGGTATTCTCTTGCTACTGGGTTCAAAACCATGATTGTAGGACACCAAAAGATTCTCACCCTTCTTGTCAAAAGTCAAAACAGCCATGGCCTTCATATGGAAAGCACCGCGTAGAGATTTGTATATAAAAGAAAACAAACGCTTGGCCACCAAAGTGGTAGACAAATGTTCTGATAATCCAGCTATCACCTTCTTAGAGTCATAGAGGGAAGTAAAGAGATACTTATTAGCGAAACGATAGACTCGACCGCGTAACACGGAGAATAGAGACACAGCAATCATCAACAGCACTATATCTATCCAGCCATAATACTTAGGTAAGAAATATAGGCCCAGATACTTCAGAACCACGGGAGGCACCAAAGTCAACACCAAAGAAATGATATAGACAGTGGACTTGCGTAAGACTAGCTTGATATCCATGAGACGATATGAAACAATTGCATATCCTATAATAAAAAGAAAAATCAGAATAAAAATATACCCAGCAGGATAAAAGGGTATCCCGTAATCACCAATAGCATCTACTGATGAAAACACATAAAAAATAACAGCAATTAAAAATGATCTTATTTGCAACTTTTTACTTTTTATCCGAATATTTTTAGATAACGCCCCTGTAGACTTAGAATAATTCAGAATAGCCAAAACAACAAAAAAAGTCATGATGGCCACGAAAATCCAAAAAAATGGATTCAAAATACCCGCCTTAGGATAAACACCAAAATCATATTGTATATATTTATTTACAAGGTATGGTGTAAAGATTAACAGCACCTCGCAGATTAAAGAAATTAAATAAACTACGCCTAAAAATATTTTGTATTTTATTTTTTTATAATTTTCAGTAAAAACTATAGTAAAATGAAAAAATGTGACGGGTAGAGCAATAATACCAAAATAACAAATTTTACTAAAAACATTAAGAATTAAATCACGATTTTTAACTATATATTCAACGGGGCTAAAAAAAACAAAAAAACTAAATTGCCAAAAAAATGTAAACAAACAAATAAAGAAAAATAAGCGTGCTAAAGGAGATGTTCTATTTTTTATATACAAATATAAACCCCATAGCATTAATAATATGCAACTCACTAATAATGGCGTATTATATATATTCCAAAACATAATAAAGTTAGTTTCTAGAATCTAGCGCAACAGCGCCATTAATTAATTGATTAAATATTTGATAAGGTTTCTTGAAACCGAGGGTCTGTCTAGGGCGACCATTAAGCAAGCCCTGCACCTTCTTCACTTCATAACGTGATACCTTGTTGAAGTCTGTACCTTTCGGGAAGAATTGTCTGACTAAACCATTGGTATTCTCATTGGTACCTCGTTCCCAAGGACTTCGTGGATGGGCAAAATATACTTTGACATCTGTAATATTTGTAAACAGTTTGTGTTTGGCCATTTCCCGCCCCTGATCGTAAGTCATAGACAATTTCATCTGTGCCGGCAATTTCTTCACTTCTTTGGCAAAGGCCTTGGCGACTGTGAGTGCTTCTCTGTTTTTCAACGGGACAAGAATAGTCGTGCGGCTCGTGCGCTCTACCAGAGTGCCAAGAGCCGAGCGATTGTTCTTTCCGACAATCAAATCACCTTCCCAGTGTCCGGGAATTATCCTGTCAGCCACTTCTGCCGGTCGTTCTTCAATAGACAGCATATCCTCAAATTTCCGCTCAATTTTGACTTCTTTGGACTGTTTGTATCTCCGTTTGTGATTGCGACGCAAACAGGTGGTCAACTCTTTCTTGAGGGAACCACGAGGCAGGATGTAGATATAGGTGTAAATCGCCTCTGGCGATATGCGCATAGTCATATCTTCAGGATAGTCTGTTTTGAGTTCTTCTGCAATCTGCCGTGGCGACCACTTCTTTTGCAACTTCTTGCGGATATACGTCCACAATTCAAGATTGTCATTGAGTTTGTATTTACCAGATTTCCTTTTGGACGCATTTCTACCAGCACGCTTTTGCGCTTTGGCTGCCCGATATGTATACTGATTACAGCTACCAGCTCGAACTTCTCGGCTGATAGTGCTCACATGTCTGCCCAATACCTTGGCAATGTCATGTAAAGAACATTTCCGCGAGAGCATCCGACTGATTTCCTCTCGCTCTAAATCATTTAATCTTTGATATTTTTTCATAGAAATCCAGTGTAGCACTATTGGCACTGCGTGCCAAATGTGTTGCATTAGATTCTAGTCTAAACATATATATAATATCAATATATAGTATTGTTCATTCCCAAGCAAAAATCATGGAGAGGAAGAAAGAGAAAAATCGATTCCTGAAGAAGACTTAGTTTGCCTACATCTGTATGGCAAGCAAACCCAATATAGTCGTGAAACGGAACAGCCCAAACCCATAATTAAAATGGGGGTAGTAGGACCTATACAAAGGTCTGCTGCAGCACAGTTTTGGGAGCTGGCTAATAGCGCAGAATAATAGGTATCCTGAGTAAGTATATTTAGTACTGAATTTGTCTAATGCAATTTATTGCACCCGATAAGGCTAAACACTTCATGGTTTAATTTTTTAAAAATCCGCTATCATTTATGATGGCGGGTTTTATTTTATGATGACAAAAATATAATATTTTATTGTTTAATTGTATTATCAATTGTCGTGACCGAAATGGTTTCTGCGGTTGCCTCTTTGTTTTGTTCATAAACGCCCAAGCCAGAATCAGGGGTGGCTATGGTTTCGGAAGTTGCCTCAGTGGTACTTAATGTTTCTACACCCAACAAACAAACTTCCTGCCAGGGCACATAATGAGAAGAAAAACGTTTGTCCTTAGTTTCGCCGTTAGGATAAACTACAGAATAATCAAAATAGGCATCGGCTCCATTATGAGCGTGTTCAGTGCATTTCTTTTCACCAACCGGTAAATCTAAGGTCTCGATTATTTTAGTTGGTGCTGGCTCGACAATATTGTAAATAACGGGTTTGGTCTGTTTGACTTGGCGACCATCTTTGGTGCCCCAAAAATCAAAATACAAATCATTACCATCAATGCGATACTGAATCAAAATATAATTGCCGGTATCATTCATAAAACGGAAATCCGGTTGAGGACTGTAGATAGTAGCATCAGTACCGGCTGGCTCATAATAGCTAACACGATAAGAATGGTTGCGACGCATAGTAATGGGCAAGCCAGTAGCTAAAGCTGTCCTGAACATAGTCGTGCCAATCTGGCACAGACCGCCACCGTATTCTGGTATGGTTTTATTTTCTTTAATAACCAATTCTGTCAAATAACCAGAGGCAGCATTAATTTCACCCAACACCCCAATCAAAGAAAATTCTTCATCGGGCCTAATTAAAACGCCATTTAAGGTATTAGCTCCGGTTTTAATATTATGTCGACGGTTAACTGGGGAACCGACAAAATTAGAATGACCCGTGCCAATTATTTCTTTAATACCCATTTGTTCTGGCTCGGACATTTCCGTCAAAGCCTTGCTTTCTTTAACTACTAGCTCTAGTTCTCTTGTTCTGTTAACCACAGCTTGGGCAATTTTGGCTGCGCTGGCTTCTAAATCGGTTTCCCAACCGTCTTGTCCTGCTTGAAAAGCCGAAACCCTCTGACCGATCATTTTAAATTTAGCATCAATAGCTGGCTGATCTAAATCAGGAGCAATTTTTTCTTGTAAATATTGAGCGATCTTCTTTTGATTCAAGCCCACAACCACCTCTTTACTAAATCGTCCACCGGTTAATTCTAGAGTGAGCCACTCAATCAGGATTGCCTCTTCTATGACCCGAGTCTGATCTTGATATTTTAAAGTCAGGGGAGCTAGGGTCATTAATTGCTTAGCCTGGTTATCAATATTTAAAGTATCTTTTTTGTAAATTTCCGGCTCCACTTCCTTGTCAATTAAACCAACGGGGTGGGTATCCATGACCGACAGATTTTGTTTCATATCCGCAATGGCTTGATCATAGTCTAAAGATAGGCCTGGAGCCTCGGGCCTAACCCAAAAATTTCCATGTTCATCTTGCACTAGAGTGGCGTTCTGTACGGGTATAGTGAATTGATCAAAGGTGCTAGATAATAGTTCTCTTAATTTATGTTCATCTAAATCAAAAACCAAAGGCACGTGTTTTTTCAAAACCAAACTTTGCAGTTTGTCTTTCCAACTTATCAACCAATTAAAGTCACGGCCGACTTGATAGGCGTCAGCGGCTGTTTGTAAAGCATTGACATTAAACAGGGTATAGGACAAATCAATATCAAAAGACTGGACAGCTGGTTTTACTACCAATTCTTTGTCTTGATAATAGAAAGCTAAACCTTCAGCAAAAACATTAGCCGCTTCTTGAATATGAAAATTAGCTTCTTCTTTAGTTTGACCAGTCAAGCTGAGCTGACCAACTTTGACTCCAGGGTAAATACGGCCTTGATACACTCTTTCCAGGGCTAAACAACCAAACAAAAGCACTAACAAAATAGCCAGCGCAATAATTAATGACACCGGCCAATGATGAGGTAATATTTTTTTCCAAAATTCAGAAGCCATATTAAATTTTTAAAATATCATTTAGTAAACTAGCGGGAGATAAATTCATAGCACTGGCCGTTGGCTCTATTTCAGAACTATAGGTGATAGTAAAATAAATTGTCTGCCCCTCTCGTAGATTCTCAGGCAATTTATTCTTAGGCCAAACCACGGCCTGATTATCATCAACCAAGACTACTATTTCCTGCTCTATACTTTTGACAACAAATTTTAACTTCATTTCTGTTTTACTTTAATAACATGATCCGACTGTTTGAGCCTAGGTAAAGTAATAGTCAAAATACCATTTTTAAAATCAGCCTTGACCTTGTCTTCCACTACTGGATAGGGCAAAATAATGGTGCGGGAAAATTTTCCCCAATAGCACTCACGATACAAATAATCCTTGTAATCTACCTCTTCGTCTAAATGTCTAATACCACGGATAGTTAAAGCATCACCCTGAACAGCAATTTCAATATCTTCGGGTCGGGCTCCGGCCACAGTGGATTTAATGACAATATTATTACCTTGCTGGAAAACATCAACGGACAACTGGCCTTCTTCTTCAGCCAAGTCTAGCCAAGACTCTTCCATTTCGGTATTGGCTTCGGGCAAGGGAGACGTCTCTTCTTTTTTAAGAAAATTACGCATAATTAGCTTTTTACTTTCTGCTATCATTATATCAGAAAAAGAATAAAAACAAAAAAGACCACAGCTCCTAAGCCACAGCCTTTTAAATGATAATTACTATTTACCAATCACCTTGTCAATAATACCATACTGACAGGCCTCATCAGCGCTCATAAACTTGTCGCGGTCAGTATCCTTGTCTATCTGAGCCGAGGTCTTACCAGTATGTTTAGCCAAAATCTTGTTCATCTTGTCCTTAGTGCGTAAAATATGTTCAGCCCTAATCTTGATATCCGTAGCCTGACCTTCCATGCCACTCATTAATTGATGAATCATAATTTCACTGTTAGGTAGGGCAAAACGTTTTCCTTTAGCACCAGCGGCTAACAAAACCGCACCCATAGAAGCGGCCATGCCCACGCAAATTGTGGAAACATCAGATTTCACATACTGCATAGTATCATAAATAGCCATACCCGAAGTGACTGCACCGCCCGGAGTGTTGATATAAAACTTAATATCCTTGTCTTTACTCTCAGCATCTAGAAAAAGAAATTGGGCAATAATAATATTGGCGACATGATCAGTAACCGGCTCACCCAAAAAAATAATACGGTCTTTTAACAATCGTGAATAAATATCATAGGCGCGTTCAATTTGTCCGCTTTTTTCAATAACTGTAGGGATTAAAGGCATATATATAAATTATTAATAATTTTAAAAACTACGGTCTTTGCCCACAATGACCTGTAAAACTTTAGGCAAAACGCCTATTTCATCTAGGGCACTGACTCTGGCTATACCGTCCAAAGTAATTTCCTGATAGGCGCCATCAATATTGATTTTGTCAAAACAAATAGAGGTGGGCGTTTCTTCATTTTTAAAAATTTTCTTGTCCGGTTTTTTAATTAACAAGTTTAAACGACCGTCTTCTGGGCTGGGGTTCTTACCGTCATAGTCCATTCCGGCCGGCAAAAAATTAATTAATTCCATATTCACCTTACTGGTGCGGATGGAATAATTCTTGTCAATATCAATCTTGACGTTATCAGCAAACCAAGCAGCATTACGCAAAAAAACTTTTTTGTTAACTGTACCTAGATCCATATCAATAATACGCCTAGCCGATAGGGTTTGTGGCGCGTCCTTTAGGGTTAGGCCCAGGCCAGAGGCAATTAAATTATCAGCACCCAGAGGAATAATACCCAGAGGTATTTTAAACTCTGTCACTAAACTAAGCACTTGATGAACGATCCAATCATTACCGACTACTACTAAAGTCTTGGGATGGCGACGCAATTCCTGTTTCACAATATCATGCAAACTGCGTAGTTTGCTTAAACGGCAAACCCGTCCACTGACGCCCAAATCAGTCAGCCTAGTTTCAAGCTGATTAATAATATTGGTGTGCTTTTTGAGGCTCACAAATGAGTCGTAGATATAGGTGTGCATGAGGCTTTAATTATTTTTCTTCAGCCGTGCCTGATTCATCTTCTTCTTTTTGCGCAGCAATTTTAGCCCTAGCCTGCTTACCTTCTTTAATCACCATTGTACAGCGACCATTAAGCAAAGCACCTTCGGCTACAGACAAGCGAGAAGCTTCAATGTCGCCAAAAATTTTAGCGCTCCTGGTTATTTCCAAATAATCATCAACTGTAACATTGCCACGCACTTGACCACTAATCTTGGCGCTAGACGCTCCAATGCTAGCGATGATCATAGCCTTTTCGCCAATGCGCAACATGCCACGAGTCTTGACATTGCCTTTGACTTCGCCGTCAATGACCATGTTGCCCTGGCAAACAAAATCTCCCTCCACTTTAACGGAAGAACCAATGATGGTTTCCACGTCTTTGGTATTAACATTCCCTCCTGACTTGTCTTTTTTAAACATAAACATGGGCTTAATAATTAGTCTATTGTTATAGAATTATAGCAATAGCCAACCAGTATTGTCAAAAGGTTTAGCCTAAGTTATAGTAAAAACATTAGCTCCTGTAGTTTAATGGATAAAACAAGCCCCTCCTAAGGGCTAGATGCAGGTTCGATTCCTGCTGGGAGCACCATAGACAAAATAATCCCTTTATATTGTAACAAAGGCGATCAGCCTTGCTTTTTTCAAGCAGGACTATTATAATAGCGTCAGTATCCATATCAATTTAATTGAGAATAAGGGCCCGTAGCTCAGTTGGTTAGAGCGTCGCGATGGCATCGCGAAGGTCGCAGGTTCGAATCCCGTCGGGTCCACATAATTATTATGTTCATTTAAAAAAGGGAAGTAAGACATGAAACAATATTTAACATTTGTCCAAGAAGACCTGTTATATGAAGATACACTAAATTATTACGCCAGAAAGGGTTATGAATTAATTAATCATTTTCAAGATTGCAATGGCAAATTTCATTATGTATTTAAATTAACAAATGCAGAAGTGGGTTCAGTTAGCGAGTGGTATATACATGCTAAAAAAAGAGAAGAAGAACAAGAAAAGATTGCAAAGAATAAACTTTTCACTAAACTCTTAAAAGAAATTGCTCATAACCTTAATAAGGTTGACTCATCTATTAATCAACTTAATTTGTCTTATGACGATTCAAGGGCGCTAGATTTGTTAGAAAAGATAGAATTTGCTATAAACTATTTTGAAGAAACAATGCATGATAGATAGAATAATTTACCAGATTTATTAATTTAAGTCTGGTTTTTTATTACATTTTTGATCTCCAAAAATGCCTCTTTTTTACAGAGATAAGTCCACAGTACTGTGGACTTATCTCCAAAAACAGCTACCCGAGTTCTTATTTAATATTAGCCAAATAAAAAAGATAAGTCTACAGTATAGTGGACTTATCTTTTTTTTGATCAAAAATTGATGAAAAAATGGTCTTTATTTCTTCTAGAACACTTCGATGCTCTTTTTATTATTCTTGTCTTGATTTTTAAACAATCCTTGTTGTTTTTCCTGGAACTTGGTATAATTAAAATAATCAATCAATTTAAATGATATCCATGCCTCACCTCTTCAATACCAACCTACTCAATGTTAAGCTGATCAAAGAAAAAGCTGATCTGCGCGGTGGTCAACACGTAGCTGATTTTGGCTGTGGTAAATTTGGCCATTTTAGCTTCTTAGCTGCCGGGCCCATTGGCAGTGGCGGTTTGGTCTATGCCGTAGATGTGGTTAAAGAAAATCTGGAACAAATAAAGAAGGAGGCTGACATACATAATGTTAAAAATGTCACTACTGTTTGGAGTGATTTGGAAATGCCCAGGGCCACGGCCATAAAACCGGGTTCGCTGGACAGAATATTTTTAGTCAATATCTTGCATGAAGCTAAAGAACCATATAAGATACTAGCTGAAGCCTTGCGTCTTTTAAAACCAAAGGCTAAACTAATCATAGTAGATTGGAAAAGAATAGCCTCCCCTTTCGGACCTAAAAAAGAAAGCAAGCTAGATACATTACAACTGATTGCTAATGCTAAGAGGCTAGGCTTTCTGTTGGAGGATGAATTCGAGGCTGGTAAGTATCATTTTGGACTAATATTAACTAAAATATAGCAGGGAGGATGTAAATTTATGAATGAATTATTAACTTTAGGTTACTGGTTTAATTCTCGACCAGCACCCTTTGGCAATTTTGGCCAAACATTATTAATTGCTGCCATTGTTGTTTTCTTAATTGGCTCTCTTATTAGCTGGCGCTTTTACAAACGCCAGATGCCTGTTTACCACAAAGTCTGGCAGAGTCTATTCAGCTTTTGTATAGCCAATGTGATCGTGGCTTTGTTCTGGGCCTTCTTTGATTATCAGATGATACCCATTCTCATGTCTAAAATCTGGTATCTGCTCTGGCTAATTGAAGCCCTTATCTGGTTTATTATGATCCTCATTCGTATCAAGAAAATTCCGCAACGCAAACAAGAATTAACTAAGCAACAAGAATTCAACAAATATATTCCTAAATAATTTGGCTAATATTAAAGTAATATCCCTAAAGACTTGACAGATATCTTTTTTTAGCTTATACTAGCCCCAAAAGAGCTCAAGTAGTGATCCGAAAAAGCACAAAACCCCTATTTTTAGGGGTTTTTTGTTTGCCTAGATCATTGACAACTTAAAAAATGTATGCTACACTGCCCTATTAAATCCTTGAGACAAAGGGTTTTTAATTTAAGAAAAATAATAACTTTGGACCCTTATTTTAAGGGGTAAATATATGTTTAAAAACACTCAATCTATTCTTAGTAAAATAAGTAAAAAGACTCTAGCTTTTACTGTTTCCACTTTAATGTTCAATATGGTTATTGCTCCAGCCTCAGCTACTTTTACTGCTGTTGATTATTTAGAAACTGGTTACGGCCAATATCTAACCAACAAGGAAAAGGTTGATAATTTCTTGCCTAGCCAGAATAAAAATACAGTTCTAGAAAATGCTGATGATTTACTAACTCAACGCATTCTCTATCCTGAACAGATAATTGTCGAAACCAGACAGAGACAGATTTCTGCCTATAACGCTGGCGATATCTATCAGTGCGATGGTAGCCCTTGTATCTCTGCTAATGGAGAAAACATCTGTGAAGCTTTAAAACAAGGTTTTAAACGTTGCGCCGCTAATTTTGTACCCTTTGGTACAGTCTTGGATATTGAGGGCTATGGCCAATGTTTAGTTACTGATCGTATGAATTCCAGATATACTTCCCGAGTGGATATCGCCATGCCTTTGTCTGCCAAACAAGAAGCTAGAGAATTTGGTCTGCAGACTCTAGAAGTCAAAATTCTGGCTAAATTGTAAAAACATATACAGAATCACATATTTTAAACAAAAACAGCTCACAGGGGCTGTTTTTGGCCTTCTACGGCCTATTAAAGTCTTGTCTTTTGTCACATCATCTGATATTATGGGATTAGTATAAAAAATGGTCCTTTTATTAGCTGGTCACGTAGCCAAGCGGTCTAAGGCGACGGTTTGCAAAACCGTTATTTCGTGGGTTCAAATCCCACCGTGACCTCATTGACTAGTAGTAGTAAAAAGATAAGTCCACAGTACTGTAGACTTATCTTTTTTTATTGTTTAATATTAGCACAGGCAAATTTGCAAAACTACAGAGATAAGTCCACGCTACTGTGGACTTATCTCTACGTTTTTAAAATAATTGCTATTAAGAATATTTTTTAATCAATAAGACTCCCTTTTGTTTGTTTTTTAACTCTGACTCCTCTGCTTTGGGTATTTTTGTACTGAGATAAGTCCACGCTACTGTGGACTTATCTCAGGCAAAACTGTGGATAACTTGTGTATTAGGTGGATAAGTCTGGAGATAAGTCCACAGTACTGTAGACTTATCTTGTGGATAAGTCTAGATCATTACCTGTTATTTGTTTTAATATAAAGTAAAAACACTCAAATCTTGACATAACCATTGACCACATTGCAAAAAAATGATATAATAGGGTTATAAATGTTCTTTGGCACCTTCTTTTAAAATAATTAGTTTAACTAGTGCTACACCTTGAATAACAGTTAGGTTATTCAAAGACAAAGACAAAAACAAAATTACAAGGAATCCCGGTCCCCAAAAAAATATTGTTTGTATTTATACAAACAACAAGGATTCTAAGCACCGGTTATACTAAGAAATAATTTCATAAGACTTTCTACAAAAGAAAATTTTATGAAAAGGGCTCAATGCAGTAGTCATTAATTAATTTTATATTTTTTCGGACTCACTCTTGAGCCCTTTTTTAATTTTGGGCAACAAAAAAGCACAGCTGAAGAGGTGTGCTTTAAAAAAGATAATTATTGAATCTGAAACTTCATATTGTTCGTTTGTTCGATAATAGTAATGGTAGCTTTGGCAGAAGGATTGTCCGTTGATTTCAATATTAGTCTTGCACCAAATTTATTATGTAGCTGTCTCAGGAATTCATCACCCCATCCTGGAGTAAAAGTATTAACTCCGTCAAAATCAACTATTATCATTTCATCATCTTTGATAACATTGAGTGTTGGACTAAAAGCCAAAAACGCTTCTTTGCCAGATTGACGAGAGGCGAGGGTGGTACCAAATTTTTTTAATTCGATATTCACATTAATTATTTAAAAGTTTCTTAGCACCAAATATAAATATTAGAGCACAGTTTCACCTTCAATAACTTTCTGACCGCTACCAGTGTCTTGTTGGCCTTTACGGAAGATCCAAAGCTGTTGAGCAATGGTTAAAATGGTAGTCAGGAACCAATAGAGAGCTAAGCCAGAGGGCAGACCCATACAAATAAAGACAGTTAAGACGGGCATGAAATAGGTCATCTGTTTACTCATAATATTAGCCATACTAGCTTCTTTGCTACCAGCTTTACTAGGTTGTTGCTTAGGCATCATCTTAGCTTGGGCGAATTGGGCCACACCAGCCAAAATAGCCAAAATCATATTAGGTTCTGACAAATTAACAATACCAAAGGCCACGCTACTTAAAGCCCCAGGGTTGTGAATGAAAGAGTAAACCAGATTTAAGTGTTCATTGGTTAATTCATTTCTAAAAACCTTGAAAACAGCCCAAAAGAAGGGGAGTTGAATTAGTAAAGGCAAACAAGAGGAAAAAGGATTGATCTTTTCTGTTTTGTACAAAGCCATCATGGCTCGGCTCATGCCTTCCTTGTCATCTTTGTATTGGGCCTTAAGATCTTCTATCTTGGGTTGTAAAGACTGAAGAGCCTTTTGTGATTTCAAAGCCTTACCTGACAAAGGCCAGAGCACCACCTTAATAACAAGAGTTAAGACAATAATGGCCATGCCAATGTCATGACCGGGGACAATGTTGTAGATATAAACCAAGAGGTTTAAAACTGGTTGGTAAAATAGGGTTTGAAACATAATATCTAAAAATTATTATAATAACGGATCATAGCCACCAGACGAGAAAGGATTACAGCATAACAGGCGCCAAAGAGCCCGTAGCGAGCCTCTTAAGGCTCCATACTTAGTTAGAGCCAAGATAGCATACTCTGAGCAGGTGGGGCGAAATCGGCACTGTCCATAAGGTTTGAAAACTCTGAGCCAGCTATGATCTAGGGACAGACTTCTTTGATAAATAAGAATGAGCTTAATTAAGATATGAGCCAATAAATTATCAAAATAGCGCCACATACTATTGGTAGAGAGCTAATTTAGTTAAACAGGTAATCACGGCTTGATTAATAGCTGTAAAGTCTTGCCCAGCACTAGTTGGCAAACAGACTACCGCCACATCAAAGCCTGGCTGTAATTTAAACGCTTCTGTTTTTAAAATACTTCTAATCTGTCTTTTTAAGAGATTTCGCTGAATAGCTTTCTTACTGACCTTCAAACTAATAATAACTGTAAAACGGCTTTTGTCCAAGCCGTTCTTCAGGGCCTTGATGCCTAGTAGTTCATGATAATAGGCGCGACCCTGTTTAAACACCCTTTCAATATCTTTGGTTTTAGTTAAACGATGAGACTGACTAAACATAAATACAAATTAACTAACCTATTTGGTTAGTTTTTTGCGGCCTTTGGCACGACGAGCCTTGAGCACATTACGGCCATTTTTAGTAGACATGCGTTTCAAAAAGCCATGTTTCTTTTTAGCACGCTTAGCATTCGGTTGATAGGTTCTTTTCGGCATATTGCTTAATATAAATAATTACCACTAGAGCATAACATCAAAACTATTGCTAGTCAAGGCTATTTATCTCCAGTTCTAAACTATTTTTAATTATTACTATTAGTTAATTTAGCTACAGTTCTGGCTATTTTACTAGTGCCACCTTCTTCATTTAAACGCACAAACAGGGTGGTCCAAGCGGTAATTAGATAACTGACCAGGAAACCACCGCCAATGGTATAAAGCAGAATACCAATCAGATTGAAGAGAATGGGGGAGATAATCACAAACCAATAACTGTAGGTAGAACCCGCCACCATGATCACTGACAAAGGAATGGCGATGATGCGCACCACAAAAATAATAATGAGACTACCCAGCACATGGAGTAAAAACAACATAAAAGACATTTCAATACTGACTAGCCAATTTTCCGCAAACAAACGCCAACCATTCTTAATAGCTAGACGTAAAGACTGACCGTAAACTATAACATAGGAAATAATATATTTAACAACAAAAGAAAAGATAATGGCTACGGGTAATAAAATTACAAACAAGAGCAAATAAAGATAGTTAACCCAGGATAAATCTTGACCCCGAGTCAAGAAAATAGGCAGAGTCACCAAAGTAAAGACAATAAAAATAAAAACTTTGATAGCTAAGTTTAAACTTACTACTGGCAACAGTTTGTGTCGTAGTTTGGCCACACTAGCCCAAACCTTAGGTTGGGCTGGGTTAGAAGAGCGTTTAACTTGAGCGCTGTGATCAATAATAACCAT
>Ga0209212_1003233_pt1 | contig 21848 bp, 21 predicted proteins | sample RifGroC2_FD_183996 | JGI IMG/M metagenome (GOLD analysis project Ga0209212, IMG submission 183996) | Groundwater microbial communities from Rifle, Colorado, USA - Groundwater C2 (SPAdes) (version 2) | ecosystem: Environmental > Aquatic > Deep subsurface > Groundwater | place: Rifle, Colorado... | reverse complement strand
ATTATTATCATCAAAAGCACTTCCCAAATCATGCCCAAGTCTCTGAACTTCACATACAGCGGCGCAGTGATTAAAGCAAATGAAAGGATAATTATATATATAAAGATAGAAAAAACCAGAAACATCAAGATTGCACCAATACTTGGCATAAATCCTTTGATTGCGAAGAAAAAAGCAATGACAGCAAGATTCATCAGAAATATCAAGGATGCATTTATGGTTGAAGCAAGAATGATTGTCCAGCGTGGAACATAAATCTTTGTTACCAGTTGCGCTTTCGATAAAAGCGAATTCATTCCAGCCGTAGTTCCCTCTGAAAAGAAATAAAACATCATCAATGATACTAGCAATTGCAATGAATATGTATCAACTCCGGTTCCTCTTGGGTTGAAAACTGAAGAAAAAACGAAGTTCAAAATAGCAAAAGTCAAAAGCGGTTTCAGAAGCGCCCATAAATACCCCAAAACACTCCCGTGATATCGAAGTTTAAAATCAGTTTTAGCTAAAGCCCAAATCAGCTCCTTATAATTTTCATGATGACGCATGCGCTTAGTCTATAAAGTCCATAAAGTCATAAAGTCTTTAAGGTCTCATGGAATTAAAATCTTCTTTTCTAATATAACCTAAATCTAAAGCTAAATAAAGCATAGAGCGAACTTCGCCGCAAGATCCCTTTGAAATAAATAAAAAACGTCCAAATTCCTTATCGCCCTTACGTTCATATCATCCCTCTGCAATATTATTCATTATAGACACTGCAGCTCTTTGAATTTGATCTTTAAAAGAAAAATCCCTGCATAATTTAAAGGCATTATATACATCTCCATTTAGTGAACGAGCTCTTTGCCAAGCAATAATATCTTCGAATTTTTCAATTCTTGTCTTCATTTTTTTATTGGATTTTATTGGATTTTATTTGTTGTATCCTTGCTTGATAGACTTGATGGACTTTGTGACTCTATTGACTTTCTAAGATATTCGTAATAGTCAAGGTTATTTGAATTCTGTATAGTATATGAACGTAAAGTTTTCTCACAAGCTTTTTCGCTCATGGATTTTCTCAAATTTGCATCAAGAATAAGTTTTTCTAATTTTTCAATCCACTGCTCGGTGCCGTTTGCCAAAAATCCATCAACGCCATCTTCAATAACATCCTTAAACGGCTGCGTGGCGGCAACTATCGATGGAACTTTCACGATGCTAGCTTCAAAAAATTTAAGTTGAGATTTTGATTCACAAAAAGGATTGCCGATTTCAAGTGGTGCAATATTGATGTCCACCGAAGCCACATTGTAAAAATGCTTTTCTCGAGGCACATAAGGAAACTGCTTAATCCTGTCAGAAAACTTATTAAGTTTACTTTCAACATCCAAAGGTCCGACTAAAAACAGTTCAACATTTTCATGTCTTTCCATTATCGTCATCAGAGCCTCAGTTATTGTTGCAAAATCTTTATTATGCGAATGGGCTCCAGAAAAATAACCAATTTTAATAGTTTTATTGGGTTTGCTAGATTCTTTAGCTTTCAGGATTTTATCAGCAATTTCCACATCCTTTTTGGAAAGTTTATTTGGAACAATAAAAACCTTCTTATTATGCTCACGCAATTTGTCAGCTAAATAGTTCGTAGTCGTTGTGCACACTTTCACATATGGATCAGCCAAGATTTCCCCGCCAACACCATTTTCATATAATTTTCTTTCCAAAGAATTCATTACTTTGAAATAATCCATATGCTCGAGGTATTTCGGATCATATACCAAGTCATCAGTTTCAAAAATGATTTCCTTTCCTTGCTTTTTTATTTTCTCAATCATTTTTTTCACACTCGGAGTGAAAAGCACACGATGAAAAACAAACACTGAAAATTTGTCTGAATAATTTGCCAAAAGAGGATTGTCCTGCACGGTAATCGAACATTTGAACCCATGAAGCTCAAGTTCCTCGGCTACATGATGTGTACGATATCTCGCGCTGTCACCAATGCCGCCTGTAACAAAAAGAATGTCACCTTTTCCAACAAATCTAAACAATGCAAAGAAACCCAAAAAGACGCGACTTCCACCTTTTAAAATTCCCTCTCTTTGAATTGTCTTAAAGGCCTTACCAACCTTAATGAGTAATAATTTCATATGGATATTATATCATGTTGCTTATATATAGCCATATTCTTGATGGACTTTATGGACTTGATAGACTACTTAAGATATTCAAACCTTAAATCATTCTTAAGGACTTGTTGTTGATTGTATTCACCGTCCTTGGTTTTAATACGAATTGTTATCGGAACTTCTCCAGCACCTGATTGTTTTTGAATAAGCAATCTATAATCATCAATATTACTGAATGATTCAGGGAGTTCATATTTTATAGTAGCGAATGTCTCCCTACCAATAAGCACGTGGCACATAAAACCGAAATATGTCTTACCAAAATCTTCATTTGTATTCAAACGACTCACCATATTACTCTCTAAAAAATTTGAACCCTTTGGCACATAGACTCGCAAATAAGAATGGTAGTCGCTTGTTCGCCAATCGCCATATGGCGCAGTGTGATTGTATTTAATGTTCAAGGTCACTAATGGTTTAGGTTGAGTCAAATCAATGTCGTATGTCATTTCCCTCTTGATATAAAAATCTGATTTCAACGCTCCCATGTTGGCATCGACAGCCATCAGATAGTCGCCGCCCCAATCAGTGGGAACTGTGCCGTCCCAATGAACACTGGCAACCGCTTGTTGCAAATTGGCATCCGAGAAATTAAGCATCACATCCCTATTTTTCATTTCATCATGGAAAAGTTCAGCTATCTTTGGAACATTACCAAGCGTCAGAAGCTTATCCAAAATAATCGGTGCCATTTTCTTCAAGATTGCTTTGCGATTTTGAGTATCGATATCCGGATTCATCAGATAAATTTTTTCAACATGCTCTTCAAGTTTGCGTGAACCATTTTCACTATCATATTCCCCAGAATATCCAGGAACAGTAATTGGCCCGGTCAGTCCAAGCACATCGTTAAAAACTTTCGAATTTACAGCTATAACTCCATCAAATGTGTTGCCGCCTCTCCCTGCCAAACGGAAAAAATATTTAGCCTTTTCAACGTTTGTTGGAAAATCTGGTGAAAAATTCGAATCTCTAAATTTCCAATTTTTAAGCTGCATCATGCGATAAAACGGAAAGGGTGTGGGAATTTTCGCTTCAATGCGCTGATCGAGAAGATTTGCATCCTCGACGAAAGTCGAAACAATTTCACCATTCTTCATTTTTATGATGGCATATTGACCAAGAAATCCACCGCCTGGACGGAGTTCAGCCTCATTCTGCAACATCACTAAAAAAGTTTTTTCGATATCGTCTTTTTTTGTAAGCTCAGTAACTATCGTGTTAATAACTGCTAATTCTTTTTTTTCATCCTGCGAAATTGGCAAGAACTTTGAAACCTTTTCCAGTACCGAAAAGGATGATATAGCTAGCGAACGTTTATTATTAACTCCGTATGAAATGAGCAAACCGCTACCTATCAAAAAAATTGCCACTAACGATATGATAATTATTTTTTTTCTTTTAGACTTTCTTTTTGAAGTTGGGGCGCCACTTCCATGAATATTAAAATTATGTATATTGTTCATTTTTTATTTTTTAAAATTTCTTATTAAGAAGCGAAATTAATCCGCCAGTTAGCGGACCATCAAAACAATTATTAATTTAATTATTTTTCGTAATTCTCTTCAATTTTTTCAGCTGAAACATCCCAACTGAATTTTGTTATTTGTTTTTTATTTAACTGCCCCTTAAATTCAATTTTTTGGGAATTTCCAACCAGCTCGCAAATTGCATCGGCAAGACCTTGAGCTGAAATCTTTTCACTATATTGTGCGCCTTCTCCTAAATATTCCCTATTGTTCGATCTATCAAAACACACGACAGCCAATCCGGCAGCCATGTATTGCAATATTTTTCCGCTTGCCTGCAAAGTTGTTGAATCCTTGGGGTCAACGCCAATATTGCTGGCTAATAAAAGTTTTGGAAGTTCAAAATAATCAAGCGGACTTATAACCCTGACTGAATCAGTCAATTGATTGTTTTCAATATATGCTCGAGCTTCTTCAGCAGGAAAACCCGCTACCACAAAATAGACGTTATCACATTTATTTAAAACCATCGGAATAGCTTCCAGTAGATATTGTATTCCCTTATTTATCATCAACGCACCTGTATAAGTCACTATTATCTTGTTTTCAGGTAATTCAAATTCTTTTCGAATCTCCTGCTTGCTGGCAGTATTTTCATAGTGATGGATATTCGCACCATCCAAAACTGTCGTCACATTATGGTCAAACCTGAGTCTAGAAATTTCATTGGTTAATTCTTTCGAACTGGCAATAGCAGTGTCGCCCAAATTATCTATCCATTTCTCAATAGTGAAAAATATTTTCTTCAGCATCCCGCCATTCAGATAACTATGAGAAACCATCTCCTTAGTCAAACTTCCATGGAAATCACCTACCAATTTAATGTTTCTCCAAAAAAGAACTTTTTTAATTATCCATCCGATAAGCACCCCTTCGTGCAAATGCCCATGGATAATATCTGGTCGCTGCGTTCGAGCCAGATTGAAAGCTTTTCGTATAAGCATCAAATCTAAAAGTATTTTCTGCCAATCAGGCCCAGCTTCAATTTTTTTATACCAAAAAAGCAAACGCCTGATTCTTCTGACGTCAATATTTGTTTTAACACTGGAATCAATATCCTTCCCAATATGATAGGTTGCGATAGTAATATCATGCCCCCGTTTTTCCAACGCCAGCGCTTCTTCCAATATTCGAATATGTGTTCCCCTGTCTGCAAAAAAAGGTGTAGGAGCAATGACTAGCACTTTCATAATGAGATATTTAAGGTTGTGATTATCCTAACAAGTATACAAAATATTGCCATCCAAGTAAAGCATTCGGGGGAAAACCATGCGATTCAATCTCACGCAAATACAAATCAAAGCACTATTTTTTCGCCACTTAAAATCTCTCCTGATATTATTTTTCTTGCTACTATCCCCTCTATTTCATCCTCGATATATCTATTGAGTGAACGCGCTCCAAAAATAGGATTATAGCCTTTTTGAATGATTTGATTGATTACTTCTTCATTGAATTCTATTTCGATATTCTTCTCTTTTGAAAGTCTTCTGATGAATTTTTGAAGTTGCAGACGAACGACGCTTACCAATTCCTTATCATTCAAGGTTCGAAAAAATACGACACCATCAAAACGGTTCAGGAACTCAGTTCTGAACACATTATTCTCAATTGCCCAATCAACTACGGCAGATTTTATTTCTTCATTTTGATATTTCTCCTCAACCATTTTCTTTATCAAAGATGCGCCAGCATTTGAAGTCGCTATAATCAAGGTATTTCTAAAATTAATTTTTTCTCCAAAAGCATCAGTTACATATCCTTCATCCAGAATTTGCAAAAATATATCCAGAATCTCTGGATGAGCTTTTTCAATTTCATCCAGCAATAAAAGGCAATATGGATTATCCTTTATCATTGTCACTAATCTTCCCGGTTGATTCTGGTGACTTGAGCCCAAGAGCCTGTCTATGGAACTCGGCGATTTGAATTCGCTCATATCCAAACGCACTAAATGTTTTTCGTCTCCAAAATAGGTCTTCGCTAAAGCTTTGGCTGTTTCGGTTTTTCCAACACCCGTTGGACCCAAAAACAAAAAGCTTCCTACTGGCTTATGAGAATTACCAATCCCGCTGCGTGTGCGTCTTAGCGCTTCACTTACTTGCCTGACAGCTTCATCTTGACCGATAACAAGCTTGTGCAGTCTTTCTTCTAAGTTCAGCAACTTATTGCGCTCCTCGCCGTCAATTTCGCCTTGATTTATTCCTGTTTTAAATGAAAGATAATCAGTCACTGCTGCGTCAGTGATGAATTGTTCGTCAGATTTCTTCTCCCAGAACATTAAAGTATCCATACATAAATCAATTGCCCTCTCTGGCAGCGGAAATTTCCAATTATGCTTTCCGGATTCCGTTACGATTTTTTTTAATGACTTGTATGTGAATAAAATTCTTCTTTTTTCATATTTCTCCATCATAGAAAGCAAGATTTTCACCGCCTCATCGCTTGAAGGCTCTCTCATCTCAACCACTTCAAAATATTTCACGATATGTTCATGATTTTCAATCAACTGATGATATTCTTTTGGGGTAGACAAAGCGATAACTTGAAAACTTGGCACATTAAGAAACTCATTAAGAACAGGAGAAATGTCTGGGTGAAGCGAGCTTCCATCGCTTCCCAAGAAATATTCCATATGTTCAATCAATAAAATTATATTGCCGGCGTAACTTGCTTCATAAAAAAGCATGCGTAAAACATTTTCAACGTCGTCTCCTCTATTGATAGAATCAGAAATTACGCGGCCCAAATCAAGTGACAGCAGTCTGAAATTTGCAAATTGCTGTTCATTTCGGATTCTTATATTGCCAGCAAGAGTGTGGAGCAACGTCCTTTTACCTATTCCAGCGGCGCCCACTAAAAGTGCGCAATTTTGATCAGGACGCTGAAGAATCATCTTAAGAACTTCGTATTCATTTTCCCTGCCGATTAATTCCGCGTCTTTATATTCACTATAATCGCCAAGTGACAAATCTGAGCAATATCTATCCAATTGAGGAGTGAATCCAAAGCGCCATTGCATTCCTAGAGGAGAAATTCTTTGCAAATTCTCTATGCGCCAAAATTTTGCAGCATCTTGTTTTTTCTGAAGCCTTAAAAGTTCATATTGAACAATTTCGCGATAATCCCCAACAGAAAGACCTTGGACTTTCAAAAAATCCTGAAGCTTTTCTTCACTGAATAAAATATCTTCTGGGAATCTTTTGCGCGAAAAACCAAAACGTGCAGCAATCCTTTCAAGAACCTTATGCTTTAGAAGTTGCTTTGGATTTATCTTAAGCAGTGGAGTTTTATTATCATAAGAATATGCACTAACGACGACAACAATGTAAGCTGAAACAAAACTAACTCCATAAATCAAATCAATTGAACCATTCCATACATAAATAGCAAGCACGGCCAAAACTAATGGCATACTGACCCACAAGATTGTCATTTCCACGCCAAAGACAAAAACAAAAAGGAAAATAATTATTCCAACACCCATCACGAAAAGTCTGACTATTGCGCCAATAAGACGGGAAAGCACATTTCCAAAAATAAGCTCAATTCTTTTCCCTGGATGCCAACCTCGCCATGTCTGAACACTGATATCTCTTCTCCAAGGAGAAAGCAGTGTGATGAATAATTCAAAAATTGAAAAATGTCGCCAACTAAAAATCAAGAAATTTTTCCAAATCTCCAATATCTCATGAATCCCTTCATTATAATACCAAATAAAAAAGTTTGGCTTTTCGATTTTGGCAGAAGTTTCTTCTAGCATCTATTTTATTTTTGTTTTAATTTTTTTCGAAAGTTTTAGTTTCATTTCCTCTATATTACATCATCAAATAATGCTTTGCAAATCTGGTAATAATAGGTATAATTAAAAACAATGAATGGCAATAAACTATCAACTGCAGACTATCAGATTTTTCTCTTTAAAACCCTCTTTTGGCTAGGTTTAGCCTGGGGTGGTTTTGCTTTGGCGTTGGCTGGTTTTTTCTACGCGTCTATCGCGTGGTCTGCTGTCATTTTGCTTTTAATATTTGGAAGAAGACTGGCGATAAGGCATAGGGTTAATTTAAAAATCAGCAGAGAAATGTGGATTGCCAGTATTGCATCGCTGACAATTGCGATCACCTTCTCATTCTTATCAACTCCGACAGTATTTTCTGGACGCGACCAAGGAGCCATAAGTGAAGCAGCGATACGATTAAGCCAGAATCATTCGTTTTATTTTTCCACGCCTGCAAGTGAAGCATTTTTTAAGCTGCATGAAAAAGGACGCGCACTCAATTTTCCGGGATTTTATTACACTCAAGAAGGCCATCTTGTCACGCAATTTCCACTAGTCTATATCACTTGGCTTGCCCTATTTTTTTCACTCTTTGGAATCTCTGGCTTTATGATTGCCAATGCAGTGCTTTTGTATTTCTTCCTGATGAGCTTTTATCTTTTGACAAGATTATTTCTTGATAGCTGGGCAGCACTTCCATCTATGCTTTTCGTTACTACATCTTTTATTTTTATGTGGTTTGCAAAGTTCACGTTGAGTGAAAATATGGCGCTGCCACTTTTATGGTTAGCTATTCTCTCATTGATGTTATTCTTACAAAATCAACGCCGACTACATCTTATAGTTTTAATTTCATCCATATTATTACTTTGTTTTACGAGAATTGAAGGTTACGCATTCTTAACTTTTTCATTGATTGTTGTTTTCTGCCACAAAGATACTCGCGACTATATAAAAGAAAAACTTTTTTATAGATTTTTTTTGCCAGCCGCTATTTTCTTTTCAGCATTTATAGTGAACATGATCATTGATGTTAATTTTTTCCGAGAAATGGCTAAGGCCCTCCTTCCTTCAGTCAAAATGCCTCAAGCCCAATATCTTGGAAATCTGAAGAATGCAGCCCTGCCTGATTTTTATACCTTTAAAATTTTCTTCATTTATGGCTTGCTTGGTTTTTTTATTTTAGGTGGAATTTCTATTGTTATTTATATTTTCAAAAAACAATACTACAAGCTTGTGCCACTTATCGTAATCCTTCCTACATTCCTATACCTTTTTGATTCCAACATATCTCCAGATCATCCTTGGATGCTCAGACGCTATATGTTTTCGCTCATGCCATTGGCAATATTTTATTCCGGTATTCTTATCGGAGACTGGCTGGAGAAAAAACCTAATGAAAAAAATGCCGGCAATTACAAGATCTGGGCATTAATAATTTCCATTGCTTTGATCATTGGAAACCTGCCAGCTTTTTTTAATTTTCTTACCTTTATAGATAATAAGGATTTATTAAAACAAACTGAGAAACTTAGTCAAAGATTTTCAAATAAAGATCTCATCCTTGTAGATCAACTGGCAACAAACGATGGATGGTCAATGATTTCTGGTCCGATGGGTTCGCTTTATGGTAAAAATGCTGTTTATTTTTTCAATACTCAAGACTTGAATAAACTTGATATGTCGAATTTTGACAACGTATACCTCATAATTCCAGATGAGCAAGTAAACATTTATATGAGCAGCGTTATCAGCAAAAGACTAACTCCTGCTGGAGAATATGAGTTTATTTTTTCAAAATTAGACATGGACAAAGACGAACCATTCAAATCAATACGATTTCCAGAAAAAGAACGATTTATCGTGAAAGGAAAGATTTTTAAAATATCAAAACAATAATAATATGTTCGATTTAACTGAAAAAATCCGACTTACGCCAGCGCTGCAAAAAAGATATATTCGAGCGCGCATCCTGCTGCACTTCGTGTTTTTTTTGTCGCTTATTTATATCGCCAATCGTGTGCTATTTCCAAGCCAAGCACTTGATCTTTTTTTTGACAACATCAATTCCACCAAAAACACTATCGTAAATCCTCGCGCAGACGATGGAAAAATTCCGCCCAAAGGATTGATTCCAAATGGAAATACCTTCACCTTCAATGCTAACCCGATTGGTAATTTTTCTTCTGTAACTTTCGCTTTCGATACTGATAAAAATTTTAACGCTGAAAATGCGATTGTGTCTGCACGAAAATCATACCAAGCATTTTTCTATCCAATCGGTAAGCCATTGGGGTTTAAAAGTGGCTCTCTTTTGACAACAAGTGATGGGAATTATTATATCGTTTCAAATGGCTTATTAAGATGGTTTGCAAATACTAATATCATTCTTGAATTTGGCTATCCGAAGGACTCATTTATTTCCATCTCAAACGAAAATCTTAAATATAACTCATCGGGACCTGATATCATCAGTTCAAACACCTATCCCGATGATAGCCTTTTTATAATTGATGATAAATATTATCAACTGAAAAATGGACAACTACTTTCTTTTGTAAGCAACCGCGCATATTTGTCTCAATACCAGGTTATTCAAGCAATTGCTAAGAATGAAGATTTTTTCAATATCTACCCTGCCAGTGAAATGTCTCTTGGCTTCTCGAATGCTACACTTGGTTCAGCCGGCGAATCAGTATTCATCCTAAGTGATGGCAAAAGCTATCCAATTGCAGATTTCAATACATTCTTACAAATGGGATTTTCATGGAACAACGTGATCACATTGGAAAGCGATGAATTAGGAGCTTATGAGCAACAAAAACAATTCAATCTGAATCAGGCACATCCGGACGGAACTTTATTTTCAGATAAAAAAACAAACACTTATTTTCTAATCGATAATGGCGAAAAGCGTCCTATTCTAAACGGTGAAATCTTGGGAACATATCCAAAACAAAATATTATTGAAGTTGACCAAGAGGGTAGCCAGAAGAAACTTACCTGTTTATTAAAAAAACAATTTCTTAAATCAAATACGTACGGCTGCGAGATGCCACTTGAAGAAATCGCTAACGTAATTGGAAATGACTATGAAATAAAAGTTCAGTTTAATTCAGAAACAAAAATCAAACATGTCAATTTGAATTTCTCAACTCCAATAGCTTGGTCAAATCTAAGATTATCTTTGTCCAAAATCAAAGAAAATTTGAAAAGTAATTACACCACCAAATAATTATGAATTTAAAAAAACTGGTTCCCCGTAAGAATACTTATCTGATTGCGTACAAATTATTGCACGATGCTCTTTTGCTTGCCTTGATATCGTTTATCGCAATGATTATTGGCGAAGGTTTAATCCCAGGCTTTATTTCCCAGCGCATCAGTTTTTCAAAAGTGGTCATAGTTATAATAATAATTCTGGGATTTATTTCATGGATTGGCAGCAAATTTCAAATAACTTATGATGCTCCGAAAATTAAAAAAAACAAGCTCGTACCTGTTTTGATTCTGGGTGCCTTCCTATTGATTGGAAATTCCATGCTACATTTCGATCTCTGGACCAATATCATCATCACACTAATTGTTCTGGTTATTTTCTTTTTGATATACGAGCTTATTTTTTCAGATTAAGAATAAAAGTTAAAGACCCCAGAATATTCTCTGGGGTCTTCTTGTAGTGCGGAGATAAAAACATTTAGCAAAATCTCCTTCCGTCATCTTCCAGTGATTCAAAAAGGCAATTCTTATCTCTTGAATCAAAACCTATCTTTGGAGGAAAAAAGCTGAAGACCTGCATCGGTAAAAGTTTTTTTCCTTCACCATCGTCAGTGCTCCGATGAAAAATAACGTACCTATAGATGACTTTTTCGCAGAAGAGTTCTTGCTTCCAAATGTTATCCAGTAGCATCTCTTGCGTTTTTAAAGCTGTTAGAAATTTTATCTTATCCATGACCTACCTCCATTATGAAAGTGGCGTCAATAAAAGGGTATTAATACCCCAGGACAAGCCTGCCTACCGGCAGGCTTGTCCTGGACCCAATGGGCTCACGCGGCCCGTCTCGTTCGAGGCTCGCCGAGGTGGACAAGCCGCGAGGTATTAAACCTTTTGGTATCTGCGCTCGCTCGGAAAAGAAAATTCATTTTCTTTTCGCTCGCTTCGCTTGATAATAAAGCATAATTTTCAAAAAGCAGCCCTATGCACTATATCTAATTATACTACTATTTCCCTAGGATGTCAAGCGTACTAGCAGCACACTTTTCCCAGGAAAAATTCTGACTGTGAGCCCTTCCCTTTTGAATCATCTCTTCTCGAAACTTTTCATCCGCCAAAACCCTATTAATCTTATCCGTTAAATCTTTTGCGTCATAAGTTTCAAAATAAACTGCAGCATCTTGACCAACTTCCAACAAACTTGAGTTATTGGCAAGTATCGCAGGAGCTCCAGAAGCCATCGCCTCCAAAACGGGGATGCCGAAACCTTCATATAATGACGGGAAAACAAACGCTGAGGCGTTTTGATAAAGTGATGGTTGTTTATCAAAAGCAATCGTTCCAGTCACTATAATATCGCTTTTGAATGGGCTTGCTGTAATCCTATCCAGCACATCTTCCGCCAGCCAAGCTGGAGCGCCAGCCAGCACCAATTTCATATCTTTGTGCTCTTGTTTAATGTTTTCAAAAGCATCAATCAGTGTGACAAGATTTTTTCGTGGTTGAATTGCTCCGACATACAGGAGATAGGAATCAGGAGTTAGGTTATAGTTTTTAAGGATTACTTCGGATTCAGATTGAGGAATTTCTTTCTCGAATAATTCCCTATCAAATCCGTGATGAATCACTGAAATTTTTTCTTCATTAATAGATGGAAAAAATTTCAGAATATCTTTTTTAGTAACTTCGGAAATTGCAATGATACTATCAGCGCACTTTATAGCATGATTGCAGAGAAGATTTAGTTTAATTAAATCTTTTTTGGGAAAGTATTCAGGAAATATCTTGAAAGCCAAATCATGAACGGTAATTACAACCTTTATTTTTTTTCTTCTGAAAGCTGGCGCATTATGCATCGGCATCCAAACAACATCTGGATTATCTCTGAATATTTCCCAAGCAAAACGTAGCTGTGTCCAGAAAAATGGAAAAGGAATTTTCTTTATTGCATAATTTGCAAAGTTTGGCGGAGTAAGCCGCGGATTGAAATCGCTTTTATGATAAATACAAAAAGAATCTTCGACGCTTAGCTTACCGAAATTCTTCAACATATTAATCATATAGACTCTCGTCCCATCAATACGGTCACTATCGAGATCAGCGGCATGAATTGCAATTTTCATAGTTCTACTAATTACAAATAAAAGGGTGTTAATACCCCAGGGCAAGCCCTGGACCCAATGGGCTCACGCAGCAAGCTGCGAGGTATTAAACCTTTTGGTATCTTCGCTCGCTCGGAAATGAAAATATTAATTTTCATTTCTCTCACTTTGCTTGATAATAAATATACAAATATACAAACAGGAACGGGATTATACGCAATGCATGGTTCTAAAATTATACAAACATGCTGCTTTGAAAACTTTTTTGCTATCCTGTTTTCATTTTCGGCCAATTGATACGAGAGTATCTCTGAGCTTTTGGATAGTGAGTATTTTATCCAAAAGCGTGCTCGAAAAAGGAAGCAGGATAGCAAAAAAACAATATGTGCGTCACTAACGTTAATTAACTGGAACCATATATTGCGCATGATCCACAACTTCATTGTAGCAATTATAATGATAACACTCAAACACAAAAAAACAACGATTTTATTCGTTGTTTTTCAAAGTATATATTGACTGAATCCAAATTAAACGAGCACGCCCAAACTGCGCAGCAGTGTTTCCAATTCAGATCCTTGAATTTTTCTTTGTTGTCCTGATCCCAAAGTTCCTAATTGGATATTCATAATTCTTATACGCTTCAAATCCACTACTTCCCATCCTAATGCGGTGCACATGCGACGGATTTGATGTTTCTTACCCTCTGTTAAAGTAATATTGAAAGTTGTTTCATCTTTTTTCTCAACCAGACATTCTCTGGTTTTGAAATCTTCAAGTTGCACTCCTTGTCTCATCACTTTCAAGAAAATATTTGTAATCGGCTTATTTACAGTCACGACATATTCCTTCTCATGTTCCCTTTCAGGATTCAGAAGTTTGTCAGTGATACGTCCATCATTGGAAAGAATAATAAGTCCTCGGGAATTCTTATCTAATCGTCCAACAGGAAAAACGTCATCTGCCGTGTACGTCACCTCGGCTATGCTACGTTGTCCGTCTTTCGGAGAATGAGTAACTATGCCTCTCGGTTTGTTATAAGCAAAGTAGACGTATTTTTTGGCGACATTGGCAACCTTCATATTCACAGCCACAACATCCTTTTCCTCAACTTTGTCCCCAATCTTAGCTTTCTTGCCATTAATAGTGACCACACCCTTTTCAATAAGAGCATCGGCTTCCCTGCGTGAACTATAATTATTCAGCGCCAAATAGCGATTTATTCGCATCGGATAAGATATTTCACTTGATTGTGATTGATTTTTCATTAAATTCTATAATTAGATTATGTGAAAGCATAACCTAATTAGGCTATTTTAGCAAGCTTTAAATATGTATAACATCTATTGGGGCAATTCGCAGCCAGTCTTCTGAGCTAAAGTCTCCAAGGGCAGTCTACCGCTTTGCCTGCTGTCGTCAGGGAAAACCCAGGTAGGATAACCGTCAATCTTGGCATCTCTGCACTTTTGAACCTGACCCTTTCCATCCGGAGTAGAACACTCAACATATGGAAGAAGCTTCTTTGAATCGCCAAATTCTTCTTTCTGTGCGTTGCAATGAGAGCACCATGAAGCTCCATAAAAAATTGCGCCCTTATCCTTCAAGCATTGCGCGAAAGAATCCAAATTTCCAGCAGATTGATTTGTAGGTGCCTGCCCTTTTTTAGGAATAAAAAATGAACCAACAACCAGAATCACAAACGCGATAATAACAATACCTATGATGGAATTCTTTGATGTCTTTGTTGATTTTTTTTGCATAAAAATAATATTAAATATATATCAAAACAATATTACAACTCAAGGAATTCAGTATTACACAGAGCATTAGCTGTAGTCTGTTACTAGTTACTAGTTACTAGTTACTAGTTACTAGTTACTAGTTACTAGTTACTAGTTACATGTTTTTATCTGTAACCCATTCTTTCCAAAATAATTTTAAACCAGTCGGTATATGTGCGAGGATTAATTTTGATATCATTAGCTAAATCTTCAATAGTCATCCACCTGGCCTCCTTGGATTCCTTTGGATTAAGCGTCACTTCCCCATCATATTTGCCAATGAGCACAGTGTCGTAAACTTGTTCAGTGAGTCCTGCGTCCGTGTGAATCTTATATGCAAAACTGAAACGCTTTTCCAAATCAGCTTCGATTCCCAAATCTTCTTTAAGTTTTCTCTTAGCAGTCACTAACAACTTCTCACCTGAAATGCAATGAGAAGAATAAGTATTTGACCAAAGTCCAACCGAATGAGGTTGACTATCAGATCTCTTCTGAACCAAATGCTCACCCTTACTGTTATAGATAAAGATTGAAAAAGTTTTATGCATAAGACCTTCCTTATGAGCGCGAAGCTTATCATAAGTTCCCATCTCCTTTCCTTTCTTATCGCAAAGCACTACAAAAGAGCGAAGCAGCGGACTTTCGTCAAAAACAATTTTTTGATTGAAATATTTATTATTAATAAGCATTCCAAAAATTTTAAGCAGCATCGGCGAAGGATCTGAAAGATATGATTCGAAGAAATTCTTGTGCATGCCATAGCTTTTGGCTGCAATCTGAATTGCTTCCTTATTCACATCGCTTTCAGAGATAAGTTTCGTGACTTTATTTTGCCAAACTTTTCCCTTGGTGATTTCACTATTTTCCAGCGCTTCTTTGATTTCAGTTTCTTCAATTAATTTACAAATTGGAAAAGTCACAATTCCATTTCTGATATCAGAAAAAACATCTTGGTTGGAACGAGCATTCTTATCCAGTTCCTCGCCAAAGTTGCCAAGGTCACTGATAATTTGTGAAGCATGAGAAAAACGTTTGTCAGCCGGAATCGCTTTTAGATAATCATTAATAATTTCAAAATTTCCGCTCGAAAGAGCAAAGCCAATAAGTGGCGCATAGTCATAGACCAAATTCAAACTATTGTTTCGATCAACATAATTAATCTGCCAATCGAAAAGCACATCCGCCTGGGAAAGATTATGGATGTTTAATTTTGTCTTTTCAATCCAGAAACCATAAGAAAGTTTAGCAACCATTTCGCTGAGCAAAGTTCTAAGCTTATCAGCATAGCGAAGTTCCTTTTGCGTATATGCGTCCATCAAATCATGGATACAAGAAAGCATCAAATCATGCTGCAAAACAGCGCCCGTGACATTTTCTTCTTTGTCCCAAGTTTCTTGCTTCTTATCGAGAATATATTTTGTTTTATACGCCCAGAGCATGACAATTTCAATCGCAATGGCCACCTCCATATAATCTTCCCAATTTTCAAATGGACCACTGACAAAACCCGCATGAAATTGAACTCCATTAAGATGGATTGGTTTTTTCGTATAGTCCTCCCTTATTGATGCATATTGTGGATATTGTTCACAAAATTTGCTAAAATATTCATTCAGCTTTTTTGAAATGTCCTTGGCGGAAGAATGATAAGTTTTCGAATTCATATGGTTTTTTGTATTGACTTAGGAAAGGAATTCTTTGTAGCGGTAGAAAGGATTTGAACCTCCAATTCAGCCAAATGAACGACTGCGTTTTACCAATTAGACTACACCGCTTTGCGCTTTTGCTATATTAGCAGCATTTCAAGGAAACGACAAGGCAATGAGTTTTGTAACAATACTTTTTATGATAAGCAAAACACTTGACAAAAAGTCATTTATCAGCTTTAATTGAATGTGCTTCGCACGCCGTGACACTTATCGTTATTTTAACAACAGGGAGACATTAGATGAGTATTGTAGCAACTGTTATCGGATTGGCAAACAGAGACAAACACACTCGGATAAAAGAAATGGCTAAAACCCTATTACAAGTGTATCTGGATACATCTGAATCTGATACACCTCTCCAGCAGATTCCCGCCTCTTTGCCCACAATCACCTCAATCGAGAAGGATTCCGTATCTGTTAGTGCAGATGTTAAGCTTATCACTGATATCAATGAAGCAGTAGCCTCAACAATGTTAGCTTCTACTGTTTCTACGGATGCATGCACCGAGCAACAGAAAACGATTGCTGAAGAAGCATTGCAATCATCGTCTCCTGTTTATGCAGACGAAGCGAACGAAAACATTACAAGGCAACCCAAAAGACGCAGGAAGAGGAAAATTGAGCAAGCTAAACCTCTTCAGGATGAGGTAACTGCCGCAACTTTGCCTGCCGAAGAAGTGTCAACTCAAAATGAGATCATCGAAACAGTAGTGGTGGTGGAAATTCAGGCGCAAGAAAAAGGTACCAACGATTCCATTGCAGCTGCAAATGAAGATGCTCAGACTGCTGATGTCACGTCATCAAAGACCTCTGAAAAAACCAGGAGGGGGAGAAAACCAGGGAAAAAAGTTATCAAAACCTCGGAGGATAAGATGGTTGTCGAAAGGATTCAGATTATTCCAGCTATCTGCTCATCTCTTGAGAAAATTCACAAATCCGGGAAGTTTATCTGGTTTGTGAACGAAGCAGAGCGGGAAATATCACGAAGAATTCTTCTCGAAGAATCTCCGTCATGGAAAGATGAACGGGTCACTCTGCAAAAGTTCAAGTTGTTGCCACAAGGCGGCTACGTGTGCGAAAACGGAAACATCTTTCAGGACAAGTGTGTACCTGGAAGAAACGGCATCCTACTGACTCTCGAGAAGCAAAGTCTCCTCGAAGAAATCGGCGTCCACGGTGTGTTCGCATTTTTCCAGCAGTAGAACCATCAGGGGCTCGCTGACAATCGTCAGCGAGCCCGCTTTTTTTTATTAGAACGGGGGTTGATTTGTTATTATACTTTTGATATACTTATTCTTGTTCAGCATTTATTGTATTTATACTTGTATTTATACATCATACAAAATACCTTATACTTTATACATACTATTGGGGTGTAGCCAAGCGGCCCGTCTCGCCCGAGGTGATGCCAGCATGACTCACCGAGGCGGATAAGGCAGCGGGTTCTGGCTTTGACAATTATGAAAAGTTTTGTTACATATCTATTATTGAGTGGAAAAGATAATAAGACCTATCTAGGTTCTACTGATGATATCGAGCGAAGAGTAAAAGAACATAACAACGGAAAAACTTCTTCGACAAAAAATCGTAGACCATTGAAGCTTATATATCAAGAAGAGTTTGAGACCTTAATAGAAGCGAGAAAAAGAGAAAGATTCTTAAAGACAAGAACTGGAAGAAAAGAATTGAAAAATATTTTTGAAAAATTAGATATTGGGGTGTAGCCAAGCGGTAAGGCAGCGGTTTCTGGTACCGCGATGCGGGGGTTCGAATCCCTCCTCCCCAACTTACAAAAGAAAAAACAGTCATTCCTCAAAGAATGACTGTTTTTTCTTTTGTATTATTGAGTGAGGGATTCGAACGGGCAGAAGTGAAACAAGATAACATTCAGCAGAATGTTATCGCAGGAGAACGTCGATGGATGCGAGGAATACGAGCATCCAGCGCTGCCGCGGACAAGGAGTGAACGAGTGTCGACGAGAGAGCGACGCGACGCTTTGCATCACCTATAAATACAACTGATATATTTTTTAGTGTTAAAAAGGTACCTGACCCCTTTATTATATTCTTTATTATATCTATTTACTTAATTCACAAAATGGAACTGCGGCAACTCCAGTAACTAAATTAAAATCAACTTGCGCCCTTTTTAGCAAAGGAAAATGTTCACTGACTTGTAATATTGCCACTTCCCCATCTTCTATAGCCACACAATGCAAAAGCAACACACGATCAAATGAGCATCTATTTTCATCTTTAATATAATCCTTCAAGCTTGAAATTTTTATCAATCCTTCCGTGGTTTGATTTGGAAAAATAATAATTGTTCTATTTTTTCCATATCCATCACCTTTTTTTACATATTTTTTATAGGTAGATAAAATTTCCTCCAAGGGATTACCTTTAACTATTTGTGGAATAATTTTAGACTCTACTTGTATTTTAGTTACTCCATCTGTAATATATCCATCGTTTGGCTCAGGCATTCCTGAATCATAGCAAACCCTCCAACTTTCATTCGAGCTTAGATGATTATATATATTTGCCAGAATTATCAAGCCAAACAATTCGCGCTTACTTAAACAAATATTAGATGATATAGAAGTACTATCCTCCATCCAACCTCCGATTGAAATATTTTTAGAGAGATATTTTTTCCAAATATCTCTAGGGCTTCCCTCTAAATTTATCATAGGTATCCGCATCTTAAAAAATCTACTACTTTTCAAATAATTATTTCACATAAAACAGTTTAATTATAACAGAAAATAAAGGTTTGCATAGAATAATAAGCAATAAGATTCGACGATACAAATTCCAACTTCGTCCCATAATCTAAACATATAAACTTCGTTTTTGTTTAAGCGATTTTTTAGTATAAGAAATACATCTTCTTATTGATCTGAATAATTTTTTTCTTCAATTAGTACAAATTAAACATAAGGGCTGATTTCTTTTCAGTTCCTTCCCACAAACCAACAGATTGCAACAAACGAGGCTCAACAAAGCCTCTTCTGCTTATAATCTTAAATTCCCTCAAAATCATTGACTTTTGATGCATTTTGCAGTATTCTTCTATATCAAACAACGGCAAGGGCGCCTGTTTGGGCTCTTTAAAAAATTACACAATCAACCAAGGGAGGAATTATCATGTCTAAGACAAGTTTCCTACAACTCGGAGAAGACAAGAAAGGGTTTGAGATCGTTGCTGGTAGTGGGCTTATTGGCCTTCCTGATAACGTATCGGGAGAAATGCTGTGGAACCTCTGGGACATCGGAACCAAATTCGGTCAAGAAATTCACAAGGGTCTCGGTTTCAAAGCCGAGCCCCTTGTGCTGGAACTTTACGACTTCCGCAACAACGGCGCAGGCGGAAAAGCTGGCTTCACGGTCGGAAAAGTCAGGGGAACCTGCCTGATGAACGAGGGCATATTCATGTTCGATCTCAAAAACGGCATGAGTGTCATCTGGGACAAGGGACTCAAGGCCAAAGACATTTCCGATGTAATAAAAGAAATCGATGAGTACTCAATTTCCTGCGGATACATAGAAAACGGCATCCGGATTGCACTTTTCAATCCAAGCAAGGGTTCAGATGGAAAGATGTCAGTTGAGCATGTCTTCGCTGAAAGTGCCATCATGATGGTCTTACCTGGCGATCTCGAAGGCACATTGGAAGGATTCGATCATCCTGAACTTCTGGTCGCCATCGAAATGGGCGCACTCAAACTTCTCTGCTTAGCAACCGAGAAAGACGCAATCGTCGCGAGCATGGAAGCAAAGATCTTGAAGCTGAAAGAAATGGGCATAAGTCCGGAAAAAGTAGCAAACATGGAGGCGGAAGAGATAATCGAACTTCGCGAGCTGCTTAAACTCATCTAGATCAATCACTCGAAAGATAAGGAGGAAATCTGTATGTCAAGATTTATGAGTCCCGAGGCAGTAAATAATTTGTTCGCTTTGGGCAGAAATAATTACAGACCCGCCCAAATCATGCGAACAAAAAATGCCATCAATGCCGAAATGAGGGCAGCAATGGCGTTCAGCGAAAGAACGGGCATGATCGACTTTGCCAGAATTCAGGTAATCGTCGCACTGAAGCTCAAGCTTGACCGCCTCTATGCCGAATGAGGCATGGGCTTCATCTGCTAACCAGCCTTCGGGCTACTACCACGCACCACCAAAGGAGAAACATCATGGCGACAAACGACGTAACTTTTAGGCCGAAATCATCCTGGCAGAAACCCGACTGCATCAACAACAGCGCCGAACACCAGTGCCACAACGAATCGACCCTCGAAGCAGTTCTCGGGAATTCACTGGTGCGCTGCTGCGACGACGAGGTGTGCAAAGCCCGGGCTGCGGAAATCGCAAGACTAACTGAAACTGCCGTTTAAACAAAACGGCGCACAAAACCAATGGGGTCATCGAGAAATCGGTGACCTCGTTTTATTTCCCAATCAAAACCTCAATTTGACTAACCTTACCTTGAATAATTTCGATTCTCCAAACAAAAAAATGCCACCCATTAATGGATGGCATTTTTTGTTACGTAGCATGCTGCGTAACATACTAAACCTTTAAGTATCTCCTAATTGCAATTACACCGCTTATTGTTCCAAGGAAAATTCCAGAAAGCAAAAGTGAACCAAAAATAATAAAGAAATTTGAAAGATAAAATGAAACGATATCCCCTCCTGCAATACTGCCTTCAGTAATCGGGGCCAAGAATTTTGAAGTGATGAAGAGTGCAAGCATAACTACGAAAGCTGAAACTACTCCATAAAAAATTCCTTCGAAAACAAATGGCATTCTGATGTAGATATTTGATGCTCCAACAAGGCGCATGATTTCAAATTCTTGCTTGTGTGCATACATCGTCAGACGAATAGCATTGAAAGTGATCAGGATTCCAATAAAAACAAAAACTATTCCTAGGGTCAATCCGACTTGCTCAACGATTTTCATAATTCCCGTAAGTCTTTCGATGGCTACTTGATTTTCCTCAAAATCAATTCGTCCAATACTACCCGAAAAACTTGAACCTTTTATTGCTTTAACAATAATGTCATATTCGGTTGGATTTTTTGCCCTGATCACCAAAGCAGAAAGAAGTGGATTTTCTCCAATCTCATCTAATGCTTGATTAATAGAAGGGTTTTTTTCTCCCAATTTCTTAAACTGGGATAAGGCCTTTTCTTTGGAAACATAGTCAATCGTTTTGATTTCTTGAAAACCGACCAGACTCTCCTTGATTTCCAAAATGCGACTTTCTTCAACATCGGGATTAAAATATACACTGACGTTTATTTTGTCTTGGATGTTTTGAAGCACAATATTAGCAGTAACACCCAAAATCAAAGTTACGCTTATGACATATAGGGAAATTGCCAACACACTAACAGTCGCAAAACTGAGCCAACCATTGCGGATAAAATTATCGAGCCCTTCTTTAAATGTTCTCTTCAATTTAGTAAACTTCATTTTGTTTTAAAAATATTTGAGTCTGATTTTGAAAAATTTTCAATTTTCAGTTCTCAATTTTCATTTAATTTTCAATAACT
>Ga0209212_1003231_pt1 | contig 21859 bp, 19 predicted proteins | sample RifGroC2_FD_183996 | JGI IMG/M metagenome (GOLD analysis project Ga0209212, IMG submission 183996) | Groundwater microbial communities from Rifle, Colorado, USA - Groundwater C2 (SPAdes) (version 2) | ecosystem: Environmental > Aquatic > Deep subsurface > Groundwater | place: Rifle, Colorado... | reverse complement strand
ATTGGTTCCACGTACACCCCCAACGCCATTGCCGGTGTACGTGGAACCAATTTCTTTGTCTCCCACGAGCGAAGTGTGACCGGCATCTTCGTGCAGTCCGGTTCGGTCTATAGCTTCAACCCGGGTAATCCTTCCCAGCAGGTGATCCTGACCCCCGGCACCCTCACGACGGTTCATGGTCATCGCTCTCCCTCTCCGCCTCGCCCGGCGCTGCCCAACGAGATCAGGCAGATGGAGCAGGGGGTAACACCCCCGTCTGAAAGCGGTGCTGGCGCAGGACCGGGCGCGAGCCCCGCTGGAACCGGCTCTAGTGGAGATACCGGCGCAGCCGGTACAACAGGTGCAACAAGCACAACAGGTGCAACAGGCACAACAGAACAGTTAACTTCGGGTGCTGCACCAGTAGGACCTGTCGCTACGACCAGCGGTCTGCTGTATGCCGCTGGTGATCCTCTGGCAACGCTCCCCAGCGTGCTGCCGGCGGGACCGGTATTACCGCCTCCACCACCTCCACCGCCGGCACCGACACCGCCTCCGCCGATACCACCGGTGAGCAACACGGTAAATGTGAAGATTAATGTGAATTTTTAGCCACGCCAACAACGGCTTTGCCCCGTGGACAGGGTAAAGGAGGGAGCACCATGTTGAACTATGCAGGGCGGATGGTCCATTCCATGATTATGAGGTCGGCCATATGGGCGCTGGCGCCGTTGTTGGTTATGGCCGTGCTGGTGGCGGGCAGCGGGGAGGCCCAAGCCGCCTTCAGCAACTGGAGCAGTATGGGTCCGGCGGGTGGAAAGGTCAGCGCCCTGGCGGTCAACCCCTCCAAGCGTCTGGAAGTGCTGGTTGGCGGCCAAGCGGCCATATTCAAGAGCATTTCCAGCGCCAACAGCTGGACCATGAGCCATGCCGGTTCGCAGGTTTCGGCCCTGGCCTATGATCCCGCAAATCAGAACATCGCCTATTCCGGCCGGCAGGACGGCGTCTGGAAGACCGTTGACGGCGGAACGAACTGGGCGTTTCTGGCCGGCAGCCCGGCCACAAAGGCCTTTGCTGTCGATCCGCTCACCCCGGCTACCCTGTACGCAGTCGGCAATACGTCTATCATGAAAAGCACGGATGGCGGGGCCAGCTGGAATCCAACCGGAGCCATCAGCAACCCCAGTACGATCGCAATCGATAAAACCTCGACAAATATTGTCTATGCGGGCACAACCGGTGGCGGCATCTTTCGGAGCAGCGATGGAGGCGCGACATGGACGGCCATCAACGGCAGCGGGCTCGGCAGCCTTTTTGTAAATGGCATCGCCGTTGATCCGGTGACAGCTTCAATCCTGACCATTGCCACCAGCGGCGGCATCTACCGGAGTACGGACACCGGCGTCACCTGGACTCAGGATGCCAGTGGATTTTTTTCCGTCAGTTCTGCGGTACTGATCGCTCAGGACCAGCTAACGCCGGCATTCCTGTATACCTGTGTCATTGGAAACGGCCCCAGCGGGCTCTATAAATCCAGCGACAGCGGCGTCAGCTGGGTCCCGGTGATCGGAATGTCGGGCGGGTGCGATGCGATTGCCATTGACCCGGTCATATCCGCAATCGTCTATGTCGGGCGCGCCGACGGCGTCACCAAGAGTACGGATCGATTTGCAACGACCGTGACACCTGCCAACGCCAATACCGGCCTGGTCATGACAAGCATCCCCAGCCTGGCTGTTGACCCTGTTTCACCTCAAACCATCTATGCCGGCGGTTTGTTCGGTCAAATCTACAAAAGCTTTGACGGTGCCGCCACCTGGGGCAATATCCCGCTTCCGGGACCTGCGTCCGACGTTTCCGTACTGGCCATTGTACCGGCAACAACGAATATCTATGCCGGCACCACGGGCAGCTCCAGCGGTGTTTTTTACTCGTCTAATTCCGGCGCCGGCTGGACCCAGGAAAATACCGGCCTCACCAATGCCAGCATCCAGGGCATCGCCATCGGTCCGGATGCCATGCTGGACACCTACATGGCGGTTTATAGCGATGGCGTCTATAAAAACAACGGCTCGGTCGCCCCTGTCTGGGGGCTGACCGCCGGCAATGTGGATATTACGAACACGAACATGTCAGCCATCGTCTCCGACGGCATTGCCGGCCATGCTTATGCCGCCACTTCCGGCGGCGGCATTTTCATGACAACGGACGGCGGTGCGCTCTGGACAACTCCCGCCACCCCTCCGACCAATTCGCTTATCTACAGCCTGGCCGCGTCGAAGTCGACACCCGGCGTCTTGCTGGCCGGTTCCTCCGGGCCGGCCTACCTGACGACCGACAGCGGGACGACCTGGACGCCGACCGGCGCCGGCCCGTCCAATATTACCGCCCTGGCTATCCATCCTGGCAACAGTTCCGTTGCCCTGGCCGGCACTGCCAACGGCGGAGTCTACATCACCGCAGACCAGGGCGGCAGTTGGCAACCCGTAACGGCCGGTATTCCCAGCGCCGGGCCAGGTCTGTTTGCCGGCGTGGCTTCGATTGCATTCGACGGCCAGGCCCCGCCCAACGCCTATATCGGGTTCAAGGGCCTGGGCGTCTACAAGCGCGCCATCAGTCCCTTCTTCTCGATCAGCCCGTCCAGTATGAGTTTCGGATCGATTGCGACCGGCACAACCGCTACGGTTACTGTGAGCGTTGCCAATAGCGGCAGCTTGCCGATGAATGTCACATTCGGTGCCATGGCCGCCCCCTACAGTCCGGCGGCCAGCGCGGTTAATCCCTGCCCGAGCCTTACAGCGGCCTTCCAGCTGGCTCCCGGCGCCAGCTGTAACCTGGACATCGCCTGCTCACCTTCAGCAGTCGGCAGTTTTCCGGGCACATTCCTGATATCAAGCGATGCCCCCGGTTCTCCCCATCTCTTTACCCTGAACGCTAGTGCCGTAAACCCGCCACCCGCCAATGTATTCCGCCAGGTATCGGGTGTTGCCAATTATACCGGCGCCACGCGAGCCTTCATAACCGTGGCAACCGGCATGCGTGGTCCGGTCGGCACCAGCGTGGCTTCAGGTCCCGGCGCATACCAGATTAACGGCGTCCCCGCCGGCGTGTTCCCGTTGTTCGCTTTTGTGGACACGCATGGAACCGGTACCCCCCACCATAGCGACCCGTACTTCACCGGCAGCGTAGATACTACAACGGCCGATGCGGTGCTTAACATCAATTTCACGACACCAACCCCGACTGCGCCGGTTACACCGGCCTGGATCGACCTTAGTCCGACGGACGGAGGCGGCGTTGTGCAATGGGATATGCCGTTGGATAGCAACCTTAGCGAGATGGCCGACTCCTACAGCATCTACTGGAGTACCACCCCCAATCCCGGTCCGGGAAACACCGTCGGGGGGGGCAGCAAAACCGTCGTCGCCGGCATGGACAATCATCTGATTCTGTCCGGGCTTACCAACGGCCTGGATTATTTTATTACCGCTACGGCCTGGAACGGCTCCACGGAGAGCGTACCGGCGCCGGTGGCCGGTCCCGTGCGTATCGGTATTGCCACGGCGGGAGTCAGCGTAACCGGCACGGTTAACTTCAGCGGTTTCACACCGGGTGGCCCGCTGTATGTCGTACTGGAAAACGATAAATTCAGCCGCAGCACCCATGCTGCAATGGTGTCCGCGCCGAGCGCCCCGCAAGCCTTCATGATCAGTGGCGTCCCGGATGGGGGCTATCGCTTGTTTGCCTTCATCGACCAGAACAACAATCAAGTGCTGGATGACGGTGATTACCGGGTAGGCGATGATCAGGGCGGCATCGTCCTGGTCAGCGGAAACCCGGTCAGCGGTGTGTCGCTCATCATTTCTGCCTCCAATGCCGTCGCCACTGTCAAGACCAATCACCACAAGAACCCGAGCGTACCGTTCGATGGGTACACCCTTGATTTCCGGGTCGAATCCAATGCTAAACGAGTGGTTTCAGCCTCACTGGTCACCGGGCCATTCGTGATCGGCCAGGTCGACCTGGGCACATTCAAGGGAGACGCCCTGCAAAGCTGGCTCTCCCTGCCGGCAGGGGATATTCCGGCGCTTGGCGCTGCCTACACGATTAATGTAACCTACAACGACGGTTCGACGGAAGTCCTCACAACAACGGTGAGCGGCGTTCTGGGCGACTTTGCCGTGCCACAGTCTCCGGCGGCCAACAGTACAGTCACTTCAGGACCTGTTTTTTCCTGGTCGGCACCGGTGCCGGCGCCATCGTACTCTTATACGTATTCACTGCGGCTGCAGGATGCCACTGGTATGCCTTTGTGGCAAAACGACTCGCTGCTGCTGCCTTCACAGCTGTCGTCACCCTACAATTTCGATCAGTCGGCCCAACCGGCGCTTCTGGTGAATGGCCAGTCCTACCGCTGGTCAATCGTGATACGGGACGGCAACGGCAACACCTCGAATATCGAGACCCCCTTCACATTCAACGACACGACGCCGGCAACCGTTTTGTCTGTTACACCTGCGGCAGGGACAACCAACATTGCCTTGAACAGCGATGTTCGCGCTGCATTCAGTGACGCCATGGACTGGAGCAGTCTCAACGGTTTGACCTTCACTTTGAACAATGGGGCTACCGGCAAGGTGTTCTACGACTCGTTTTCCCGGACAGCCATCTTTAAGCCGATGGCCCAGCTCGCGCCGGGCACCACCTACACGGCAACCATCGCCGCCTCGGTCCGTGATCTGGCTGGCAATCCTTTAGCCGCTGCTTACTCCTGGAATTTTACGACCGGGGCGAGTGTCCAGGTCATAACCGGAAGCAACGGCATCACGACCACACCGGTCAGGGTCCAGCTGTCCGGGGCTAAGATTGATCTGCCGGCCGGAACCCAGCTAAAGGATGCGGCCGGAAATCCCCTGGCAGGCGCGCTCGACTTGGGTGTGGCGACAAGGGCCACCAAAGCCGATCTGCCTGTTGTTGCCCAGATGGGGCATCTCACTGATGGCAGCTCATTGAAGGCAATTGGCGCATCGGTAGATATAGTCATCTCCAGCAGCGCCGGACAGGTCAAAACTATCACCCCCTTCATGATCGTGAATCTGGCGGTGCCGCCGGCCTTTGCCGCGCCGGGTACGACGATTCCCTACTACAGTTTCGACGGCACCAACTGGAATCTGGAGGGAACCGCGACGGTCAAGGCGGACGGCACGGTCGATATTACTGTAACGCACCTGTCGCTCTGGGCGATTGCCCAGTTCCAGCTCTATCCGAATGGTATTCTGATAACGGCCGCCGGCAAGACGGTTCCGGATATCAGCGATGCCCTCCAGGCCCTCCGGATTGCGGTCGGCCTGGACAGCGCAACGGCGGCCGAATTGGGCAGCGGAGATGTGGCGCCGCTGTCCGGAGGCCTGCCGGCGCCTGACGGCAGCATCACGGTCGGTGATGCCATGATTATCCTGCAAAAAGCGCTGGGGATCGTAAACTGGTGACAGAAATATACATAGACAATAAGGTGGCGACCATGAAGATGCGAACAGTTGTGCAGTTGGTATTGGTGCTGATCATGTTGACAGCCATGTGGGGATGCGGCAGTGGTGGAAATCAGAGTGTTACCACCCAGGGGACGCAAAAAAGCGTGCTGTTGCTGTCAGCGCCGGTGAAAGGGATAGATATCACGCTGGTGCTCCCGGCCGGTGCTACGGTAAGCGCAGATCCGGCCACCGGGGAGACGCTGCCGGGTGTGGTCACGCTCAGCGGGCCTAACGCAGGGCTGGCCAACAGTTACCCGCTGGGAATCTTCACGCCGGCCTCCGCATCCGTTCCCGCCAAGGTCAGGATCGTGCTGATCAGCGACACCGCCTTTGTGGCGGGTGAGTTTTTTACCGTGACCTGCGATGTAGCCGCTGGGGTCACGCTGGCGCCGGCCGATTTCGGCTATGAGGGGCTCGTGCTGTACGATGCCGCCACCGGCAGCGCGATTACAGCGGGAGTGAGCGCCACGATCACGTTTTAGCTTGGCAGCGAATCGGCGGTTCCCGCAGTAATGCAGCCTGAATACGAAGAAAGGCCGGTTAATGCCGGCCTTTCTTCGTATCGGATGTAGATTCAGCACAAGCTCCGGGCCACCTATTTCTCTGTCAGCCTGAGCGGTTCCTCGTCGCTGCATTCCGTCATTACCAATGGTGCGCCCGGCTCAAGCGGCGTTACCCCGTAGACCGTGACCGGTTGCTCCTTGCCCTTGACGATCACCCGACGGACTCCGCTGATCGCCATTCCCTTGAGGGTGCCGGCGGTAATGGCGTCCCGCAGTTTGGCCAAGGTCATTTCGGTGATCAGGATATTCGCATCGAACCTGCGGGTCAGCGACTCCACCCTGGAACCGAGGTTGACATGATCGCCGATGACGGTGTAGTCCATCTTCTTGCCGTCGGCGCCGATGTTGCCCACAACCACCTCGCCAGTGTTGATGCCGATGCCGCTGTAGAGTTTCGGTTTCCCTTCCCGCTCCCATTTTTCGTGCAGCTGCGCCAGTTTGTGCTGCATGTCCACTGCACACTGCAGAGCCAGTTCGGCGTGATTCTCGCGGCGTAGCGGCGCATTCCAGAAGACCACTATGGCGTCGCCGATGAACTTGTCCAGCGTCCCTTCCCACTTCAGGATCACATCGGTCATGGCACCCAGGTATTCGTTCAGCAGGGCCACGACCTCCTCCGGCGAGTGTTGCTCAGAGAAGGTGGTAAAGCCCTTGATGTCCGAGAACAATACCGTGACCTCGCGCTTCTCGCCGCCCAGGCGGGCCATGTCAGGATTGTTGATCAGTTCGTTGACGATGGCCTGGGTGACGTAGCTGGAGAACATGGCCCTGATCCTGCGGGCATGACGCTCCTCAAAGGCGTAGTTCCAGGCCGTGACCGACATGAACATGAACATGACATTGCCCAGGGGACAGGCCATATTGATCCACAGTCCCTGGCTTTCGAACAGAATGAAACCGGTGATGCCGACAAGGACGATGGAGGCCAGCGCTACGATGAAACCCCAGACGAGCCTGAGGCGACTTAACAGCAGAGCCAGGAGGGCCCCGTTCAAAATCAGGAAAGCAAAGTCCTGAACAAAAGTGGCCTTGCGTATGAACCGGTTGTCGAGGATGGATGCAGCTACGGAGGCGTGCTTCTCGACCCCAGGCGTTACCGCCGAGTAGGGGGTCACCCGCAGGTCGTAGATGCCCAGGGCCGTTGCCCCGATGAAGACGATGCGGTTTTCGAGATCTGCACGTCCGGCCGTGCCATCGAGAATGTCTGCAATTGAAATGTGTTTGAAGGTCTGGCCGGGGCCGTAGTAGTTGATCGGCATGCGGCCCCAGTGATCGGTGGGAATGTAGGTTTTGCCAACCATGATCCCGCGGGTAGCCCGTATTGTCAGTCTTTCGGGAGGTATCCCCAGATAGGCTGCTGCACAGCGCAACCCCAGGGAAGGATAAAGATAGTTGTCGTATCCCAGCAGGAGATGTTCCCAGCGTAGAGTGCCATCGAATTCATCGGGAAACATGCTGATATGTGCCAGTGACATGGCACTCGTCTTGAGGGCCTGTACCGGCACGGTCAGGATGCCGCCGGACATGATCGGCGGGTATTTTTTGAACAGTTCGTCATCCTCGAAGGAGACGATGGCCGAATTTTCCAGGATCGAATCGGGCCTCGGCCTGGCCTGTTTCTCAAAGTCCAGCGCCATGGGGAGCACGACGTTGCCCGCCTCGACGATGGCCTTTGCCAGGCTGGGATCTTGCTTGTCAGCTTCGGGGAAAATTACGTCAAACGCCACTACTGCAACGTCGGCCAGGGTCAGCTTCTCCACCAGGCGGGCCATGACATCCCGTCCCCATGGCCAGCGGCCGAGCTTTGCCAGGCTCTTCTCGTCGATGGCCGCTATGACGACCGTATCGGGTGGTTTTACGGTGCCCCGAAGCTTGAAGCGAACGTCATAGAGTTTGGCCTCCATGACATCGAGCACGGCTGGACTCTTGAACAGCAGGACACTGAAGAAGGCGGTGACCCCCAAGCCGATGGCGAAACGGATGGCGGCTGTGCTGATATTCTTCATGGTTAAGACCTCAATACAGGTGGTTGATGATCTCCACGTGATGCTCAATGCGCACCGGGGTGGGCAGGTGCGTCTTGTAAGCGACAAAGGGCACCCCCGCGCCGGCGGCGGATTGCATGTCCACTTCACTGTCCCCCACGAAGAGCGCCTCGCCCGGCTCTATCCCGAAGTGTTCAAGCACCTTGAGCAGCGGCTCGGGGTGCGGCTTGGGATGGGTTACCTTGCCGGCGGTCATGACGCATTCGAAGTACCCGCTCAACCCAAAGTCCTCGATGATCATCTCCATTGAGATGGCCCGGTTGGTGCAGACCGCCAGGGAGAACTGCCCCTTGAGGCGATCGAGTGTTTCGATAAAGCCGGCCTCCATGCTCATGAAGGGGGCCAGATCGCGGTAGTGGATGGTCTTGGCGAAGGACATGGCATCGTCCTGGCAGGCATCGCCGGCGAAAAAATATTCCATCACGTTGTTGAAGGAGTAAGTGTGCAGCACCGTGCGCGCTTTGTGGTCCGTGCGGTCCAGCGGTGGCCGGCCAAGATGTTCCATTACCCGGTTGTAGAAGATATAGTTGGATTCGAGCGTGTCGAGCATGACCCCGTCGCAGTCATAAATTACTACCTTGTATCGGCTTTTTTTCATCAGTTCCACGTGATCAAGACTCCGTTTTTCCGAGATGGTTCAGGTACTGTTCCCATTCCATGGGCAGCAGGTATTTCTTCTTGGTGTTGCACTCCTTGCAGCAGGGGACGACATTGTTGCGGGAGGCCTTGCCGCCGCGCGTGAGGGGAATGACGTGATCCATGGTCAGTTCTTCCGGAGCAAAGCTCCCTTCGCACCAATGGCAGCGCCCCAGGGCCAGCCGGTTCTGCCACCAGCGGCTGCGGCGCAATTCGCGGGATTTGTCCCGCTCGCGCTTGACGTCCTGTTCGCTGACTTCGATGATGAAATGGTCCATAACTTTCTACCTCAACTCAATCTAAAAAAACTGCGCAGTTTCAGTTTCTAATATATAGCATAATTGCATAATCATATCAGGTATAAAAAAGGTCGCGTACCGGCTCAGTGTTTTTACCTGAGGGATGCGCGACCTGATGTTTTTGTTTGTTTACTACGTTGAGAACGGCTGGGTTCAGGGCCTTCTGCCGCCATATTTATGGCAGTTTGAACAGGTTCTGAAATCCTTGAACACGAAAAGCCCCTTTAAATTCCGATATAATGAGTGGCAATCGAGACATTTCTTTCCTTTTTGCTGAACCAGCAGATGATGTCTGGTTGGGTTGTAGAGCGACCAGCCTCCACTGCTCCCTCCAATGCTGATCTGGTCTGCAGCGCCGCCGTGACAACCGAGGCAATCCTCGTTGCTGCCGATATGGCCGCGATAAGACAACTCACCACCCGGCACGATCTTGCCATCGTTGTTCGTGTCAATCTGGATGTTGTGCAGCGATTGGGGTGCATGACACTGTTCGCAGGCTCGAATCTTGAGACCTGTTTCCGCCTGGGAATCGTGACACCACACACATTTACCATAATCCTGACCCATACCGGTATCATGGTGGGCCTCCTTGTTGGCATATACCAGCTTGCTGGTGCCCCAGTCATTACCCCAAGAGTGGCAATAATCGCAGGCTCCCTTGCCATTAACTCCTGTACCGGCTGAAGGGCGAGGGGAGACCAACGATGCGTCGTAGGCCGGGATATAGTGCCCATCATCCCGGTTTTGGACCAACTCTCCATGACAGGAGACACAGTCGCCATTTTGGGCTGCCTGTCCGAGGTGATGGACCGATGCCTGTCCGGCGATCTGACTGTGACACTGGAAGCAGTCCCGAAACGGCACAAACAGGCAACTTCCGCTGCTGCAATCCATTTTGTGGCATGTGGTACAGAAAAGACCCTTGGAATTGATCAATTGATGGTGCAGATCTACTACGTTATCACCATGGCATCCTTTGCAATCGGATGCGCTCATATTGTTAAAGGATCTATCCCACAATCCAATATTCTGGTCGGCGGCTGGTGCCGGTACATTGGCCTGGCACAGGCAGACCCAGAAAACAACCGACACGGTCAGAATTCCGATCATCATAGTAATTACCTTCATAATTCCATTCCCCTTGCCAAGATTGACGTTAAAAATGAATAAAATATAATTAAATAACGCTTAAAATACAGGTGGATCGGTAGGTTGTCAAGCATTTATAGTTTTGAGGAAAAAGCGTTTTGGGGGAGAATTCCGGAGGCAGGGCTCAGCGTATCATCAGGTTTAAGTCGCCAGAACAGCGCAGGCAGGACATCAATCCGGTCAGCAAACACCGGCACAAGCTTTAATCCTGAAACAGGCATTTATCCACGAAGGGCACGAAGAAAAGCTAAGCATAACAGTCGGTGGGATTCGAAGAGGTAAGCGTGGCTATTGACGCAGCGTTACCACGGTAGCCCCGTCGCGCCCCTCATGCGCCTCTCCTGGCCGATACCCCTCCACCAGCGGATGCCGCGCCAAGTGTTCCCGTACCGCCTGGCGCAGCTTGCCGGAACCGAGGCCATGGATGATCCGGACTTCTGACAGTCCGCTCAATGAAGCGTGATTGAGGAATGGTTCCAGCAGGTCCAACGCTTCTTCAACCCGCAGGCCGATCAGCTTCAATTCCCGCTCCTCACTCTGGGCCGCTTCCACCTTCCAGGACCCTTTGAGCGGTCTTTGATTCTTTTCGCCTCCCTTTTTCAGAGGAGCTGCCAGATCACTGCAGGCGACATCCACCTCCATGCTGCCGGCCCTGACCCGTGCCTTGTCGTGCTTTTCGTCAACGCTGAGCACAACCCCGTCGTGCCCGAGAGATACAACGTGCACTGCAGTCCCCGCTTTGATCTCCTGAAGTGCCGTCAGCGGGCCGACTTGGCGAGCCAGTGGCTTGAGTTGCTCCGTCAATTCGTTCTCGCTTCGGCGCAGCTTGTCGATGATGTCGCTGCGCTTCTCGCGTTTGTACTCATCCAGCAGCTCGTTCATGCGGCGCCGGCTGATGGAGATCAATTCGCGGGCCTCGCTCCAGGCCTTTTCCCGGGTCTCTTGGCGGGCCTGTTCAATGCCGGCGATCCGGGCCGCCAATTCCTGCCGGGTGCTGCGCACCTGTTCCTGCTGTTGATCCAATCTGCGCTGCGCCTCGTTCAACTCTTCCCGCTTTCGCCGCAATTCCGCCAACAAGGTGGTAAATTCAGCACCGGCGCTGCCCAGCATCTCACGGGCAAAATTGATCACCCCTTCGGGCATGCCGTAACGCCGGGCGATATCGATGGCGTGGGAATGTCCCGGCTCGCCACTGATCAGGCGGTAGAGCGGGGTATAGGTTGCGGCGTCATACTCCATGCCGGCGTTGATCATGCCCGCTGTGCGATGGACAAAACCGATTATCTCAGACAGGTGGGTTGTAGCGATCACGGTGGCGCCCCGTTCCAGCAGATCACGCAGCACACCGCAGGCGATGGCGGCCCCCTGTTGCGGTTCGGTGCCGGCCCCCAGTTCATCCAGCAGCACCAGTGTGCGCTGTCCGGCCTGATCGAGGATGGTGGCGATGCGGCCGACATGGGCCGAGAAGGTGGAAAGGCTCTGCTCAATGGATTGCTCGTCGCCGATATCCACCAGCAGGGTATCCAGCAGCGGGAAGCTGGAACGTGCCCCGTTGGCCGGCACCGGTATGGCGCACAAGGCCATCAGGGTCAGCACCCCGGCCGTCTTCAGGGCGATGGTTTTGCCGCCGGCGTTGGGGCCGGTAATAACCATGACGCGCCCCTCATGGCCCATCTCAAGGTCCAGCGGTTCAACGCGGGGGATGGCGCCCTGGCGCTGCAGCATCAGCAGCAGCGGGTGGCGTGCCTGGACGAGCCGCAGTTCTCCCTCCTCGTTAATCTGCGCTGCCTCCAGGTTGTAGCGCTCGGCAAAGGCAGCCATGCTGTTCAGGGCATCCAGGGTCACCAGTGTGGAGAAACAGCCTTCCAGGGCATCGCTATCCTCGCGGATCCAGGCCGAGAGCTGCCGCAGGATGCGGATTTCTTCAGCCTTTTCCTCGGCGCTCAGGTTCTCCAGTTCGTTGACAAACGGGATGATCTCCAGCGGTTCCATAAAGGCGGTCTCGCCCGAGGCGGAGACATCGTGCACCACACCCTTCACCATCCCCTTGGAATCCATTCGCACCGGTATCACCCAGCGCCCAGAGCGCTGCGTTATGAAGTCGTCCTGCAGGAAGATCTCGATGTTGCTGTCACGGATGATCTCTTCGATCTTCTTGCGGATGCGGGAAGCCAGTGTGCGCTTGGCGCGGCGGATATCTCTGAGCTGCGGTGAGGCGCTGTCCATGATGCTGGCGTCGTGGTCAATAGAGGCCGCCAACGGCTCCAGAATATCGGGGAAGGCCTTCAGCGGCGGCTCTAACGTTGCCAGCAGGGGGATGTCGCTGCGCGCTGCCAGCTGGCGGGCCAGATCGCGCAAGATTTGCAGCACCGGGATAAAAACCAGCAGCTCCTGAGGCGTCAGGGTACCCCCGCTGGGTCTGACCGTCTCCAACAGTGGCCGGATATCCTCGAAGGAAGCCAGCCGCAGGGCAATCCCAAGGTTGAGCAGGTTGCGGATTTCCTGTGTACGCCCGGAGATGAGCCGTATCAATCCGCTGTCGCCCAGGGGTGTTGTTGCCATTAGCTGTCGGCAGGTGACGTCACTATGGGCCTGGCTGGCGATCTCGGCCAGGATCTTGTCGAACTCAAGCCGTTGCAGGGTGTCGCGAGTAATCATAGATTCTTCCTGGTGGAGGTTCGTCTGCGGCGGCGATCCTTCTGTTTGCGCAGGCGTTCAATTCGTTTTGTCTCCGGTGTCTGCTTGCCGCTGAGCGCCTCGATCCGCTCCAGTAGTTCCCGCCGCGCCAGAAAGCGGTTTATCGACTGGCTGCGCTCGCGCGAAGCGCTGACGGTGATGCCGCTGGGGATGTGGCGCAGTTGGACGCAGGTGGAGGTCTTGTTGACATGCTGGCCGCCGCAGCCCGATGAGCGCACAAAGGTCTCTTGCAGATCCTCCTCCCGCACCCCCAGTTCGGCCATCTTCAACTGCAGCCAGCGGTTTTTTTCCTCGCTTACGGCAAACTCAGGCATGGCTCTTTCCTGGCCGTTGCAGAAGATCCCAGCGCAGCAGTGCCGCCAGGGTCTTGGCATCGCTGATCCGGCCGTCGGCAGCCATTTCCATGGCCTCGTCCAGTGGCAGGCGCACAACCTCTATTTCTTCGTATGCTTCCGGTTGAGCTGTGCCCTGGGAGATGCCGGCGGCGGCAAACAGATGGATGATCTCGTCGAAGACGCCCGGGGAGGAGTAAATGGTTCCCAGCGGAATAATCTCAGTGGCTGTCAGGCCGGTTTCTTCCTGCAACTCGCGGCAAGCGCAGCTGAGTGGAGGTTCCTCGGGACTGAGCCTGCCGGCAGGGATTTCCAGCAGAAAAGCACCCACCGCAGGCCGGAGTTGGCGGATCAGGGCGATGGTTCCATCGCCGTACACCGGCAGCACGCCGGCGCCGCCTGGATGGCGAATGATCTGGAAGGTGTGGCGTCCTTGATCGCCAATCTCGACCTCCATCTGTTCGATGTCGATTACGAGACCGTTGAATATAATCTGGCGGTTGCTGGCATTCATGGGGTGGCGACCTGTGAGAGGGTAGGAGTGCTTTGTGTACAAAATCTGCTACTGCTGCTAAGCTTTACTGAGCATAGTCAGCACTATACCAGTAATCATGCGGTTTTCAATGGATATTCGATAATTCCTTCATGGTTGCCGAACCTTATTGGAAATGCTATATATCACAATCAAGCATCTGCAAATCAGTCGCAAGGCGACGTATCGAGGTCGTTCATACGTGAGAATATCATTTCCGCGGCTTTTCTGGGTGACGTTTTCCGCTTATGTGGTTGGGTTCTATGCCTCCACGGTTAATCGTCTCGTTATAAAGGGAGCCGCGAATATCCCTGCCACAGGCGGTGTGTTGCTGGCATCCAATCATATCTCGTCCTTTGAGACCATCTTTCTGCCCTGGGCAATCCTTCGTCAGCATCCCTTTCAGATGGTCTGGGCGCCGGCCAAGGAAGAGTTGTTCAAGAAACCTTTCCAGCGGTTGATCTATTCGTCGTGGGGCGCCTTCCCTGTGAAGCGTAAGCGGGATGTCAAGGCAAACCGTGTCATCAATGATCTGTTGAAGGATCAGAAGGTAATGCTTTTTCCCGAGGGAACGCGCCACCCGGATGGCCGGCTGGGCAAAGGGAACCGGGGTGTCGGCAAGATTATCTACGATATGCGCCCGACGGTTATACCCACTGCCTTGGTGGGCTTGAATCAATGGAAGTTTCCGGGGTTTGGCCAGGCGGCAACGGTGGTTTTCGGGCCCGCGCTGGGCTTCGACGATCTGTGTGTTTGTGAGGACTGTAAGGAAACGCACCAGTTGATTGTTGATCGGGTAATGGATGCCATTGCGGATCTGTTGAAGAAAGAGGGGGCCTATGTCGGCGAGGCATAAGGCATTACAGGATATTCCCGCGCCGTCAGCGGGCCGTCCGGTTGTTGAAATCTTCTGCGATGGAGCCTGCAGTGGAAACCCCGGTCCTGGAGGTTATGGTGCCATCCTGCGCTGTAATGGACATGAAAAGGATATTAGTGGATCGGAACCGCTGACAACCAACAACCGAATGGAGTTGACGGGCGCTATCGCGGCTCTGAGTAAACTGACACGTTCCTGTCATGTTGTTATCACAACCGACTCTCAATATCTGGTAAAGGGGATGACCGAATGGATTGAGGGGTGGCAGCGCAAGGGGTGGCAGAATAGTAAAAAAGTGCCGGTATTAAATCGGGATCTGTGGGAGCAATTGCTTGTATTTGCTGGTCAACACGACATCGAGTGGCGTTGGGTCCGTGGTCATAACGGCCATGTCGAAAACGAACGTTGCGACAGCCTGGCGCGAGAAGCGATTGCGGACTTGATACAGAAGAAAAAGGAGTAAGGAGTGTCTGGTTAGCGGGGGTCGGAAGGGACTGCATCGATGAGTGTAAAGCTGAATCTGGGATGCATGAAGGCGTGCGTGGTAGGATAGCGTGCGAACATCCAGCCCTTGAATAAGACGGTGCTCGCTTCATTGATTTTTACTTTTGCTGCCGGATTCTTTAAGTCGTTTGAGGCAGAGGTTATGGAAGAACCTTCCATGATAAAGGCGGGCAGAAAATTTTCCACCTCAATGGACATTGTAGATCCACGCAGTGTGACTTTCCCGCCGATGGGAATTGTGTAGATGCTTTCTGTAGCGACTTTTTTGTCAATTACAGCGATCTTGACCGCCTTCCATCTGCCTTTGACGGTTTCTGGAATTACAAGGTTTGTTTCCTTCTTGACGCTATGCGACCGGGTTGTGTCTATTTTGGGTGGAGAATGCTGCGTCTGTTGCTGGCATCCCGATAGCACCAAAGACAAAAAAAGCAGGAAGCACAAAACAGTTGTTAAGCGCACTATCTTCACCAATTGATATACCCGCAGAAAACAGAAGTGGCGGAGAGAGAGGGATTCGAACCCTCGATACCGGTTTCCCAGTATACTCGCTTAGCAGGCGAGCGCCTTCGACCTACTCGGCCATCTCTCCGATTGAACTTCCTCCCGAGCTAAACAGGAACAGCTTTAATAACACGATGTACATGATAAAATCAAGTCAAATACTCAGCCATCAGTAACGCTCCCCGGCCAATTTGATTATTCGTCGGATTTTCCCCAGCGGTCTGTCATCTTTCTTTTGTGGAGTGCGTTTTCGGCTTCAACTTCGTTTATGATGTGCTCGGCTTCTTCAGACGTAAGGCCGACGCTCGGGCGAACCCCCATAAAGTGAGAGTATTGTTCAGTAGGTTGATCAAGTGGATGGGGCATGGGAGGGCCTGGTTTGTATTTGTCGTTGAGAAACAGGGCTGCTTCATACTGGCCGCTGTTCATGACCAGAAAAACCTCTGCAAAGAAACCACTCTGCAGCCGTTTTACAACGATAGATTGCATTACCTTCATCCCCTGAGGTACATCGATGAGATCAGCCTTAACCATACCTGCCTCCGTGATCTATTTAGTTTTCATCCGGAAACGGCCCTTTTCCTCCCTGGCGGCGTCAATCTTCGGGCTTGCTTGTGCGGCGTACCGATGTACGTCTCCGCGCAATCCCTTGATTTCCTTGCCAGTAAGAAAAATTGCTCGTTTCAAAATTGAAAACTGCTAGTTTCTCATCCGGAGCTTCCGGATGGAACCTATTTATAAAAAATGCCCATAGAGGGTGAGGTCTATGGGCAGTGGTTGGCAAATAAAGGGAACAGGGCTATTTCCCCTTTTTCAGATCGATCAGAATTAGTTTGGCCACAGATTTCAGGGTTTCAAAAACGCCTTCGCCCGTTGTGGCACATGCCTCATAGTCCGGAACATTGGTTGGGTTCAGCTCTTTGCGCAATTCTTCAATCGGTACTGAATTTGGCAAGTCACGCTTGTTGTACTGCACCACATAGGGGAGCTTGTCCAGATCGTATCCTTGCTCCTTGAGGTTGATGCGCAGGTTATCCAGGGATTCGACGTTGGCATCCATGCGCTCCTCTTGAGAGTCGGCCACGAAGACAACTCCGTCAACCCCTTTGAGGATCAGCTTCCGGGATGCGTCATAGAAGACTTGTCCCGGTACGGTGTATAGATGGAAGCGGGTTTTAAAACCACGGATTTCGCCCAAGGCGAGAGGAAGGAAATCAAAGAAAAGCGTCCGCTCGGTCTCTGTTGCCAGGCTGATCATCTTGCCTTTGGCATCCGGGGCGGTCTTCTGATAGACGTACTGGAGATTGGTGGTCTTGCCGCACAGCCCCGGGCCGTAGTAAACAATTTTGCAGTTTATTTCACGAGAGGCATAGTTGATGAAAGACATCTTGAATAACCTCGGGGTGTTTAGCTGAACAGATTGTCGATGTCATCGTCGGTAATCTCTGCAAAGGGGAAGTCGGAGATCCCTCGCTTTTCCTTGTCCTCGGCCTTTTGGAGCAGCTTTTCAAAGATTAAGGAGAGCTCTTCGGAGGATTTTTTAACCCTGAGACGGACAAGCCCCAGGGAAGATCGGCTGTCGAACAGGACCACCAGGATTACCCTGCCGCCGACTATGGAAATATGAAGATTGTCCTTTTCGCCCTCATGGAACAGGATGGAAAACTCTTTTTCTCCGATGAGCTTGGCAAGGCCACCTGTGGCGGCAATATTGCCGGCGGTAAGAGATGCCAATGAGGTTGTATCGAAGCGTTCGGTATCACCGACTCCGGAAATAAGCTGACCATTCTTGTCGACAAGAAATATGACCTTGGCGTTGGCTTCTTTCAGGAGTCGTTCGATAACTTCATTGATCTCTTGAAATTCTTCGTCGTACATGACCATCTGCTGGGCGGACATGTCTCTCTCCTTGTTCAGGCGGCAATTAATTGGCCAAGAAAGGTAAAGGGAATTGTAATATCGAGATTCTATAACAGAATTGGACTAGTGTTTCAAGCTTATTAAGCGATGAAGGCGGCAATGCAACGTCGGAAATGTCCTTGAGTTTGTTGAGTCTTTCAGGTAGGATTTTTACAGGGCGCTGAGTTTGATGCGCCCGTACTTGATTGTTGTCGGGAGTATTATGGAAACTGAATTTATACCCAAATGGATTGCTTGGGAAACCACACAGAAATGCAATCTGCGTTGCGTACACTGTCGTTGCTCTTCGGATATGACCTCCTCGGAAGGAGATTTCACCACAGAGGAAGGAAAAAAGCTGCTTAAAGAAATTTCCGAATTTTCCAAGCCGGTCATCGTCCTCTCGGGTGGGGAGCCGCTGCTACGGCCTGATATCTTTGAACTTGCCGAATACGGAACCTCATTGGGGCTGCGCATGTGTATGGCTACTAACGGTGCCTTGGTTACCGACGAAATTTGCCAAAAAATGAGAAAAGCCGATATAAAAATGGTCTCGCTGTCATTGGACGGCAGTTGCGCCGAAGTTCATGACAACTTCCGGCAATGCCCCGGGTCGTTTGACGGTGTTGTCCGTGCGGCAGAGATATTTAGGCGCAATGGCCAGAAATTCCTGATTAACTCATCTTTCACCAAGCGCAATCAGCATGATATTGCCAATACGTTCAAAACAGCAAAGGGCCTGGGTGCCACTGCCTGGTACATGTTCATGATCGTGCCCACCGGCCGTGGTGAGGAGATCATGAGCGAGCTGATCTCCAAGGAGGACTATGAGGAAATACTGGACTGGCACTATCAGCAGGAGAAGTTGGAGGATGACATCCTTATGCGTCCCACCTGTGCCCCGCATTACTATCGGATTGTTCCTCAAAAGGCCAAGGCAGAAGGGGTCAAGTTTGAACGCCGCTCCCTGACCTTTTCCACCGGTGGTGGCAAAGGCTGTATTGCCGCCCAGACCATCTGCCTGATTGACTGCTTCGGCAACGTAAAGCCCTGTTCATACTTTCATCGTACAGCCGGCAATGTGAAGGTAACCCCTTTTCGTGAAATATGGGAAAACTCGGAAATATTTCGCAATCTGAGAGATTTCAAGTCATACAAGGGAAAATGTGGCCAGTGCGAATACCTCAATGTCTGCGGAGGTTGCCGCGCAAGAGCGGATGCAGTTCATGGAGATTACATGGAAGAGGAGCCGTTCTGTAATTATGTCCCTATCAAAATGAGTCGTGAACCTTCAAAATAACGATTACGAACTTTATTATTGACAAATTGAGCTGTAACGAGCTATAAGAAAAATCCTTTTGCCCAGGTAGCTCAGTCGGTAGAGCAGAGGATTGAAAATCCTCGTGTCGGCGGTTCGATTCCGTCCCTGGGCACCACTAAAACACTAAAAGGCCAAGCATTCACATGCTTGGCCTTTTTATTTTCTCATTTCTACGCTTCTGGTACACCGCCGACACACTGTCCAGATTGCGCCTCAATACTACTCTGACTCCCCATTTACGCTCTCGAAAACGCTACGCCGCTATCCCCTCAGCCCCAGCCAACCGTTGTCCCAACTCAAATGCACGTTGACACTCCAGCGGCAACACCTCTGTACGACGTTTGGCTTTGTGTATCGGGTCGAAACTTTCAATCACCACCTTTGAATAATCGTCTACCTGGCAGGTGTCAAAGGCACACAACGTCTCGGCAGAACCAAGGAGCATGTTCACATAGCGCTCATTGGTGTTGAAAATCTGCTCGTAGCAAAACTCCTTGCTCCGCTCTTCCGGAACATTCATGGTGTAGATGAAGCCGACTTTGATTTTTTTAGGGAACAGAGTGCCATACGGTACTGTGTAAGTGAGATACGGAAACAGCAGCCGTTCGAGAAAGCTGCGTGTTTCACCGGTAACTGAACCGAAATATATCGGCGAACCGATGACAAGGGCGTCGGCAGTGGCTATCTTTTCCAGCACTGGTGCCAGGTCGTCGTTCAGGACGCATTTCCCGTAACTGCTGCCCCCGCGTGTTTTGCAGGCGAAGCAGCTCTTACACCCCTTAAAGTCAAGATCATAAAGATGAGACTGTTCAGTTGTAGCCCCAAGTGCTGCTGCCCCTTCAAGTGCCTTAGCCACGAGTGTAGCGGTGTTCCATCGTTTCCGCGGGCTGCCGTTGATTCCGATGACGTTCATGTGCCTTACTCCTCTTGTAGTGGTTGGTTATCGCTTGCCGAACAGCAACCAGCGACTGATAAGTATTTCGACAAAACTCGAACTCGCAAGTTCGAAAATAATCGAACAACATTGCAATGTCAACTTCATTTCTATATGATGAGAAAAAAATTGAGAGAGACGACAAATGGCAAAGAATATGGATACACAGCAACCTTTACGGGACGAAATTTCTTTGCCGAAAGTTCTTCATGCGCTCAGTGACCCGGTACGAATGGAAATCGTTCTCAAGATTGCCAAGGCAGGGCAAGTGGCATGCGGTGCATTCGACATACCGATGCCTAAGTCTACTTTGTCACATCACTTCAAAGTACTACGGGAATCAGGGGTAGTTGCCGGCAGGCGGGAGGGAAACGTGTTGATAAACTCCATACGATTTGAAGATCTGGATGCCCGATTTCCAGGTGTTATTGATGCCATAATTTCTGCAGCGGACTGAGTGCTACCGCATTGACACCGGTCAGCAATCTAAACGTCGCTTATGGTCACTTATCCTGCACTTGATATCTGACGTAGTTTTGTGATGTCCCGTAAGGCAATAAAAAAAGCTTGACGCATTAGACTGACTGGTCTAAGTTAAAATCATGAAACGAACACACAACAAAGACGATATTGTTCAGGTAGGACTTGACCTCGTGTTAAGCAGAGGTTTCAATGCTACCGGTGTTGAAGCAATTCTGAAGCAGGCGAACATTCCAAAGGGTTCATTTTACAACTTCTTCTCCAGCAAAGAGGAATTTGCCCTTGCGATAATCGATAAATTTGTCGCAGACAGGGTTGAACTCTTATACCCCATTTTCAGCGATGAATCGTTACCACCGCTGGAGCGCGTCAGAAGAAGCTTCGAAATCCTGATTGAGAGCTTTGAAGGCAACGACTGCTTCAAGGGGTGCCTGCTTGGCAACCTGAGCCTGGAGATGTCCGACCTGTCCGAGAACGTACGGCAACGCCTTGAGCAGGCATTGCAGATCTGGGCCGGGGAGTTGTCCAAGCTACTGCTTCAGGCACAGAAGGAAAAGGCAATACCGTCTGACATGAACACAGAGATGCTGGCGGAAAATTTGGTCTCTTCATTCGAGGGAGCACTACTTCGCTCCAAGGTTAAAAAGTCACCAGAACCGTTAAGGAATTTCATTCATTTTTATTTCGATATATTCCTTGCTCGGAAAGAAGAATAGACGCTCACTGATTTTTTTTGATTAGTATTACGTAGACCGGTCTAGGCGTATTGAGCCTACGAACCAGGGGTGAACACAATGACAACATCAGACACTTCATGGGTTCTCATCACAGGTGCTTCAAGCGGTTTCGGCGAAGAGTTTGCCCGCCAAGATGCCGAGCAAGGGAACCCGAGGCGCTTCAACTAAGAGACGAAAGACTCTGATATTTCGTCGCAAACAGACCACAGCACGGTAACCAAAAGGAGAAACCAAGATGGTAAGAATCGGAATTATCACATGTGCCAACATGACGAATGACCTGGCCTGCAGCTCTGTAGGTTGTCTTGAGGACAGCTATGCACCCGATACGCAGTAGAAAAGGTTGACGTCAGCCAGGACGATGTCACCCTGATGATGTATGCCATTCCCTTGGAGAACATGAGCTTCGGCGGTGGAAAGCTACCTCTCTATGCCTTGGGTAAACAAGTAAATCAAACTTATTGATAATTCACAAAAAATGGAGGAGGAAAATGAAAGCATTTGAAGAAATGAAAGTATTTAAGGAAATGAAATTTAAAAATCTAACGATAAAAAACAGAATTGTAAGATCAGCGACACATAGCCATATAGGGAACCTTGATGGTTCGATTAGCGATGAAGAACTGGATATGTTTGAAGAACTGGCGAGTAATGATATTGGACTAATCATCGCGGGACAATTTTTTGTATCCAAAAAATGGATTGTAAGACCCGGTTCTAATGAACTTGCTGAAGATTATCAAATCGAACGAGCAAGTAAAATCATTTCAAGAGTTCGACCATACGGTACTAAAGTGATTGCACAACTCAATCATGCAGGCGCCAAAGCCTATCCGGAGGATA
>Ga0209212_1003230_pt1 | contig 21860 bp, 21 predicted proteins | sample RifGroC2_FD_183996 | JGI IMG/M metagenome (GOLD analysis project Ga0209212, IMG submission 183996) | Groundwater microbial communities from Rifle, Colorado, USA - Groundwater C2 (SPAdes) (version 2) | ecosystem: Environmental > Aquatic > Deep subsurface > Groundwater | place: Rifle, Colorado... | reverse complement strand
CCAGGTGACCGGAACGCCGCAGCTCCGCATCACGGTGGACCGGCAGGCCATCGCCCGCCACGGGATCAACGTCGAGAACGTCCAGGGCATCCTCCAGACTGCCGTCGGGGGCGAGAAGGCGGGCCAGATTTTCGAGGGGATTCCCCGTTTCGATATCGTCGTCCGGTATGCCGACGGGAGCCGAAACACGATGGAGGCGATCGGCCGGATCCTGGTGGCGGCGCCGGGCGGGCAGAAGGTGCCGCTGTCCGATCTGGCGAAGATCGAGGAAATCGTGGGTCCCCGGCAGATCACCCGGGAGGATAACCAGCGCTTCATCACGGTGCAGTGCAACGTACGCGGCCGGGACATCGGATCGTTCGTACGGGACGGCCAGAAGGCGATCGAGGAGAGGGTCAAGATGCCCCCTGGATACCTGGTGAACTGGGGCGGGCAGTTCAAACTCCAGCAGGAGGCCAACAAGCGGCTGGCCCTGGTCGTTCCCGTCACGCTCCTGATCGTGTTCCTTCTGCTTTTCTCGGCGTTCAACTCGTTGAAGAATTCCCTGCTGATCCTCCTGAACATTCCGCTCGCCCTGGTCGGGGGCGTGGCGGGGTTGTGGGTGACCGGCCAGAACCTTTCCGTCCCGGCTTCCGTGGGCTTCATCGCCCTCTTCGGGATCGCCCTCGCCAACGGAATGGTGCTGGTGACCTACCTGAACCAGTTGCTGCGGGAGGGAGTACCCATGGAGGAGACGTGCATCCGGGGAGCGTGCCTGCGGCTTCGCCCCGTCCTCATGACCGCGTTGGCCGCCGGTCTGGGGCTGGTGCCGATGGTGCTCTCCCACGGGACGGGCAGCGAAGTGCAGCGACCCCTGGCCACGGTGGTGATCGGGGGGCTGGTGACGTCCACCGTCCTCACGCTGCTGGTCATCCCGGCGGTTTACCGTTGGTTCTCCATCGAGGTGGTGAAGGAAAACATCCACCAGTCCCAAGCGGAGGGTAGCCGATGAAGGAGATCAAGGCGTACATCAAGCCGCACATGCTTTCGAAAGTCACCCGGGCTCTCCAGAAGGTCGAAGGGCTAACCGGGATGAGCGTTACGGATGTCCGGGGCTTCGGGCGGGGGAGGGCGAAGGGCGCCCCGAGGGGTGACGACGATCTCCTGGATTACTCGCTGCGCATGAAGATCGAGATCTTCTGCAAGGATGAAAATGTGGATGAGATCGTATCCCTGATCGAGAGGACCGCCCATACGGGTCTTCGGGGCGACGGCAAGATATGCGTCACGCCGGTCGAGATGGCGGTCCGCATCAGCACGGGCGAGCGTGGCGAAATCGCGGTCTGACGGAGGAGACTCGAGATGAGAAGAACCGCCGTATTACTCGTCGTATCCGTCGCCGGAGTCCTCCTTGCGGGCTGCGTGACGACATCCCAATTCATGAAGGCGCGATCGCAGGGCGCGAGATCCGACGTCTTCGAGGAAGTCGGCGAGAAGGACGCCGTTTCGAGAGGATATGCCCTCCTGGAGGTTCGGGCGTCCATCAAGACCCACACGGAAGGATTTTACCTCCTTGAGTCGAGAGATTCCCTCCATGGCAAGAAAGGCTACCCCTTCGTCTTGAACATCGACGGCCAAGCCGTCGTCTGGAAGGTCGATGGTCGGGAGGAAACCATCCCGATCCATTTCGAGAAAGGAGGGAGGAACCCCGAGGGAGGAACCGGCGTCAGGTATGAAATCCGGAAGAAAATCCGGCTGGCCGCGGGCACCCACCGCGTGTTTTTCGGCCTCCCGGCGGAGGATTATTACCGGGAGTTCGACGTGACGTTGACAGCGGGCAGAACCTACGCACTGACGTTTGTACCAGTCTATAAACAAAGAATTCCCAACCTCCAACGAATTCCTGATATCCGGAGGTTTACGAACGGTTTCGATCGATACGAAAAAGCGTGGACGGAGATACATCCCGAACCTGAGGGCCAAACGGGACTAAAATGAAAGGTGGATCAGTCTAAAACAGGGGGTGCTCCAGGGAAAGGTATAGGAACACGCCATATTCGCCGCTTGAAGGACCAATTCCGATCGGCACTCCGATCCCGGGCACGACCTGAAGCCCCGACTTGAAATTCAGCGCAAACCGCAGGCCGGGATGGATGAAAAATGCATGCTCCCTGCCGGTCAGGCCGGTTCCCTCGACGGACTCGCTCGACGTCCCTACGGCTTCGAGCATAAGGTTGAAATTCTCCGAGAGAAGGTGAACGAAGCCGGCTCCGTAGTTGAACCCGAGCGTATCCGCTTCCGCACCGTCGATCCCTTTCGCCCGGGCGACATAGGTCGCCCCCAGGTTCCAGTGGGTCACCCATTTTTCGGATAGCTCCACGCTCAGCGGCAGATTGGCTTGATATCCCACCGCGCCGTTTCCCAATCCTTTCTCATGGCGCCCGGTCGGAAGGAGGAGGGACAGGCGAGGGGCAAATGCAACCGGATCCTTCAGGATCGCCTGGTAGCGGTAATTCAGCGCGACATCCCCGATCCCCGTCTCCGTTCCTTCCTCCTTCACGCGGGAGACGGGGATCGTGTAGGAAATCTGGTGGGTCTCCTTGGGAACCGGCCATTCCTGTGTGAAGCCGTAGGCCCAGGATCCGCCGTTCATGTACTGGAACGCCTGGATGTGCTGAACGACTCCCCTCTCCTGGTTATAGGCCTCCTCCAGCAGGAACGAGTTGTCGCGGATCTTTTTCGTCTCCTCCGCCACGCCCGAAGCCTCCGTCGCCAGGATCGCCAGGAATCCGAGGATCCCCAAAGCGCCCGCCCTTCTCGCTTTTTTGAGCCTCGACATGGTGTGCGATCCCTCCCAACGGATAAAGTTCTCCTCGGTAGTTTAATCGTCTCCGCCCCGCGCGCGGGGAGATCTTTTCAGGAGAGGAAAAAGGAAGACGCAAAACTCCAATTGTCGGACAATTGTTCCTGCGGCGGCGGAAGAGAACTTGTTCTTGACAGGTTGTGCAGGAAGCATTAACGTATGAACAGGCATGCAGATGATCGAGGGGTCCATGGGACACAAAGACGCGGATGTATGCGAAATCTACTACGTAAATGAGGCCCATGTGCGGAGCGCCCGCCAGGCGCTCTCGCCCGAGCGGGAGATCCTGTCTCTCGCGGAGGTGTTCCGCACGTTGGGAGATCCGACGCGCGTCAAGATCCTCCAGGCCCTGTCCGTGGAGGAGCTCTGCGTCTGCGACTTGGCCAAGCTCCTGGGGATCAGCGAGTCGGGGACCTCGCACCAGCTTCGGGTGTTGAGGAGCCAGAAACTGGTCCGGTTCCGGAAGGAAGGAAAGATGGCTTTCTATTCGCTCGACGATGCCCATATCGACGTCCTGATGAAGGAGGCGTCGCGCCACGTCCGCGAGGGGGGGGGTCAAGTTCCGGAGAGGACGGAGCGGGTCCGCGAGAACGCGGGGTAGGGAGGCAAATTTTTTTCTTCAGACGCATGCATGTATGTTCATGTATTAACGATGATGTCCAGACGAGGAGGAGGTATGGAAGGCGGGAGGGTGCAAGCGGCGGCGGACTGTTCCTGCGGCGACATCTGTACGCTGGCGTCGCGACGTGTCTTCCGGGTGGATGGGATGGATTGCGCCCACGAATCCGGACCGATCCTTTCCGCCCTATCGAGCCTTCCCGGAGTCGGCCGGGCGGTTCCTTCCTTCACGGATTCCACCCTGACGGTCGAGTTTGATCCGCATTCTGTCTCCCCCGAACGAATCGCGCAGGCGATCTCCGGGGCAGGGTTCAAGGTCCGAATCGACGACCGCGAGGCGGACGCGCTGACCTGGTGGGAGCGATACGGGCGCTTGACGACGACCTCCGTTTCGGGTGTCGCGTTGGGGACCGGGCTGCTCCTCCCGTTCATGGGAGTTCAGCCGCCGGTTGCGGGGCTGTTCCTCCTGACGGCGACGGTCTCCGGCGGTTGGCACGTTGCGCGCCGCGCCTGGCAGGCTCTTCGCCACCGTCAGCTGGAGATGAACACACTTATGGCCACCGCCGCCGTTGGCGCCCTCCTCATCGGGGAGTGGGCGGAGGCGGGGTCGGCGATGTTTCTCTTCTCCCTCGCCCAGCTGTTGGAGGCCCGAAGCATGGACCGGGCCCGCAACGCCATCCGGCGTCTTCTGGACCTGTCTCCCAAGGAAGCCACCGTCCGCAAGGAGGATGGGGATATTCGGCTGCCCGTTGACCGCATCGTGGTCGGAGATGTGGTCGTCCTGCGTCCCGGGGAACGAGTTCCGGTGGACGGGATTGTTCTGGAAGGGACCTCCTCCATCAACCAGGCGCCGATCACGGGAGAATCGGCGCCGGTGACGAAGATGACCGGCTCCCGCGTGCTCGCGGGGAGCCTGAACGGCCGGGGGATGCTGGAGGTCCGGGCGGAGAAGCCCGCCTCGGACAGCTCGCTCGCCCGGATCATTCACCTCGTCGAGAATGCTCAAGCGCAACGCGCCAGGAGCCAGGCCTTCATCGACGGGTTCGCCCGTTACTACACGCCCGCGGTGATCGTTTTCGCTTTGGGCCTGGTCCTCGTCCCTCCGTTTCTGTTCGGACAAGCCTTTTCGACGTGGCTCTACCGTGGGCTCGTGGTCCTGGTGATCGCATGCCCCTGCGCCCTCGTGATCTCGACGCCCGTCTCCGTCGTCTGCGGGCTCACGCGGGCGGCCCGTGAGGGAATCCTGTTCAAAGGGGGCGTGTATCTCGAAGAACTGGGCAAGATCCGGACGTTCTTTTTCGACAAGACGGGAACCCTGACGCGGGGAAAGCCCGAGGTGGTCCATGTCCGATCCTTCTGCGATCTCCCCGAGGAGGAACTCCTCCGCCTGGCCGCTGCCCTCGAATCCCGGTCCGAACATCCGTTGGCCGGCGCCATCCTGGAAGCCGCCGGGAACAACCGCTGCCTCGATCCGCTGCCCGCGCCGACGTTCGTCCAGGCCGTTCCCGGCATGGGAATCCGGGGAAAGGTAAACGGGGGGATCTATATCCTCGGCAATGCCGCCCTCTTCGATAACGGATCGGGATTGAGCGGTCCCCGGCAGGGGGCCGTGGAAGAGTGGGAACGCAAAGGGGCCACGGTCGTGCTGATCGGGATCGAGAAGATGCCGCTCGGGATGATCGCCATCCGGGACTCCGTCCGGGAGGAGGCGAATGCCGGCCTGGCCGAGCTGCGCCTCCTGGGCGCGAAGGAGTTGACGATGTTGACGGGAGACAACCCGGAGACGGGAAAGGCCATCGCATCGCAGCTCCCCCTCGACACGGTCCATGCGGGGCTCTTGCCGGAGGATAAGGTTGCGCTGGTCCGGGAGGCCGTGGGAATGGGGAAGAAGGTGGCGATGGTGGGCGACGGGATCAACGACGCCCCGGCGTTGGCGTCGGCCACAGTGGGAGTGGTCATGGGGGCGGCCGGGACCGACGTGGCGCTGGAGGCGGGAGACGTGGCGCTCATGGGGGACGACCTCCGCAAACTTCCTTTCGCCGTCCGCCTGGGACGCCGGACGCTTCGGATCATCCGGTTCAATGTCGCCTTTTCCTTGGCGACCAAGGCGGTGTTCCTCGTCCTGGCCACCCTGGGGATGGTCACCCTCTGGATGGGGGTCGCCGCGGACATGGGATCGTCGCTGCTCGTCATCGGCAACAGCATGCGTCTCCTTTGGGGGTCGAACGGATCCGGAAACCGCCGGTTACTATGACCTCCTGCCCAGGAATCTCGGGATTGCCCCGGGTCGGCGGGACGGTATTACAGCCCCAATGCCGCTTTGGCGATGTCTTGCCGCAGCCATTCCGATGTCTTGAAGTGGAGCGTGAGCCCCCGGGCGTCGCGAAAGAGACGCTCAACGACGTAGTCGCGGCAATAGCCGTGACCGGCGAGGACCTGGATCGCCAAGTTCGTTGTTTCGACCGCCGCTTCGGAGGAGAAAAGCTTCGCCTTGAACCCGTTTATGACGGCGGTGCCGGGTGCGGAATCCGCGTTGCTTGCGCAGGCAGACAGGAGGGATTCAGCGGCATCCGTCTTCAGGATCATGTCCGCGATCATGAACTGAACGGCCTGGTGAATTCCGATGGGCTGTCCTGCAATCATCCTTTTCTTGGCATGTTCGATGGCGAGTTCGGTTGCCGATTTGGCGATGCCGAGGGATATGGCCGCAGCTCCAAAGAAGCCCCATCCGACGACGGTCTTTCCGATGACCTGCGCCCCTTCTCCTTCCTTCCCGACGAGGTTGTCGGCAGGCACGCGACAGTCGCTGAAAAACAGTTCCCTTGAGGAGGTGCTGGTTAGTCCCATTTTGTCTTCCGGACGGCCGAAGGACAGCCCGGGAGCGTCTTTCTCGACGAGCAGGGTGCTCATCCCCTGCGGTCCCTTTTCCGGATTCGTCCGGACGAGAACCAGGTAGACGTCGGCTTCTCCGGCCGATGTGATGAAGAACTTCGTGCCGTTGATGACGTAGCGGCCGTCCTCCTTTATCGCTCTTGTGGTGATGGCGCCGGCGTTGCTTCCGCTGTCCGGCTCGTGGACGGCGAACGCCCCGAGGGAACGGCCTTCCATCATCTTCGGCAGCCATTTCTTCTTTGGTACATCGCCGGCGGCCAGTTCGATAGCCTTTCCAACAACGGCGCTGGAGACATGGACAAGTGCCGTCGAAGCGCAGGCTTTTGCCAACTCCGCGACGACCGACGCGAAGGCGTTTCGACCGAGCCCCAGCCCTCCTTCCTGTTCGGATACGATCAGGCGATGGAAACCGGCATCCCCAAGCGCCTTCATGTTCTCCCACGGAAAGGTGCGTTCCCGGTCCGTTTCCACAGCGCGGGGTTTCAACCTCTCGGTGGCGATCCGCCTGGCGGTGTCTCTTATCTCTTCCATGAGCAACTTATCCATGGGACTCCTCTCCGCCTTGGTGTTCGGCTTGCTCGTTTCCCCCGGGGGAACACATCCGCAGCCGCAATTCCCTTTCTTGGCCAATGGAACACCTCCTTTCTCTGCATATATAGATAAGGCCAGCCCGGAATTGTTACCAACGAAATCCGCCGGTCCCGTCTTATGGTCAAGCCATCGGGAGAGACAGTTCCTTCGGGCGGGACCGGCAGGGAAACCATGCTCTCGTTTCATAGTCTAAATAGGGGTGGCGGATGGAACGCCCGGCGAAAGGGGGAATGGCATGGGCACGACGTTGCACGGAGTGAATGTCGATCAATTGGTTGGCACGGTAAACGCGATCAAGGAGAATCCGGATCTGGCCCGCTTTCGGTTTCGCGCCGTCACGGAATGGGTTGACGGCGGTCACTCGCGGACGAAGATCCAGGGCTTCTACGGCGCTGGAGTCGAGGATGCGTCGCGGAACTCTCCGTTCGTCCTTGAAGGTGATGAGCCGCCTGTACTGCTTGGCACAAACGCAGGACCGAATGCCGTTGAGACCGTTCTCTCCGCGCTGGCCTCGTGCCTTACGGTGGGGATCGTGTACAACGCCGCCGCCCGGGACATCAAGGTCGAGTCGCTCAGCTTCACACTGGAAGGCGATATCGATTTGCACGGATTCCTCGGGTTATCCGATCGGGTCCGCCCCGGGTATCAGAACATTCGTCTGGGTTGCAGGATGAAAAGCGATGCTCCGCGCGAAAAGCTGGAGGAACTTTGGGAGTACGTGCAGCGGACATCGCCCGTTCTGGACATCGTCCGGAACCCGGTGCCCGTCTCTCTGACGATTGAAAACGCGTAGCATGCAAGGGACCAAGGGACGGAAACTCCTTGCGCGGGGATCCCTTACCCTGGAGCACCCGTCGGGGGCTGGTTTCCATCCGGCAGACAAGGTTGGACCGCAGCGGACCGGGAGAGGTACCCATAAAGGTGACGAAGATGCGGCCTTCCTTTCCCCGGCTGGTGAGGGCGGTCCTCTTCTCGTTCCTGCTGCTGTCCTCGGCCGCCGTCATCTACGCCACGGGGATGAACGCCCGCACCGCGCAAACCCTCGCGGAAAGCTCGCTGGAGAGCACGGCACTGGCTCTTTCCATCTCCGCGGAAAGCACCCTGCGTGCCGGATGGAGCCAGGCGGAAGGGGAGGTCCGGGAAATCCTATCCGACCGGGTGGTGGCGTATGCCCTGATCGCCGGTGGGAATGGAGCGGTCCTTTTCCACACGAACCCGGGGCTGGTCGGCACGAAGCTTGGGGAGAAGGGACTGAGGGAATGGCTGCGTTCGGGAAAGACCTACGGACGGCGGGTCAGGCTGGGAACAGGCCTCCCTGCCTACGAATTCAACTATCTTCTCCATGGTCCGGGCGGAAAGGTCGAAATCCTGCGGCTCGTTCTCCATACCACCCAGGCGGATCGGATTCTCTCCGATGCCCGCAAGATGTGGTGGACGGTGGGCGCCGTCCTCCTCCTCTTGTGGGCGGTCGGGATCGCGCTCGATCGGGTGCTGACCCGCCATTATCGGCTCCAGGCCGAGGCGGAACGGAGAGAACGCCTGGCACTCATCGGGCAGATGACCGCCACGCTCGCCCATGAGATCCGGAACGCTCTGGGGAGCGTCAAGGGATACACGCAATGGGTGGACGAGAAGGTCGACGAGGCGGACCCTCGCAAGAACGCCCTTGCGATCGTTCTCCAAGGAACGGATAGGATCGAGTCCCTGGTGAACGACCTCCTCCTTTTCTCGCGGGAGGAGAACTACTCCATCGAATCCGTCGATCCCGCCCCGCTCCTCGAGGAGACCGTCGCCGAGGCGGCTTCCGGGTGGGGGGGAGAAGTCGAGGTGAAGGCGATCCCGGGCATGCGAGCGACGGCGGATCCCGAGAAACTGCGCCGCATCCTGCATAACGGCGTCCGGAACGCCATTCAGGCGATGGGGGAGCGTGGAGCCTTGAAGATCACCGCTCTGCCGGAGGGGGATCGGATGGTCATCCGGATCGAGGATACCGGCCCCGGAATTCCCGCCTCGGAGTTGCCCCGGTTATTCACCCCTTTCCACACGACGAAGACCGACGGGACAGGTTTGGGATTGGCCTACTCAAGGAAGGCGATCGAAGGGATGAAGGGCGAGATCGAACTTTCCAACCGGGAAGAAGGGGGAGCCGTCCTCGCCATCCGCCTCCCGATCGCCGGGGAAGGGTGAGATGTCGAAAAGGATCCTGGTCGTTGACGACGACGAACTGATGCGCTCCTTTCTCTCCTCCATCCTCCGGGAGGAAGGGTACGGGGTCGAGGAGGCGCGGAACGGGACCGAGGGGCTTGCGAAGCTTCCGGGCTCCGATTTCGAGCTCGTCATCACCGACCTGAGGATGCCGGACATGTCCGGATTGGCACTGATGCAGGAAGGGAAGAAGGCGCGCCCCGACGTCCGGTGGATCCTCATCACAGCCTACGGCTCCATCGGGAGCGCCGTGGAGGCGATGAAGGCGGGAGCCTCCGATTATCTCACCAAGCCGTTCCGCGACCCTGATGAACTGCGCCGTGTCGTCGGGCGGGTTCTTCGGGAAGCCGAGGCGGAAGCCAGGATCTCCCTTCTGTCGGAGGAGCTGGGAAGACAGTTCCCTCCGGCGGAGACGATTTTCCTTGGTGAAAAAATGGCGCAAGTGAGAAAGCTGGTGAACGATGTGGCCCTTACCGCGACCACGGCGCTCGTCACGGGGCAGAGCGGGACAGGGAAGGAACTCATTGCCAGGGTGATCCATGATCTGAGCCGCCGTCGGGAAGGACCCTTCGTCGCCGTGCACTGCGCCGCCCTGGCGGAGACCCTCCTGGAGAGCGAGCTCTTCGGCCACGAGCGGGGAGCGTTCACCGGAGCCGTGTCGGCCCGAAAGGGGAGGTTCGAGCTCGCCGACGGGGGGACGATTTTCCTGGACGAGATCGGGGAGATCTCGGCGGCCGTCCAGGTGAAGCTCCTCAGGGTGCTGCAGGAGAAGGAGTTCGAGCGGGTGGGGGGAATGAGGCCCATTTCCGTGGATGTGCGGATCGTCGCGGCGACGAACAAGGACCTCAGGGCGGAAATCGCCGCGGGGCGGTTCCGGGAAGATCTCTATTACCGGCTGAACGTTTTTCCGATCGCCCTTCCTTCCCTGTCGGAACGCAGGGAGGCCATTCTTCCCCTGGCGGAATATTTCCTGAAAAAGTTCGCCGCCGCTTTCGGCAAATCGATCGCCGGTTTTTCTCCCGGAGCGCGGTCGGCCCTTGAAAATTACCCCTGGCAGGGCAACGTACGGGAGTTGCAGAACGTGATGGAGCGCGCCGTAATCCTCGCGCGAGACGAGATCGGGGTGGCACACCTGAATCTGGAACCGCCGCGCGCGCCCCTGGGTCCATCGGAAAGCGTCCTTAAGGCGAACGAACGCGAAACCATCCGGAAAGTGCTCGAAGAAACAGGGGGGAACCGCAAACAGGCGGGGCGGATCCTCGGCATATCCCTTCGCACCCTTCAATACCGGATCAAGGAGTACGGCCTGTAGGAGAGAAGAGGTGCAGACTCTGCACAGCGAGGTGCAGGGATTGCACTTCCTCGCCGGACGAACCTCCGGAAAGATTCGGGAACGATAAAAAATCCTTATTGGTTTCGCGGGTCCCATTCTCCGGACACGGTTGGCATCCTCCTTGCTCCCCGGTAGCCAGTCAATTCACTCGTTGGATGGTGCAGTACATGGCGGCTGCGCGAACCGAAAGCCTCGCGATCCTTAAGATCGGCAGAACAAGACTCTCCGTGCCCATGTTCCTTTTCCTTCTGACAGTATTCCTTCCCCCGGCGCTCGAAACCGCGCAGGCACAGGAAAGCGATACGGTGCTGGAAGGGAGCGGTATCCATTATCCCGGCGGGTTCGACCCGAACACGGTGGGAGAGGTCCGTGGAAAGGCCTACGGGCTTTCCGTTCCGGAGCGCGGCCCGGTACGGTTCCAGCTGGAAACCGGGAGGGAAACCTACACGGTCCTGGCTTCGCCGAAGTGGTTCTGGAAGGACTTGAACGCCGAACTTCCCGATGGGGCGGAAATCCGGGTCCGCGGTTCCAAAACGCTTGGCCAGGATTCGAACCTGTACATCATCGCCCAGCGGATCCGGATCGAATCCTCGGGCCGTCCCATGGACCTGCGAGGCGGAGACGGGTCTCCGCTATGGAGAGGGCCCAAGGCAGGCGGGATGGGAACTCCGGGCGGCTTCGGATCCCCCATGCGGGGGGGCGGAGGAATGGGAAGCGGCCCCGTAGGCATGGGCGGTCGGCACCGGTAAATCGCCGGGCAATCCGAAACGAGGAAGGAATCAGGAAATGTTCGGGATCCGCAAGCTCTCATTGTGTACGGGTATTGTCGCAATTCTTTCCGTCCTGGAAGCGGGCTCCGTGTTCGCCGGTTGGGAGACGGGCGCCAAGGTCGGCTTCGATACGAACGTAAGCCGGTCGATCTCCGGCGGAGAGAGCGACGAGTATCTCCTGGGATATGCCGCATATAGCCGGGAACCTTCGGGCGAGACCCGTCTTGACTGGTCGTTTTCCGCCGTGGGGGAAGCGGCCGCCTATGCAAGTTTGAGTGATCTCGATTATGCGGCGATCACCTTTTCTCCCGGCCTGGTCTATTTCAACCGACCCGGCTGGATCATCTCGGCAGTTCCGTTTCTCCAGGCAAAAGGGGTAAGGGACTCCAACCAGTCCGCGATCGCCTTCGGGGGAAAGCTTCTGTTCAGGCAGCGATTTCCTTCCGATTTCTACGCGGGGCAGTATTACGCCTACACGGACAGCCGGGCAAATGCCGACACGTTCTCCTTTTCGGAACACGCGCTGGGGGCCTTTCTCGGCCGGAACTGGACGCGCACCTTCTCCACGGAGATCGGATACGAGTTTTCCCGGGGGGACTCCTTCCGGTCCGTGGGAACCTCCCCCTTGCCGCCGGGAGGGTTGGGCGGGTTCGGAGGAATGCAACCGATGTTTTCCACCGCTTTCGGGACCGAGGTGGTCCGGGAGCGGGTGGACCGCCACGCCGTGGGGGTCTCGGCGGGGATCGACTGGACGAAGTCGATCTTTTCCGCGGCGGGCTACACGTTCACCAACAGGCGCGGGGACCTCGGATCCAGCGGATCGCACGCCGGTTTTCTGGGAGTCGGATATCGCTTCTGACGCACCATAAATCGTTTTTCAGGGAGGAAGGAATGAAGGGGAAAAGAATGATCATGGGGTTTCTTTCCATCGCCATCATGGCGTTGACGCTCGCCGCATGCGGAGGAGGGGGCGGCACGGCAGGGGATGGCGGCGGAACCGGCACGACCACGGGAACCGCCACGATCCAGGGGCAGGTTTCGGGAACGACGGTCATCGCGGTCGACAGCGACACGGATCTCGAAGCGGCCCGCGCTGTGGCCTCCGGCACTCCGAAGACCTTCAGCATGATCCTGCCGACGGGGCATGCCTACCGGTTCTATCTGATGGAAAACGAAGGAGCGGGGAACACCGGGAGAATCTACCCGGTCTACATGGGATCGACGAACGTTTTCCGGATGACAAGCGCTGCGGACAACATGCTCATCGACCTCGGAATGGTCACTCCGGACTTTACAAAGGGCACCGCCTCCCCCGCGAACGACCCGATGGGGTATTCCGGCATGATGGCGGGGGGAGAGAACCGGTCGATTCCGCCGTTTCTTTCCGGTGCGGTCTTCTCCATGGGCGATCTGCAGGGGGCCTGGGACTTCCAGTCTCTGGCCACCTCGGGAACCACCGGCTGGATGCACGGCGTTCTATCCGTGGATAACACGGGGTTGGGCGCCATGACTTCCCTGATACGGAACGGCATGCCCTGGCCGTCTGCGGACAATGTTCCGTTCGCGATGTTCCCCTGCGGAATCGTCAGGATGGTCAACGACAACACCTTCCACGGCTTCCTGTCGAAGGACAGGACCATGATGGCCGCCACCTGGACGGACAACACGAGCGGCAGCGCACTGATGATCTTCCGGAAGCGGGGAGGCGCTTTTGGGCAGAGCGATCTCTTCGGGACCTGGAACTTCCACCGGCTTACCGCCGGCGGCGACAACACGACGTCCGGATGGGCGTCCGGAACGATGGCAATGAGTTCACCCGGCACCGCGACCATTACCGCCGTTCAAACCAGCAATAGCGACATGAGCGAAGTCGGAAGCACTTTCTTTGTGTCCATGGGCGGGAACGGGATCGTCACCTCCTCCGGGGACAACACTTTCCACGGCGTCATGTCCCAGGATAAAAACATGATGGTTCTCACGAAAACCAACGCGAGCGGGCATTACGACCTGATGATCCTGAGGAGGTTCGCCGCGGGGGTGTCCTACGACACGGCCGATCTCACGGGGGACTGGATGCAGCATGGGGTCGTTTCCGGCAACCCGAACGATGCGAACTGGAACTTCGGACAGATGGTCATGGATCCCTCCGGTCAGGCCACGTTCAACGGCATGATGGGAAGGACGGGCACCTTCTCCATGCACCCGGCGGCGTTCGCCATGAATTCGTCCGGCGTCATCACCATGGGCGGCATGGGCATGGGCGGGGAAATGACGAACCCGATGATGGTTCAAACGTATTCCGGGTTCATGAATCCGTCGAAAGACTCCGTGGTTGCGATCTACTCGGACGGAAACGGAGGGTATCAACTCGGTATCGGCATGAAGTAAACGTTGTCTTCCTGAAAAGAACCGCTTTCCCGGAGAAGGGGCCCGGATGATTGAGGGCCCCTTCTCCGGGAACCATCCGCCTCACTTCGAGGGTTTCTTCGGCGCCTTCGTCTTTTCCACCTTGGGGTTCGGCTTGCTCTTCTTTCCCGGCGGTACGCACCCGCATCCGCAATTCTCTTTCTTGGCCAATGGAATCACCTCCTTTCCCTGCCTATATAGATAAGTCCGCCCCGGAAATGTTACCAACGAAAATAGCCGGTCCCTGCCCACATCTTGGAGCTTTCAGGGGGCATCCGATGGCACTTCGCCCCGGAAGAAACAGGTCATCGGGCAATTGAGCGAGAGAATTTCCGTCGTCCCGGATTTCTTTTCGCGCGACGAGAGCGGGGGTTTTGCCTTCCATACCCGTTTATAGTCAAGCGATCGGGAGAAACCGTTCCTTCGGGCTGGACCGGATGGTGTTTGGCGGAGAAATCGATGCGGCATGATTTCCTGAAACCGTAAAAATTGCGCCGGGTGACTCCCGGATCGGCAGCTTTGCCGCGGGCTTGAACGCGCGGCTTCCCGGGGAGAAGATACTTCCGATATTCCCGGAAATCACCTTGGCAGAGGACCGTATGGAAACGGATGCGAACCCGGAAGGCGGCATACGGTCCGCATGCCACCAGGACCCATCCGCCGCCGCTATCTTCCGTTCGGCCGTGCTCCTTTGAGCCCCGGGGCCGTGAAGCCGACCGATGAGGAGAGGATGCTCGCGGTCGCCGGGGGGGACCACGAGGCCTTCCGGGAACTCGTACTCGCCCACGAGCACGCGGCCTGGAGCGTTGCCTACCGGTTTCTCCGTGATGCGGCGGAAGCGGAGGATGCGGCACAGGAGGCCTTTCTCCGAATCTTCCAGGCGGCGTCCCGATACCGGCCTACGGCGAGTTTTCGGACCTATCTCTACCGGGTGGTCGCCAGGATTTGTATCGACCGCGCGGAGAAGAAGCATCCTGTGTATACCGACACGGTTCCGGACGTCGCCGATCCTTCGCCGACCCCTGCAGAAGACCTGGCTGCCGGGGAGCGCACGGACCTGGTCCGAAGGGCGCTTGATGCCCTGCCCCCGAAACAGAGGATGGCGGTCATCCTGAGATACTACGAAGACCTCGACTACTCCGGGATTTCCCGTGTGCTGGAGGTTACCGTCAAGGCCGTGGAAGGTCTTCTGGGGCGTGCGCGGGCGGCTCTTCAGGTAAGCCTGGCGCCTATGAGGGATTAAACCTGGACGGCGAGGGTTTTTCGACTCTTGGCCGTTCAATGAACAGGAGCAAGACATGAACTGCCGGAGCGTCCAGAAGCGTTTGAGTGCCTTTGCCGACGGGGAACTGCCTGGGTTCAGGAGGCGAGCCGTCGCGAGCCACCTGGAGGAGTGTCCCGCCTGCAGGACATCCCTCTCGTCCCTTCACGACGTCGACCGGATTCTCCAGGAGGATGCGGCGCCGCCGGTACCGGAGGGATTCTGTGTCCGCGTCCTGGCGCGGGCGGCGCGAACGGAAAGGGCGCCGCAGGGATCGTTCGGGTGGCTTCTCGATCCGATGATCGATGCACTGGGAAAGATGAGTATCCCCATGCGCCTGGCCGCCTGCGGCACGGTCCTCGCTGCGAGCCTCGTCGGGGTGCTCATGGCCGAACGGCTCCTTCCGACCGGCCGCACGCACGCGATTGTCGTTGCGGCGCACCAACTCGACGGGCTGGAGTGGTTCGGATCGGCACCTCCCGTCTCGGTTGCCGCCGCGTACCTGGCCGCGGCACCCGTGCCGTCACGGGCAGAGGGAGGCGTGCGGTGAAAGAGAATCTGCGACGCTTGGCGATCCTCTTCTCCGTCGTATTGAACGTCGCTTTCCTCGGGATCTGCCTTTATACGGCGGCGCCCCGGTGGGTGGGAAGGGAACAACCGCGGGGCGACGGTCTCCCCTATCAAGCGCTGCGCCTGACGCAGGCGCAAGAACAGAAGTTCGATTCCGTCCGCCGGGAGTTCCACACCCGAATGCGCGAGATCGGCGGCGAGATCAAACGGGAGCAGCTTCGGTTGTTGGACCTTTTGGCGCAACCGGAGCAGGACTTCGGCTCCGTTCGCGCAATCCAGGAGAGAATCCTGGGTTTGCAGAGGGGCATGCAGGATGCTGTGATCAGTCACCTGCTTGAGGAGAGCGCCATCTTCACGGCGGATCAACGGGTGCGGTTCTTCCGCATCCTGCGGGAGCGGATCGAGAAGACGGAGCCTGTCTCACCTCCGTGGATGAGGCCCGCGGGGAAAACCCGAGGTGCGGAAGGGATGCCTTGACCAGCGGATCGGTCCGAAGAATGATCTTTCTTCGTGTGGAAGCCCCGTACCGCCAGGGCAATGCTGCTGTCCTCTTCGCAATCAACACCCTGCGGGATCCCGCTTTCGCGGCTGACGTGGCTATCACAATCTCGTCCTGGAAGAAATTCGCGACCTTTCGGCCGCAACCGGCTGGGGCCGTGTCCCCACGCCAATCTTTTGACCGATGTGCTCCGGCAGATCCAGGCGATTTCTGTTGATTGAGAAAGTCACGACAAGGGAGACAGAGGGGATGTCCGCATCCAAAGACCGACACTATACAAGGAGTTTCACGGGAATTCTCCAGTGTTTCGTATTTTTATCAACGTTAATCATCAATATCGATGCACATGCTGAAACAACACAAGGAAGTGAATATCAGTCACTGACTCTTGAAGATTGCCTGTCCTTGGCCCGGAAACATAACCCGGTCCTGAGCGGAGCTACAGAAAAGGTTCGGGAACTGATGGCGGACTATCAGGCGGCGAAATCCAGGTTTTTCCCCAGACTCGTCTTGACATCCCATTATGAAAGGACGAACCCCGATCGATTGTCTCTGGGCGGTGCGACTACAACCCAGCCGTTGTTCAAAGAGGAAGGGTTGATAAGTGTTTCAGGTAAACAGTTACTATTCGACGGCGGAACTGCCTATTACAGCACTCGTGCCGCCAAAAAAGGCGCCGAGACACAGAGGCAGGAAGTCCGGCGGACCGCGGATGAAATGACATTTGTCGTGACCGAGGCTTTCTACCGCTTCGTAGAGGCCAAAGAGAACCTGAAAGTGGTTCAAGAGTCCCTGCGACAACGGAGGGAGTTTGCGGCTCTTTCCGAGGCTTTTTTTAAGGCCGGCAAAGTGACGCGACTCGATTCTCTCCGGGCCCAGTCCCAGTTTTCGGAATCAGCGCTGGCCGAGATAGAAGCGAAGAACGCCGTGAGCCTCGCCAGGGTCATCCTGTCTAAGGCGATAGGGCTCGAAGAAGATATGCTACTGGAGATCAAGGATCAGCTTCCGCAGGAACTTGCCCTTTCATCCGACATGAACTTGTTGTGGCAGGAAGCGCTAAAAGACAATCCCGAAATAAAGAAGCTCGATTTGGAAATAGAGCAAGGCCGAATCCTCGTGAAATCCGCACGGGGAGCCTATTTCCCGGAGGTCAATCTGCAGGCTGACCTTGGGGAGCGCCATCATGACTTGGGTGGCACCAAAGGAGAATGGCTTGCGGGGGTCTTTATGGAATTCCCGTTGTTTGAGGGTGGATCGACGAAAGCCCAGGTAGCCAAGGCATCTTCACAATATCTCCAATCGCTGGAGAAAAAGCGAGATCGCCTCCTGAGCCTCAAGGTGGATCTGGCAACTGCTTGGCAAATCCAGGAAAATGCCCGACAAGGAGTGGTTACTACCCGACAAACCGTGGCCACGAATGAGGAGGCATACGCCAGCGCCCACGCCCTTTATCGAAACGGCAAGGCCACGGGCCTGGATGTGCTTCAGGCCCAAGTCGACTTGACCGGTTCCCGGTTCAATCTTGTCAGGAATAAGGTGAACTATGAAATAGCCCAGGCGCGGATACGGCAAATCCTCGGTGCACAGGATTTTCAGTCCTCTCGGAATAATGATAAAGGGGGTCGGAAGAAGTGAGGTTGCAGCGCGGAAAAATAATTATCGGTGCTGTCGTCGCCGTTGCCATCGTGATTCTTGCGGCCTATCGATTGTTCTGGTATCGCCCACCAGTACCGGTGACCGTAGTTAAACGGGCAGAGATTCGGGGCAAAGTCCACGGGCCGGGCACGGTGCAATCCAGAGTGTCTGTTACGGTGAGCGCCAGGATTACAGGTGTTCTGGAAAAGCTCCATGCAGATCATGGAGACAGGATAAGAAAGGGCCAGCTCCTTGCCGAGCTGGACTCTGCTGAAGTAAGAGCAAGGGAGGCGGCGTCCCATGCGGCCAAGAACCGCGCCCTGCTTGAGTTGGCCCGTGCGCGGGCGGACTTGATCAAGTCCAGGGCCAACCTGGCCTTGGCTCAAAGCAATTACCAGAGGGATTTGGAAGTTTTCAAACCTGGCTATATTTCGCCGGCGGCTTTCGACTCAACGAAATCCGCCTTGGGGGTGGCCGAGAGTGAGGTCGCCGCCAACGAGGCCGCGGTAAAGGCGATGATGGCGGCTGCCGATCAGGCGGAATCCGAGACCCAGGCGGCAAGGGCGTTACTTGGGTATACCCGCATTCTGGCTCCCATGGATGGCGTTATTACCGTGCGAAAGGCGGAAGTGGGAAATACAGTGTCTCCCGGGACGCCCATTTTTCAAATGGTGAACGACCAGATCTGGGCGGCCTCCTGGATTGATGAGAGAAAGATAACCCAGCTACGAGAGGGACAGAAGGCCACCATCAAATTGCGCTCTGGACGGGTCTTTCAGGGTGAAGTTGTTCGTCTCAACAAAGAGGCGGATTCCGTGACCCGGGAACTGGAAGTGGATGTGAAGTTTGATGCATTGCCAAGTCCACTGGTGATCGGAGAGGAGACCGAGGTCGAAATTGATACGGGCGGCCAAACGGCTCCAGCGGTTCCTTTATCCGCCATCGTGGAAAGGAATGGTTCCAAAGGAGTTATGGTGGTTTCCAATGGCGTGGCAACTTTCCGGCCCATTGTCCCCGGGTTACAAGATGGTCAACGAACTGCGGTCTCCGAAGGACTCGGAGAGGGTGAGATGGTGATTCTTAACCCAGCGGGAATCGAGCCGGGAAGAAAAATACGGCCTGAGAGTCAAGCTCGATAGGAGAAAATCGCCTATTTATGTGGAGGATTGATGGATCTGGCATTTTACGACCTGAAGCAACACAAAGGCCGGTTCATAGCCACGGTTATTGGCGTCGGGTTGCTGTTTACCATCGTCTTGGCCATGAACGGTCTTTATCGCGGCAATATCTACGAAGGCCTCGCCCTCGTCAATGCCACCAATCCCGATCTCTGGGTTGTGGAAAGACATCGGGGCGGGCCTTTTAACGAACAATCGACTTTACCCGAATTTTACCATTACAGTGTCCAGGCGATCTCTGGCGTGGAAAAGGCCAGTCCCTTTATCTACTACACGGTGGAAAGGCCGATCAAGGGCGTAAGCCGGCATTTCAGCATCATCGGCTATGATGTCTTCGGCGGACTGGGAGGACCTGGAAAGATCTATTCCGGGAGGAATATCGAGCAAGCCCACTACGAAATGGTCGTTCATCCAAAACTGGGAGTCCACCTTGGAGACAGGATCCCCTTGGGTCTGCATACCTATACGGTCGTAGGCATGACCAAGGAGGCGGTTTCTTCGGATGGTGAGGCTTTGGTGTATTTGTCGCTGCCTGATGCTCAGGAATTGCTTTTCCAAAGAGACAATGAAGAGGTGCGCACCCAGCGGGAAAGGTCGCTCAGAACCTTGTCCGGACAGAGCGATTTATCACTGGTTCAGGCAGAAATATTGCTTCCCCGGCTACAGCCCGACACGCACATTATCAATGCGATTCTGGTTCGGTTGAAGCCCGGAGCAAATCGCTCCGAGGTGGCCGGGTCGGTTGAAAAATGGCTCTACCTTTCCGCCTTCAGCACAGAGGAAGAAGTTCAATTGATGTTGAAAGGCCGGTTGGCCAGCATGACCAAACAACTTCTGCTTTTCAGAACGCTTCTGCTGATCATCTCCGTGGTCATCGTCTCCCTGGTGTCCTATACATTTACCATGGAAAAAATTCGCAGCATCGCGGTCATGAAACTCATCGGCGCCCCTAACCGGGTAATCGTCCGGATGGTGATGGAACAGTCCCTCCTTCTGACCATCGGCGGCTTTTTGTTCGGAGTGGTGTTGATTCAGAACACGTACTCTCTATTTCCAAGGACCATTCTGAGAGTTCCCGGCGATGACCTTGTTGTCTTTATTGTGGCTTTTGCAGGAGGCATCCTTGCCAGCTTGTTAGGGCTTTGGGAGGCGTTGAAAACCCAGCCTGCCATGGCGCTGGGAGGATAATAATGGAAATCCTCAGGATTGAAGGCCTGTCCAAGACTTTCGGGTCCGGTCGTTTGGAAGTTCGGGCTCTCGAGGACATACATCTGTCGGTTTCCAGAGGCGAACTGGTGGCATTGCTTGGACCGAGCGGGTCAGGCAAGACCACCCTGCTTCTGTGTATTAGTATGATTCTGGAGCCCACAGGGGGGAAGATCGTCTTTGACGGCCAAACGATTTTTCAAAAGAACGGCTGGGCAGGCGTGGACATACGTCGCGTCCGCCGGGAGAAAATAGGTTTCATCTTTCAGTCGCACAATCTCATTCCCTTTCTCACGGCCAGACAGAATGTGCTTTTCCCTTTGGACCTGGTTGGACAAAAAGGTGAGAAAGCCGACAGCCGTGCAAGAGAGCTTCTGGAATATATGGAAATAGCGGACCGGGCCGATTTCCTGCCGCCAATCCTTTCCGGAGGCGAGCAGCAGCGTGTGGCCATCGCCCGTGCCCTGGCGAATAATGCGAAACTCATCCTGGCTGATGAACCTACCGCCTCTTTAGACACCGTCAGGGGGACGCGGGTCATGGAATCGCTGAAGAAGATCGCAAAAGAAAATCGGTCGGCGGTAATTGTCGTGACTCACGATGTGCGGATGATCGAGGGCTTTGATCGTGTTTACCGTTTGAAGGATGGCAGACTGGAAAACAACGGAGCATAGCGCAGCGAGCAATTCATCCAAAGGGGCACCTTGTCGCCCGATCTTGCCCGGAGGGAGCTCCGCCGTGGAGCTCCCTCCGGGGTTTTGGTCGGAGGAACCTAGGTCCTTACTTCGTCTGTTTCTTCGGCGCCTTCGTCTTTTCCACCTTGGCGTTCGGCTTGATCTTCTTTCCCGGCGGTACGCAACCGCAGCCGCAATTCTCTTTCTTGGCCAATGGAATCACCTCCTTTCGTCCGTTCTGTTTTTTGCCGTCCGCGCACGTCGGCATCCGCAGATGCATCGCTTGGCGAAGTCCGGCGGGAGCCGGTACACCTGGAAGCTCTTCTCCGCCATCCGGACGATGCGCTCCTGGAGCTTCCTCTTGCCGTCGTGAAGCCGTTTTCTCAACGCTCCCTCGGTGATGCCGAGGAACCGGGCGGCGTCCCTCGTCGAGAGATCGTCGATGTGGCAGAGCAGCATGGGAAACCGGAGGGTGTCGGACAGCGAGGATACGATCCGCTTCACCTCCTCCCCGAACGCGTCGGCTTCGCGCCGCTCCCTCTCGACCTCCTGTCCGGCATCCGCTGAGGGGGATTGAAGGATTCCCGCCTCTTCGATCGCTCCGAAACGGTGCTGTTCCTTGCGCGACGCCAAGGCGAGGTTCCTTGTGATCTTCCGCAGCCAGGGAGGGAAGGAGCTCTCCGCCCGAAGGTTTTGCAGGGACTGGAATGCCGTCACAAACGCCTCCTGGGCGACGTCCTCCGCGAGCGCCGTATCTCTCAGAATCTGGAACGCCGTGGCGTACACGAGATTCTGGTACCGGCGGATCATCACGGCGAAGGCTACGGTGTCGCCCTCCTTCGCTTTCCTGACGAGGTCGATTTCCTCTTCCTTCCGCATCGTCCCTCCTTTCCCTGCCTATATAGATAAGGCCGCCCCGGAATTGTTACCAACGAAAATCGTCCAGCTTGTTCGACTCGGAGGTTCCGACTTGTCCGGATACGCAAAAAGGCGGATCGGTTGTAATTGTTTGCTATCTTATATTAGAATCTTCTAACTATATAACAGGAGGGACTATGGACCCCGACCGCGCATACGAACAGGCGGAACTCTTGAAAGCGTTCGCGCACCCCACCCGCCTCCAGATCCTGGCCGAACTCGGAAAGGGGACGCGGTGCGTGACGGACATGGAGGACATCCT
>Ga0209212_1003220_pt1 | contig 21899 bp, 35 predicted proteins | sample RifGroC2_FD_183996 | JGI IMG/M metagenome (GOLD analysis project Ga0209212, IMG submission 183996) | Groundwater microbial communities from Rifle, Colorado, USA - Groundwater C2 (SPAdes) (version 2) | ecosystem: Environmental > Aquatic > Deep subsurface > Groundwater | place: Rifle, Colorado... | reverse complement strand
TTTGTGGATTGCCGATCCGTTGATGCCGGTTTGATTCCTGCTCTCGCCTCCAGATACCTGCCCGGGTGGTGAAATTGGTAGACACAACGGACTTAAAATCCGTCGCTGCTAACGCGGCGTACCGGTTCAATTCCGGTCCCGGGCACCAATAGAATAAAGGCTTCCAGCGTTTCTGTCTGTTTCGGAAATCTGGCATTTCCAGTCCGCAATTCTTGTTCCAGTCCGCAATTCCAGTTTTTACCCCAGCTAAAACGCCCGCGCCGTCAGCGTTATTTCGTCGGCTTGACGCGCTCGCCCAGGCGTTTACGGACGTAGTGCTGGGTCATGGTGATGTTCTTGTGTCCGAGCAGCTTCTGGGCGGATTCCATGCCTTCTGCGTCGGCCTTGTCGGTGCCGGCCTTGGCGCGCAGATCGCGGAACTGGAAGGCGCGGATAGCGTCGGCTAGATCGGGGTGTTCCTTCGCGGCCTGTTTCCGTGCCTTGTCGAAGCGGGCGCGATAGCCGTTGTAGGTGAGCGGGCGGCCGGTTTCGGTGCAGAGCAGGGCGAGGGTGTGTATCTTGTAGCCTTCCTTGCGGGCTTTGATGCTCTTGATCAGGTCGTCCAGCTTGCCGGTGATCTCGATGCGCAGCTTTTCGGTGGTCTTGCCTTGCAGAACGTGCAGCTCGCCGTTCCTGATATCCAGCTCGCTCATTTCGCGCACGTCTTCCGGGCGCTGGTCGGTGAGGTAGGCGAGATCCAGCGCGTCGCGTAGCGGGACGCATGCGGCATTCCAGACGGCCTCGAACACGTTGTCCTCGATGTAGATATTGCGGCCGGGCTCGGTGAATCCCTTGATGCCGGCGCATGGGTTGGGTTTGTCGGTGATGCCCCATTCCCGCGCCTTGTTCCACATATGGGAGAACAGCGCCTTTTCGCGGTTGGCTCGCACCTGGCCTTCTTTCCCGGTGGTCTGAACGATGGGCTTGTGTTTGCTGGCGCGCACGGCGTTTTCTTCCGCGACGCGCTTTCTGGACTCGCTCACGCGCCAGTCCATGTACTGACGGACGTGGATGGGTTGGATGGAATCGATCGGGGCGGGCGGGTTGCCGAAGAACTTGAGCAGCCAGCCCAGCTCGACCAGGTTGTCGTCCATGGTGCGCGCCGCCTTGAGCGGCATCACCTCGCGGGTATAGCGGTCGGCGAGGTCTTTCACTGTCAGCAGGTTGCCCACGCTGGGCTGATCGCCTTCGAGCGCGGCCCACTTGCGCACGGCGGTGGTGTAGTCGCTGCCCAGCGGGATCTCGCGGCGCGGTTTACCGCCGGCGTCGTAGTAGTAATAGGTGCCGCCCGGCTTTTTACGCGCGCGCATCCGGGGTGGAAGATTGAGATTGACGGAAGGTTTTCGTCCCATAGTGCCGGCCATGATGCCTCCTTATCTGCTGTCCTGCAATACGGTTGGCGTCCAGGTGGCTTTGAGCGCGGCTGCCTGGCCGTGCTGTCCCTCAACCGCCGAGCGCGTCACCACGGGCCTGCCGCAGCCATTGACGCGGAAGGCGATGCCCATGGTGCGCAGCTGGGCGATCTGCCGCGCCTTGATGGCGTAGCCAGTCAGTTCGCGCAGTTCGTCGGCTGTGAGGAAGAGAAGTTGGGTCACGGCAGCACCTTGAATTCGATTACCCACACCCACGGGTTGACGTCCCAGGAGCCGGGGCCGTTGATGGATTCCCATATGTGCCGATAGTGCTCTAGCGGTGTGGCTGCGTAGTTGTAGCCGGGTATCGAGCCGTGGCCGCCCGCCGCGCCTTCGGCTATGGCGTCCTCATCGCTGATGTTCTGCAACCGCTCGACGCGGACGCCGGTGATCTCCAGTAGGATGCGCGAGTGTTCGCGCTTGCAGAAAATCGACGGCTTCCATCCGCCGTACATGCCGCCCAGCCCGGCAGCCTCGAATTCTGAATAGTCGGCACGGTAGATCGTGCCGCTGGCTTTTGGCAGATGTGTCTCGCGCACCCAAAGCCTGCCGGGCGCCTCATCATATCCATCGCACAACGAGTAAGGGCACCATTGTTTCGCTATGTTTGGATCTGAAAGCCCGATATGATTATGCACGTTCGGACCGGAATCAAAACAATAATTTCCGCGCTCATCAAACCTGGCATTGGTGTACGGGAGATAGGGTGAAAATACTTTTTCGGGCTTCACGATTCGCCTTGTTTGGGTTTTACTGCCATCCAAAATCGCGCGCACCATCGGCGCGTTGAAAAGGATCGGGCGTTCTTTGCTCATAGTGTCTCTCCCATGCTGACGCGCCGGTGCACTTCATGCAGTGCGGCGGTGATCTTGTCTCGGGTGGTGCGGCTGATCTGTTCGTCGTGGATGTTGAGCGCGGCTTGCAGGGTGCGGATGCCATCGCCGTCGAGTGCCCACTTGCCGGTGCGGCTGGCGCGTTCCTGGGCGCGCAGCAGGGCTTCCTGGGCGAGCTTGATGGTCTGGGTGGCAGGGGCGCAGACGCCGTACTCGGAGAGCAGCAGGGAGGTATTCAGCGCGCAGGCCAGTGTGCTCCAGGTTTGCTCGGTGCCGTGGCCGGTGAGCAGGGCTTGCAGGCTGGCGTGGTAGGCGATGCCGATGTCGATCTGCTGGTCGTTGCGCAGCGGCAAGCGCCGGGTGATGCAGGCCATCGGATCGATGTGCCGGTGCGGCTTGTTGCGGCGTGGTTTCTGGTGGCGGCTCATGTTGGCATCTTTCCGCACTCGACACAGTGCCCGTCCAAATTAGTGATTCGGCAGGCGCAGGTATTGAACATATCCTCCGTGCGCTTCAATACGATCAATGTACAGTTGTCGCCGTCGGCCAGGTGTCCGTTCTCATCCAGCGTCTGCTGGATAGCCGCCCGCAGCATCTGTATCTCTCGCTCCAATTTGCGGGCGAAGTCTGCGAATCGCTGCGTATCTCTGACGATCTGCTCGAAGGTTGCGAACTTCACCACCCCCAATTCAGTTAAAAGCGCGTTCGTTCTTGGCGTGTCCGTCGGTTTCATCTTCATCTGCACGGTGCTGCTCTCCTTTCTTCCTGTGCCCGTTGGGCCACACCCGAAGCCGCCGCGCGGCTTCGGCAATCAAATACTAAGCCGCGGCAGCGGCTTTCCTTTTTGTCTTTTCCGGCGTCACCTTCGTGTAATTTGGCTCAGGGAACGGCCATACAGCTTCGGTTTTTTCGGGCGCGCTCGACTCTGGCGCTTGCGCAGCTTGGGTAGGGGTAGGAACCTTTTTCGCTTCCGTTTTTTTGACCGCAGATGAGGCCGCTTTTTTCGCGGCTTTGGCTTCCGTGTCTACCTCTTTCTCGATCGCTTTTGCATCGATGCCGACTTCCTGGGCGATGCTGGTCATCATCTGCGGCGCGCTCTGATAGTTGTAGTGCCCGGCCTTGATCTCGTCGAGCATCATCAGGTCAACCATCATCAGGAAGTGTTGCTGTGTGGTTAGGTTCGGAATGTGCTGCTGGAATGCGCCGATCAGATCGTCCTGATCTTCGATGGTGGTGCCGGGCATATAGAGTTTGGCAAGGTGCTCGCATTCGTCATAACCGGCTTGCTCGAAAGCGCGCTCGGCCAGGATGCGATACAGTCCCGGTGCGACGAATGCCTTGGGCCCGCTGATATCCACTTCAATCTGCTGGTGCAGGGTATCGAACAGCCGGCGGCGGAAGGTGTTCGCCTGTTCGATCTTGTCCTTTTGGTCTGCCTGCGCTTTGACTGATGGGGCGCTGCTGGAAGTGTGCGCCGGTTTGACCTCTATGCCCATATCGCGCAGCGCCTTGATGGCGCTGCTCAACCAGATCGTTGGGATCAGCTCATTTCTGTGAGTGTCCTCGATCAGGGTCTTCTGCACGGCAGGCTTGCCGGTATCTTTCGCAGGCGCGAAGGCTTTCTTGCCGAGCACCTCTTCCCAGGTGCGGTGTTCAGGATCATGCGGGCAGATACTATCCAGCCTGGCGTAGCCGCTGTCGGGTGATGGGGATGGGTGCGAACCCCAATGCGGGTTCGGCATGAGCTTCTTCGCAGCCTTGCCGGTGATGACGGCGCAACCTTTTGCCTCAGCCTCTTTTTGGATGGCGAGAATGTGTGCCGTCTTCTTCATGGCGAAGCAGACGGTGTCCGTGCAGACGTCTTTGCTCTTCACATCATCAAAGAGTTCGGGTTGGTTGCCGGTGCGTTTGGTGCAATCGGTACAGGCACCCGCCTTTTCGCTCAGCTTGGCATCCTTGATTTGAAACGGTGCTTGGGCGAGGTCGGTCATGTATTCGCGCTGGATATGGTCGCGCGCGGTGCGGTAGGACATCAGGGTATCGCCCTCGCGATGGCTGCTGGTGCCGTACACGGCTTTTGCGGTGATATCCTTGACGGCCTGTGTTTGCAGCTTGGCGACCGGGATGCGGGCGATCAGCAGGGCGGTGGAGGCGTCCAGTTCATCATCGTAGAACGCCTGGCGCGCTTCCGGTACCAGCGCCAGCAGCTTGAGTCGCCCGTAGACATAGGCCTTGCTCTTGCCGACTTCCACGCCGATGCTCTCGGCGGTATAGGGTTTGCCGGTTTCATCCTGTTCCTTCATCAGCCGTTCATAGCCCTCGGCCTCTTCGATCGGATGCAGGTCATCCCGCTGCAGGTTCTCGATCACCTGGGCATGCAGCACCTGCTGATCGGTTAGGTTACGCACGAAGCAGGGCATGTCGGTGAGGCCTGCGAGTTTGGCGGCACGGAAGCGCCGTTCGCCGGCGACGATCTCGAAGCGTTGAATCTCATCTGCAGGTTGTGCTGGTTTCTCGATCTTTGGGGAAGGGAACGGCCATGAGGTAACCGGCTTGGCCGTGGGTGGCACAGCCTTACGCACCAGGATCGGCTGCAGCACGCCCTGCATCTTGATCGACTCGGCCAGGTCTTTGAGCTTGGCTTCGTCGAAACGTTTGCGCGGCTGTGTCGGCGATGGGAAGAGGCGCTCGATGGCAATGGGGAAGTATTCGTCGGGGGTCGTGGAATTGAATGGGTCGGTCGCTGTGTTCATGGGTGGTCTCCTTTGTGGGTATGTCGATACGTCTTTATTCCGCGCTTTCGAACCGCGCCGCCAATGCCTGCGTCTGGATATCATTCAGCGCCCTTGCTGCTTTGATGAGCGCTTTGCGCATCGCCAGTGCTTCATCGAACGGCGCGGTGACTTCGTGGCCTTCGCTGCGCATCTGGTTGAGCAGCGCCATCAGCGGCGATACGTACGTGCTGCTGGTGAGCACGGCGACATTCAGCAGGGTTTGTCCGGTCTTTGGCGAAACGAAATACGGCTGGTTGAGCATGTTGCGCGGATAGTGGTAGCTGCCTGCTGGCAGCGCCTTTGGTGGTGGAGGCAGGGCCTTGGGTGCTGCCTTGGCGGCGGCCTTCTCCAGCGCGCGGCGTTCCAGTTCGTTGAAGGCTTCGATGTACTTCTCTTTCCACTGCGCGGCTTCCTTGCCGGTGAAGCCGCTGGCGAGAAAGGCGAAGCCGTCGCGGGTGATGGTGAACATTGGCAGTTTTCGCCCGGTGTTGTCGGCGTATTCACTCAGCCCAAAATTGCGCTCAGTGAATTCCGGCGAACATTGCAGGTTGGTGATGGCGCGCAGAACATGCGTGTGGCGTTTGCCGAACACGTCGGCGATCTTGAGGCTGGTGGTGGTGACTTTGCCGTGAACGAGTTTCACGGACGGTTTGCGGGTGGTGATGTTGGACATGGCGAGACTCCTATAACGGTTTGGTAAACCGCTCTCGCTCACGTTCAAATGAAGGAGGGCGGCACAGTGCGGGTTGAACGACCGGGTATAGGAACCGGCGAGCCTTGCGGCTCCCCACACAGGCCGCCCAATTGGGCTGCTGTGTTTACGGACGTGAAAAAAGCCGCTGTTGCTGGCGGCTCGTCCGCCTATAACCCGAGCGTTCAAACTCGACTGGCTATGTGAGCCAGTGCGCGCATGGTATGCCCGGAGGTTGGCGGATGTCAAGCTGACCTCCACGTAGTTCCCTGGAGTACGGCTTTGATTGTGCTTTGGCTGACGGAAAACTCACGCGCCAGCGCATATGTGCTGTTTGCTCTGCAATATGGTTTGTAGCGCCGTCGAATTTCTGCGGCGGCCTCTTCAGTCAAAGTGGCTTTGTGATGTTGACTGCCTTTTGTTCGCTTGCAGCGTGCCTTGCTATCCATGTCTCTAGTGTTGTCACTGTGGGTGCCAATCGATAGATGCTCAGGATTGACGCAAAGTCGATTGTCGCAAGCGTGCATGATGACCATACCAGCCGGTATTTCTCCTTTGTGCACAGTGAAACTTACGCGATGCACAGTGCATGACTTGCCATTAAATCTAATCAGACCATATCCGCAATTATTGCGCGCACCAGTCCAGATAAGGCATTCGCCTTGTCTGATAGTCCGTTGCATTAATCGTTGAAGAATTGGCTTCTTAGTGTTCACGGCTAGTTACCAATGACTGAATCACTGAATTCTCTGCGGACGGGGCGCACGCGGAGCTCACAGCTCTTGCCGTGGCCGTACTGGTTTCCGTAGTCGAAACTCTGATACCAGGCGTAGCCTGAGTCGCCAGCGTGCTGCGTATTGCTCCAGTAGGCTTCCTTTTGGAACTCATCTGGCATGTATGCGAAGAGCATGGCCTGCTCGATGCGATCTGGTAGGTCGCCACCGACGCTTCTTGCCCATTCCATGCCGTCGTTCCAGTTCTTTTTCTTATCATCCGGCAGCAAGAAGGTGTGGCGCATCCGCCCGCTCGGCTCTGTGATCGAGCCAAGGTAGCGTTCTCCCGGCCTTGCGGCTGGTATCGCGCAGGATGGTGTACCCGGCTTACCGAGGTGCCTTTCGAACCAGGCGCGGAACAGTGCAGACGTATCGACGGTGATCTTGGCGCCGTCGAATTCAAGCGTTGTAGTTGCGGACATCGGTGTCTCCTAATGGATGAATGACTGAATAGTTAAATTGGCTGCCTGCGGACGGGGCGCACGCGGAGCTCACAGCTCTTGTAGTAGCCGTACTGGTCTCCGTAGCCGAAATACTGATACCAGGCGTAGTTCGAGCTGCCAGCGTGCTGCGTGCTGGTCCAGTAGGCTTCCGGCTCGAACGCTTCATCACCGCCTTGCTTGAAGGCATCCAGCGTGGTCTGTATGGGAAATTCCGGCGTGTAGGGATATGTTGGCGGCACGGCGCTCAGGTTGATGCCTGAGCGTGCATAGCACCAGTTTTTGTCTGTCGTCGGCTTGAATGCGCGATAGCAGAGTTCGGCTTCGTCCTGGGATGGGATGTAAAAGTCGCTCAGGCCATCGATGGTGAGGTCCATCACTTGCCTGGCAAGTTCGCTACTAGCCTCGGCCATGGCCTGTGTGTTGGCCAGCCCGTCGTTGTACGACTTCGCGCCGGGCACGTCGGGTTCATTATCATGCCAAGCGCCGCTCAGTTCGTGTAGTTTGGATGCCTGGATAATTGCGATTCGCTGGCCGTTGAACATGATCGCGCCGGCGAAGAATCCGCCGGGCATGGGAGTGCCGATCGCGGGAAGTGTAGTAGTGGTGATTGCGTTCATAGTTACCTCCGAATTGATAAATTACTGAATGGTTAAATTGTTACTCTGCGGACGGGGCGCACGCGGAGGGCACAGCTCTTGTTGTCGAGGCTCTGGTCGCCGTCGAGGAAACGCTGATACCAGGCGTTGCATGAGTAGCCAGCGTGCTGCGTATTGCTCCAGTAGGCCTTCTTCTGGAATTCCTCCGGCATGTATTTGTGGAAAAGTGCTTGCTCAGCGCGATCCGGAAGATCGCCCCCAATGTTCTTTGCCAATTCCATCCCGGCGTTCCAGCTTGGCACGACTTCATCTACGGGTAATAAAATGGTGTGTATGGTTTTGCCATCCGGAAGGGTGATGCCGAAGGCGTATTTCTCTCCGTCCTTGAGTTCTGGGAAGGCGAGGATGGTTGGTTTGGTTGGTGCGTTCATGTTGTTGCTCCTTCTTTTTGGTTGGTGGTGAATTAGCGCAAGGTATGGCGTATCACGCCGGGTGCCGGATAGCTGATACCGGGGCGCACCGGGTCTTCCGCCAGGATGCCCTTGTCACGCAGGTTCTGCATGGCCGGTCTCGGCTCCGGTTTTGAAAGTTGCGCAGTTGGAATAAATTCCGAGCTGGGCTGAAGCCCGGTTGCTTTGGCAAAGTCGATCTCGGCTTTTACGCTATTGATGATTACCTGCGCCGTATCGGCGATGGTCTTGGCGCGATCGACTTCCAGTGTCTTATCTTTCAGACCTTTCAGGGTATCGAACAGGGTTGTGCGCAGCGCGCGGATGTCGTTCTGTTGTTCGGGCTGCTGTTCAGGTTGACTGCTCATCTTGCTTGCTCCTTTTGTTGATTTGACGTTGGACGGCGCCGCGCAGCTGGATGAGTTGCGCGACTTCTTTGGGATAGTTGTGAAAACTGTTGCGCCGCATGTTGTCGGCCTGGCTGATGCATTCCAGATTCTCGATGGCGATGTTCTGCTTGTTGCCATCCTTGAATTTGATAATGTGGGCAGACGGAATCTCCCCGTGATGTTCGCGCCACAGCAGGATATGCACACCTACCCAGTCGCGCGGCGGATAGCCGGTGTCAGTGACCTTGCGTTGTAGATAGCCTTCCTTGCTGTAGCGCTCGGTGCCGATCGGCTTCCAGGTGTGCGGCTTCGCGCCTTTCTTGAACTGCGTGGCCTCCATACCAGGATAGCTGATGCCTTTCACGCCCTTGTTGGCCGGGACGTGTCCTTTCGGAAAGCGGTGCAGAACACCCTGCGGATTGTCCCGGCGCAGGCGGCAGGCTTCCGGGCTGTCCATGTATTCCGGCGTCTTCGCCAAGCCCATCCATGCGGCTTTTGAATAAACTCTTGCCACCGGTAGGCCGAGATCGCGGGCGATGGCGTCGGTGCGCTCGTGCGGATAGCGCCGACGGATGGCCTCGACCTGCTGCTCCGTCCAGACCATGCGCGGTGCGCGGATTCCTCGGCTCTTGGTCATGAAATCCTCAATTCTTTGCCGTCTTCCACAATAAACAGGTTGACGTCGCTGAGCCGGTAGCGTCCGCCTGGCCCGCCGCTCACGCAGTAGGCGTCGCTGATCACCTCCACTCTCACTGCGAACGGCAGGCCGTAACCGTTCTCTTGGGCGACCTTGTTCTGGCTGAAATACTTGCTGCTGCGCTTGATCTTTGCGTACAGTTGCTGGCTCATGGTTTCCTCACGATGATGTTATGGCCGTAGCCGTTCCAGCCGCCGGCATAGGTGCAGAGCAGGCCGCTTGGCGTCTGCTGTGAGTGCAGCAGGCGTTCGCCTTGTTGCGCAGTTGGGCATTCGCGCAGGGCGGATTTTTTCCCGGCAGCGAAGGTCATCATGCCGAGGGTGACGCCAAGGCCCAGGCTGATAATCACGACGAGCCATTTCATAGCGTGTCGCGCGCCTTGTTCCATGCCTGGCGCGGGTTGTTGCCTAGCGATCGTTCGATACGGGTGATCAGGCGGCGCATGTTTCCTCCTCGTCGGCAAGATTGCACAGGGGCTTGCAGGTGATGGCGCAGGGCGCATCGAGTTCGGTCATCATGCGGATGCCGATGCAGATCGCGGCGACGGTGCTGTGCGCGATCACGCTGCGCTCGATGCGCTGCCGCAGGCTGATGAGCGTGATCTGGTAGGCGCGGGCGGTCATACCCCCTCCCGTTCAAACCTGTCTATGATCCGGGCGTCTTCGTGCGCATCGCGCCGCGCCTCGAATTCTCCGGCGTGGGCGAGCAGGTGCGCGGCGAATTCGCGGCACTGCTCCGGCGTGATTTCGATTTGCGCATCGATCGGGCCACAGTTGAGCTTGAAAACTGATACGCATTTATCATCACTGCTGATGAAGTGCGACAGTGAAATATTCAGGTCAAACTTCACGCGGCAGTCTTCCAGAAATGTTTTGCGCACGATGTGGGCGTCTGGATTGTGTTTCATGCTGCCACCCGCTCATCGATGACGATGGTGTGGACGCTGAACACTTCTTTCGGCTCTACCGGCAGCAACCCTGCGGCCTGGGTGTTGCTGAAGCGGGCGTACCAGGCGCGCACTTCATCCAGTCCTGCGTCGTCGTCATAGAGTTCGCCGGCGCGCGGGCCGGCCAGCATCCGTGCGAGATCGTGCAGCCGCTCGGCGAGTGCGTCCGCCTCGGCGCGCGCCAGACACGGGCGGCTCGGCCGGATGGTGTCGCCGATGCAGCAGGCGGCGGCCGCGATGGTGCGGGCGGCGTGCATGGCATCGTGGCTGAGGGCTGTGAGCAGTTGGCCGCACAGGGCGCGCAGGTTGGACTGGTGCAGCTCGGCCTCGGCGCGTTCTGCGGACCAAGCGGCGCGCTTGAGCATTTCGATGCAGCCGTGCGCGGCGCTGAGTTCCTTGGCGATGAAATAGGCGTTCATAGTGTCCTCCCGGCTTTGTTCCATGCCTCGATGGGGCCGTGGCCGTTGCGCAAGTAGAGCGCGGCCTTGGCGAGGGTGCGCGTAAACGTCTGCACGCGGATTTCGATGCGGCGGCGCAGGGGTACGTTGCGGCTATTGCGTTTCAAAGCGATTGGCATGGCGGGCTTCCTCCAGTTGGTTGATGGTGCGGCGGTGTGCAATGGCTTGCAGGCGCAGGGCGCGCGCGATGCAGGGCGTGTTCAGCGCGGTGAGCAGGCCGTATCGCAGCCGGCGCAGGTTGGCGGCGCGGTAGGCCGCGCTGAGCTCTTCGGTGGTGACGGTTTGCAGTTCGGTGGCGAGGCTCATGCGGCCTCCGTTACGACAGCATGGAGGTGCTGGGCGGCACCTTGCCGTGGAGCTCGGCGACCAGCGCGTCGCACTCGCTATTGCTGATCGCATCGGCGGTGTTGGCGGCCCATACCGCGCCATACGCAATATCGCGATAGTAGCCATCCGCCACCAGCGCGCGGAAATCGTCCATGCGCTGGTTGACGTGCCCGCGCAGGCGTTCTTTGATCTGCTTTGTTGTTGCCATGGTTGCCTCCGTTGGTTGCCGTTTTTGACGGCGACGGGGTGAAGTATAGAGCTACTAAACTTATAATGTCAAGCAGCACTAAACTTATGGCATAATAAAAACCGCCGGGACGTCCGGCGGTTAAATTTAGGAGGGTGCGATGATTAAATTACTGGATAGAGGATTGGCCCTGATCGGGTTGCAGCGGGTAGCAAAACCGACTGCGCCAAGCAAGGACGGGTTTGCTGCGCTCAAGGAGAAGTGGTTGGTGGAATACCTGGAATTGAACCGCGGCGACCTGGTGTTGCCGCGCAAAGTGGTTTTCGGCGGAACTACCTGCGGGATGTAGTTCCAGACTTGATCGATTTCATGTGCTCGGCCAGTGCAACAAACTGGCCTTGCATCAACTCGCGTTGCTTGTCCGGGATCGCAGGCTCGGTGTCGAGCGTCCGCAGCAATGCCGCCAGCCAGTCTTCTACTACTTCAGGCTGGCTTTTTGAGTGGGTGGAAATCAATCCTTGAAAGAGTCCGGTATCGGCGGGGCCGAGATGGCCTTGTTGTCCCTGAAATCGACCCTGAGCGTCCGGGTCTCTGCGGTCAGCATGTTCACATTGACCCAGACGTAGATCAGGATGCCGTCGCGCGACGTGACGTTGTTGGGAGTGCCGATCAACTGGGTCGCCTCGGTGGTGGTCATGCCAGGCGTGATCTTGCGGGCATCGCTCCACTTGAATGCGGTTCCGGCGCAGCCGGAAATTAAGAGCAGGGCGGCGAGTAAGGTGATTTTGATTTTTGTCATGATTGCTGGACGACGATGGCTTCGGCCTGCTTGAGGAATCGTTGTTTGGCTTGGCTAAGCTGCTTCTGCGATCCGCAGAGCTTATTGGCTGCGCCGTAAAAAGCCAGCCTATAGGGAGCTTCCCTGCCAGTCAGTGAAGAGATGGAGCGGTGCGCATCGGCTTCCGTGGCTTTCACCTGCATAGACATGCCTGCATTCAGGCTGTCGATCGCCTTATAGGCGCCCTTGTCGATGGGCGTGCCCTGATCTTCGCAGAAGCGAAAGATACCCCGCAGCTCCTGCTTGCTCACGGTGCCGTCGGCAGCAGCCAGCCAAGTCAGCGCATTGACTGCCGCTTGGTGCTCTTCTTGGCAAGATGCCAGAGCCGTGCTTAACGCTTCAGCGTGCGCCTTGCGTTCGCGCCTGATGTCGTCTTCGATGTCGCCGATGTCGTCAATCATGCCGCGCGGCGGGGCCGAAGGAATGTTTTTCCCCAGCGCCCCGCACTGCGGGCATTTGTGTTTACCCCATCCCCATGCAATAAAAATAATGGCCGGGATAATGTAAAAGAACGCCAGTACGAGGGCGATGAACTGCGGCATGCTGTAGTTGCGCAACCATGTCTTCATTTGGCCAATGTAGCCGCACGACAGGCAGCGGCGGTTTGTGCTTGCTTTAAGCACGCGCTTGCAGTGTGGGCAGATCGTTGCGCCTGGCAAGACTTCTTTTTGGCAGTTTGGGCATGGGATAAGCCGAATTTTTTCGGCTGGTGCGCCACAGTTCGGGCATGCAGCGGCCTTGTCGCTGATCTCTTTGCCACATTCGCTACAACTGACCATTGCCATTTGTCGCCCTCCTGAGTTCGCGGCAGTGCCGCCGATCTATCATGGCCATTTGAGTCCAGTAATGTCGAATTCGAGAATGCGGCCGCCTTGCTGGAAGAACACCGCTTCAACCTGCAGGCGCTTTGCCTTTTTTGCCGATGAGACAAAGCGGCTGAACCCTTCGAGAAAAAAGTGTGTGGTGCTGTGATCGGCGGGCTTGTTAGCGGTGAAGCGCATCGGCTTGTTATTGTCGAACCGCACCGTGATGGCGCAATCGTCATAGTCGCAGATCAGTTGCCCGCGCTCGATGGTGAAAATGACATCGTTGCCGTACTTTGGGTGTTTACGGATTAGCAGCGTTGCGTATTGTTCGCCCTTGTATGGGAAATTAAGTGTGAACGGCTGGATCGATGTGACAGAGGCAGTCTTGATGCCGCCACGCCCCATCGCGTCAGTTTGGTTTTCGTATTCCCATGCTGCGCAGGTTGGTGATGTGAGTGCCGCAAGAATGGTCACGAAGAGGGTTAGCTTCATGGTGTTCGTTCCTCGATTGATTGAAGTCTAGACTCAGCTGAATCTGGATTTGCAATACTTTATTGGGTGCCGTTGTGTTTGGGTTGTTCAAGGAACGAATTGCTGGTGGCCACCAGAGCGTCTTTTTTGTATTCCGGCATATCCTGCATTGCCATGCAAACAGACATGATCTTGTTGTCTATCTTATCTCCGTTGATCAACCAATCCATCGAAAATTGGAAATGCTTTCTGAGCTCGATCAGCCGGTCGGTCGGGGGAGTAGATGTGTCGCTTTCCCACTGTGAAACCATTCCTTTTGTGACACCACATAGCTCCCCGAATTTTTCACCGGAGAGGCTGTTCCGTTCCCGAAGCTGTCGAATGCGCGCGCCAATACTCATGCCGCTAGTGTAAAGGCGTATTAAACAATTATGGTTTAGAAGTGCTTGACTTTTATTGTTTAGCCGGATTAAACTCGCCATATGGAACTTTCAATTAAAGAAATCGCAAAAGAAGCCGGTGGGGTAGTCGCTTTGTCGTTGGCACTCGGCCTTAGCCGTGGTGCTGTTTCTCAATGGGAGAGGGTGCCACTTGAGCGAGTTAATGATGTGGCGCGGCTTACTGGTATTCCACGCGAAAGGTTGCGTTCCGATATCAGAATTACAGAGGCAGCCTGCGATTGCACCCAACCTCAACCCATGAAGGAGGCCGCTTGATATGAATACGTTAATACCTGAGTGGGACGGAGTGCCGCGCGTCAGTGCGTTGGTGGATTCCGCAGCTTTGCCTGTGTGGTTTTCGGCTAGTGCGCCTTCCCGGTCTGTTGCTCTTGCTGGCGCAGCAGAATCTCTGCGTCCAGAGCAGCTAATGACTCTGTCGCTATATGAATTGCAAGGTTTGCAATGCGGGAGTTCGGGTGTTCTTTTTTGGTTGAAGATAGGCCTGATTTCACGTTGGCTATCAAGTCCATCAATTGTCCCGTTTCCATCTGTCTGGCGGCCGCTGCTGTTAACAGCGCTGTCGCGGCTGCATTCGCTTGAACAAGGTCTTCGAAGAATTGTTTTAGCTGTTCGTCGTTCATGGGTATCCCTTTCGTGATCGGGTGTTGTGTGAGAACTCCATCCTATCACGGCTGCGGATGCCCACTTTTTACTTGGGCCGCTTGATATGAGCGCCTTCACGCCAGAGCAGGAGGCGGCTCTCAAGGCGCAGATATTGGCCGAGTACGGAGGACAGGAGATATATCTGCGAAAGGGTGATTTCGCCTGTGTCAGTTGTGAAAGATGCGTTGTCGGACGATTGCAAATTGTTCTCGCTGGATGGTCAGTGCATCCAGCTCTGTTTTTCCGTCGTTCACGAATACCTGAAATGTGGCGCAGCGCAGGTCGAATTGCTTTTGCACTTCGGCGCGCAGTTCTTCCGGCAACACGGCGAGCAGGCTCGAAAAAGCCTGTGTCAGCGCGACGTTCTGCGCCTTGATGGAGTTGTACTGATCGATGATTAAATCTATTTTTTCTTTTTGGTTCACGGGCATTCCTTTCGTGGTTGGTTGTTGCGTGAGAACCCCATCCTATCACGGCTGCGGATGCCCACTTTTTACCGGGGGCGCGTTGTGATGCCTGTCCTGAGCCTGTCGAATGGGCGCGCCTCCATACAGTCTTCCTCCTCCCAAGGTGAAGTCCGCGCAGCTTCTGTGCGGTTGTGCCATCCCGGTTTGCGCCGGGTGGCATTTTTTTATCGATGTTGATCTGGTTTCGCATGAGGGCAGATTAAAGGGGCGGCAGCAAGGGTTCAACGGTTAATCACAAGGGAGACAAACAAAATGCTGGATCAACTGGATATTGCAATTCACCAAACGGCGCACGATGCGCCCGGCGGCCTTAACGCACTTGCGCGCAAGATGGGCCTTGGCGAGCAAGTGTTGCGCAACAAGGTGTGCCCGACGACAGACACGCACAAGCTGAGCCTTCGCGAGGCGGTGGCGATGATGGATGCGGCGGACGATGATCGCATCCTCGCTGTGCTGGCCGGGATGCGCGGCTACGCGCTGGAGCGTCGCGCGCTGCCGGATGCGCAAAGCATCGTGGCCGCGGTGTTGTCCGCCGATGCCGAGCACGGCGATATCTCGCGTGAGATACAGTCGGCGCTCGCCGACGGTAAGCTGACCGAACCCGAGAAGGCCGCGATTGCCAAGCAGATCCGCGACGCGCACCAGGCGCTCGACGCGCTGAATGCCACCGTGCTGCACGCCCCAACCATCCTCAAACAAGCCTGACCTATGTGTACCCACACAATGCGCGCCACGCGGCTTTCCTATGCGCTGCCGCACCCCTTTCCAGGTGGTGCGGTGTGGGCGGCGATCAAGAGCGGTGCGGCGGCGATCTGAATACCGCGCGGGTGGTGGATTGATGACGGTTGCCGATGCGTTTTCCGGTGACTGCGATCTGTGCGCGGCGGACAAGGGCGTCTACGACTTCGGGCGGGTGTGCTGTTGCGCGAGGTACGTGTGCAGCATTCCGCTCAAGGCGATGCGGCAGGGCTGGATGGAGCGGCTCAAGTCGCGAGTCGATGCGGGTTTTTTCGCGCAACTGGAGCAGGCCATCAGCGTGCGCTGGTCGAATAAAAAAAATAATCAGGGAGTAGGGGATGGCGGAAGCTAAACAGCGCTCGGTGTGGTCGCCGATCTTGCCGGTGCCGGAAGATACTCCGGCGCCACGCTTGCGGCATGGCACGCGCGGCGATCCGTTGCGGGCGTTCATTTATCGCAATACGGAAGGCCAGTTGCTCGGCTACACCGCGCGCTTCATGACTTCATCTGGCGAAGCTATGCATTTGCCGATGACCTGGTGCCACGATCAGGAAGGCATCCGCTGCTGGCGCTGGATTCAGTTCCCGCGATTCCGTCCGGTTTACGGGATCGACCGCCTGCCCGAGCTCGGCGAAACCGGCTGGACGTTCCTGGTGTTCGACGAGCATGAGGCGGAGTGGGGGCAGAAACTGCTAGGCGAATCCATGATGTGGGATTTCATCGCGTGGCCCGGCGGTATCAAGAAAATCGACGAGGTGGATTGGTCTGTTTTGCGTGGCCGGAATATCGTGATCTGGCCGACGCTGTCCAAGGATCGCGTCAAGGTTCGCCGCGATACCAGCGACGGAGGCGCGGTGTTGCCGCGCGAGCAGCAGTCCGGCTGGCGGGCGGCGTTGAAGCTGGAAAAGATATTAATCGGCTTCGGCTGCCATGTAATGGGCATCACCGACCCGTTCAGTGCCGGCGAGTTGCCTGAAGGTTTCGGCCCGGCGATAGCCGGGATGCAGAACTGGGAGTCGAAGCGGCTGGAAGATTGGGTGTGGGCAAATTCTCCGGCCGGAATGGGCTCGGACTTCCAGCAGCGCGTCCGCCAACTCAAAGGGGAGCACATCCCGGCCGATCCGCCGCCCGGTGCGGCGCAGCCTGATCTGCAGCCGAGTGCGGCATGGGAATTTGGGTTGATCAGAAAGAGCGGCGAACTGATGCCGTGCCTGGCGAACGTGCATGACATTCTGGCCAATGCGCCGGAGTGGAAAGGCGTGATCGCATTCGATGAGTTCGCGCAGCGGGTCGTCAAGCTCAAGGCTCCGGTGTATCAGGGAGGCGCGGCTGGCGAGTGGGAGGCGACCGATGATTCACTCACCGCGATGGAGTTGTCGCGCGGCTATAGGTTCGCGCCTTCTTCCCAGTTGATAGCCGAGTCTATAGAGGTGATCGCCAGGGCAAACGGATTCCACCCCGTGCGACGCTGGCTACGCGGGTTGAAGTGGGATGGCGTGACCCGTGTGGATGACTGGCTGGCTGATTTCCTGTGTGTTGAGAAAACGCCCTATTCCATGCGTGTCGCGCGCTGGTATTTGCTGGGGATCATTGCTCGCGTGATGAGGCCGGGTGTCAAGTTCGACTACTGCCTGGTGCTTGAAGGCAAGCAGGGATTGATGAAGAGTAGCGCGTTCGCCGCGCTCGCCGGAGAGTGGTTTAGCGATGCGGACATCAACCTGGACAACAAGGATTCGATGAGCGCCCTGCGCGGCAAATTGATTCACGAATTTGCGGAGCTGGGCTCGTTGGCCAAGCATGAGGCCAGCAAGCAGAAGAGCTTTATTTCCCGGCAGATAGATGAGTATCGTCCGGTGTACGGTCGGCGCGAAATTCGTAGCCCGCGCCAAATTGTTTTCGGTGGCACAACAAACGAGGAGTGGGACTGGAACAAGGACCCGACCGGAGGCCGCCGCTTCTGGCCCGTATCGGTTAAAAACGAAGTGAATATCGATGGGCTTAAGGCCGCGCGCGATCAGCTGTTCGCCGAGGCGCTGGTGCTGTTTGAGGCGGGTGATAAATACTGGCCTGACGCTCAAGAGCAGCGCGAGATATTCGATCCTGAACAACTCAAGCGCGAGCAGCAGGATTCGCTGATCGACGCGCTTCACGATTGGGTGTTCAACCAGCGCAATGATTTCTCCATCGCCACCGCCGCGATGGATGGGCTTGGGTTGGATGCGTCGAAGTTGACGCGAGATCTGCAAACGAGAATCGGCATTTCACTGCGCAAGCTGGGATGCACGAAGGTAGAAAAACGCAACGGTATGACTCGCTTTTGGTACAAGCCGCCACAGAAAACGGCAACGTCGAACAGCAGCATACCCGCGCCAAAACCGGAGGACGATGATGAGCCGTATTAGTCCAAAGGTATGGAAGGTATGGCACAGGTATGGAACCCTGCAAGCCACGCCGTTACTGGATGTTCCATACCTTCCATACCTTCCATACCTACCCACCCGCAGGCGAGCGGGCGCACACCCGCGCATATACGCGCGCGCACGCAACACAATTTACCTATGGAAGGTATGGAAGGTATGGAAGGAACAATGCCAGCAAGGGTTGCAGGGTTCCATACCTCTGCCATACCTCAGAAAGGTTTGGAAATGAGCGGCGCTACGATCAACATCCGCAACAACTTCCCCGCCGTGGCCGCGAAGCTCAATCGCGTGGCTGAAGATGTGGGCAACAAGGCCATGGTGCGCGCACTCAATGCCACGGCTGAGCAGGGCAAGACTCAGATGGCCAGGCAGATCAGCCAGGAGTTTCGCATCTCGGTCAGTGCAGCCAATGACCGGTTGGCTGTTCGCCGCGCTTCTGTGCGCGGCGGCCTGCTGTGCTTCCAGGCATTCCTCGAAGCGACCCGCAAAGGCAAGGGCCGCTCGATGAACATGCGCCCGTTCGTGACAGGAAGCCGGGTGAGCAGGGCATCAGCTAAGCGGCAGGGCAATGCCGCCCTTGCCGGTCAGCTGCAGTTGCAGATCAAGCGCAGCGGCGGTAGGAAGGTGATCCCCGGTGCATTCATCGGCAACGATGGGCGGACGCTGTTCATCCGGACAGGGAAGGGGCGGCTGCCGATCAAGGCGCTCAACACCATCGCCGTGCCGCAGATGTTTATGACCAAGCGCATCCATGGTGTGGTGGTAGATATGCTGATCAGAAAATTCGATGCGAACTTCCATCGCGAATTGAACGTGATACTCAAGGGGTTCGCACGATGATCAACGCTCCCACCCTTTCAAAGGTACTCCCCCAGCTAAACCACACACGGGGCGAAACGAACCCGGAAAAGCGCCAGTTCTGTGATGACATGGAGGGTAAGTAAGTTGCGCATCATGGGTCAGGAGAATATCGCATCTGTCTTCGGCGTGGCCCCGAAGACGATTGTCGAGTGGCAGGAGCAGGGGTTCCCGGTCGCGGTGCGTGGCGGCCCTGGTGTGGCGAGCGAGTTCGAGACTGAGGCCTGCATCGGCTGGCTGATCGACCGTGAGGTGAAGAAGGTTCAGTCGGAGCGGCCGCAGGACAGGCTGGCGCGCGTACAGGCGGACAAGATCGAGATGGAGAACGCCGAGAAGCGGGGGATGTTGATCCCCGCCGACCAGCTGGAGCCGAAGCTCAAGGCCGCCTTCGTGTCTGCCCGCGAGAACTTGCTGGACGCCGTGTCGCGCCTTGCCCGCGAGTTGACTGCGGATCAGCGCGAGCGGGAGGCGATGCTGCAGGCCGAGTTCGAGGCCTTCCTGCATCGCTTGGCCGACTGGGCTCACGCCGATCAGGACGTGGAGGATGACGCCTGATGCAGACGCCTGCAGTCGCCGCCGCTGAAGCCTGGGCAGCCGCTGCCCTCGATGCGCTGCTCGGGCGGATGTTTGCCCAGCTGCGTCCGCGTCCGCCGCTGTCGCCGATCGACTGGGTGGAGAAATACCGCCGCCTGTCTTCGGAAGAAAACCCGGACTTCGCCGGCCCCTTCCGCCTGGAGAACATCCCCGTGCTGCGCGGCGTCCTGGCGGCTTGCGGTCAACCTGGCGTCAAGCGCGTGTGCGGTCAGAAGTCGGCGCAGATCGCGTGGACAGCTGGCGTCGTGTGCACGATGATGGGCTACTACACACACTGGAAACCCTGCGTCCAGGTGGCGATGTTCCCGCGCGAGAAATCGGCCAAAGACTTCGATGCCGAAAAGTTCGCGCCCATGGTGCGGGCCACGCCTGCACTGGCCAAGCGAATACGGCTCAAGAGCCGGAGCGACGGCAACAGCGCCACGCGCAAACACTACCCCGGCGGCCTGCTCAAATTCGTTGCCTCCAACAGCCCGTCCGACGTGAAGTCCACCAGCGCCAGGGTGCGCTATGTCGAGGAACCCGATGACACCAACAAGGACGTGAAAGGGCAGGGCAATTCCATCGCCCTGCTGCGCGAACGCGGCAAGACCATCCGTGACAACTTCGAGCTGATCGGTGGCACGCCCACGGCCAAGGGCGCGAGCGAGATCGAGAAGGAAATGCGCACCACCGACCAGCGCCGCTTCATGGTTGACTGCCACCACTGCGGCGAGCGCCACGAAGTCGAGTGGGATCACGTCACCATTCCCGGCAGCAACTTATCACCCGAGGAGCTGGCCGCACCGGATATCGACGAGCGCCACCCGTCCCGCGAAGTCTACGGCCGTGCACGCCATGAGGATGCCTACTATGCCTGCCCGCACTGCGGCGGCGTGTGGAGCGAGGACGACCGCGTCGCCAACATCCGCCGTGCCGCATCCGTGCCGCCGATGTATGGCTGGGAGCCGACCGCAGAAAGCCCCGACCCCGGCTTCTACCTCAACGAACTGCAGAGCGTTTTCGAAGGCTCGCGCATCCCCGTGCTCGCTGAAAAATTCCTGCGCGCCCAGCACCTGATGGATCAGGGAGACCCGACTGAGATGGTCGCGTTCTGGAACGCCACACGCGGCATGTGCTGGGAGTACAAGGGTGAGCTGCCGGAAGAGGAAGAGCTGCGCACCCGTGCCGAAAAGTACGCCGAGTGGAGTGCGCCGCTGGGCGGCATCGTGCCGCTGATCTCCGTCGACGTGCAGCACGACCGCCTTGCCGTCACCGTCTGGGCGGTGGGGCGAGGCGAAGAGATGTGGCTGGCCTACTGGGGCGAGCTGTACGGCCAGACCGTGGTCGCGCACCAGGGCGCGTGGATCGAGCTCGAACAACTGCTCACGCGTACCGTGCGCCATGCCAGCGGCGCGGCGCTGCCCATCGCCGCCTGCGGCATCGACTGCTCGGACGGACAAACATCGGATGCGGCCTACTCATTCGTGCGCAAGCACAACCGCCATGGCCGACCGGTGCTCGCGCTCAAGGGCGCATCCGATGACGAAGGCCGCGTCGAGATATGGACGCCGCCCAAAGCCATCGACCCAAACCACCGCAGCACCAAGGCCAGCAAGTACGGCGTGCAGATCCACATCGTCGGCGCCGCCAAGGCCAAGGACCTGATCCTCGGTTGGGCCACCGAAAGCGGGCGCGTGCGACTCACCGGCAACGGTGCTGGCCGCATGCACTGGTACGAAAACGTCCGCGCTGACTTTTACGAGCAGCTGCTCTCCGAAATCAAGGTGCCGATGCGCCATAACCCCAAACGCCGCAAGTGGAAGGCGCGCACCGATCGCCGCAACGAAGCGCTCGACTGCACGGTCTACGCGCTCTACCTCTCCCGCCACCTGCGCCTGCACCTGCGCCGTCCCGGCCATTGGAACATCGACGAGATGCGCCTGCGGCAGGGCGCGCTACTGATCGAGGAATCGCCTGTGCCCGCAACGGTGCAGGAAGAGGCGAGCAACGAAGCGCCGGTGCAGACGTCTACGACCGCAGAAGGGGAAGCGGCGCAAACTCTGTCGCAGGAAAGTGCCGACAAGCAGCAGGACGCCTTACCCATGCCGCCGCTCCGTAACGAGGTGCGCAAGCGGGCGCGGGTAAGTTATCAAAGCGGCAATGCAAATGGAGGTGGCTCGTGGCTGTAGACGAAAAACAGATCGATGATAATCCGCTGAACCGCCTGATCGATCGCGCGGTGCAGGCGCAGACGCGGCTGCTGCTGAACTACATCGAAAGCACCCGCGGCCAGATGATGGCCGATGTGGCGCGCATCATTCAGGAAGAGTTTTGCGGCGACCAGCTCTACATCGGCAAGGGCGTCGCCGAAAAGAACCGCGCGCGCGACCTCGCAATCTGGCACGACGCCCAGCCGGTTGCGGCGGGCGGGCATGGTTTGAGCCTGCGCGCGCTCGGCAAAAAATATTATTTCAGCAAGAGCGGCATCGCCAAAGCGCTGGCGAGAATCGAAATAGAGATGAAGAAAGGGGATTGAGATGGCGGATGTAATCGATCAAGGCAGCGAACGCGAGCAGCTCGACCGCGACCTCGCGCTACAGGCGGCGCG
>Ga0209212_1003218_pt1 | contig 21903 bp, 14 predicted proteins | sample RifGroC2_FD_183996 | JGI IMG/M metagenome (GOLD analysis project Ga0209212, IMG submission 183996) | Groundwater microbial communities from Rifle, Colorado, USA - Groundwater C2 (SPAdes) (version 2) | ecosystem: Environmental > Aquatic > Deep subsurface > Groundwater | place: Rifle, Colorado... | reverse complement strand
GCGGCGAGCGGTCAAGCCCGCCGCGGATGATGTCGTGGGTGCGCTGGTTGGTCTCGGTGATCCAGCACGGCAACTGTTGCGGATGCTGCGCGGCATGCCCCGTGAACGAAAACACCGGCACCGGATCGTCGCCCGGCTGCTCTTGCATTACCGAATAATCGATACTCCGGCCATCGATGCGCGGCGGTGTACCTGTCTTCAGCCGCCCTAACGGGAGGTTCAGCTCGCGCAAACGCTGCGCCAGGCTGATGGAGGGCGGGTCGCCGGCGCGACCCGCCGGATAATTAACTTGCCCGATATGGATCAGCCCGGACAGGAAGGTGCCTGTTGTCAACACCACGGTTTTTGCATTGAAGCGCAAGCCCAGTTGCGTGATTACCCCGCTTACCCGGTCTTGCTCAACCAGCAAATCGTCCACCGCCTGCTGGAACAGCCACAAATTGGGCTGATTTTCCAGCCGTGTCCGGATTGCCTGTTTGTACAACAGGCGGTCGACTTGCGCGCGCGTCGCGCGCACTGCCGGGCCTTTGCTGGAATTCAGGATGCGGAACTGGATGCCAGCCTCGTCGGTTGCCGCCGCCATGGCACCGCCGAGCGCATCCACCTCCTTGACCAAGTGCCCCTTGCCGATCCCGCCAATCGATGGATTGCACGACATCTGCCCGAGCGTCTCGATGTTGTGGCTGAACAGCAAGGTCTTGCAGCCCGCGCGCGCGCTGACCAAGGCGGCTTCCGTGCCGGCATGGCCTCCGCCCACCACGATTACATCGAATATATCGGGGAAATTCATACGGGAACCTCTAAAAATTCACAATTTCATCCCAACTGCTGCGCTGCGTAAAAAATTTCTTGCTTACATATAAAACATATGCGGCGCGGCGAAATTTTCCCCGCGCCTTGCATTTGGGCGAACTCTGTATCTTTAGAGGTTCCCGTGTTGCAACTGTTTTGGAAAGGACGCGCATCATACAACAGCGATCCTGGAATCCCAAACGCATTGTTTCACGTGAAACAGTTGGCATTATTTTCCGATGCAAAACCGGCTGAAAATCTCGCCAAGCAGGTCGTCCGGGGTGAAGTCACCGGTAATCTCGTTCAGCGCGCGTTGCGTCAGGCGCAACTCCTCAGCGAACAACTCTGCATTAGCCAGCACGGCCTGCGCCTGGTTCAGGTGGATTTGCGCCAGCGTCAAGGCGCGCAGATGCCGTTCCCGCGCCATGAAAACACCGCTTTCCTGGTCGCGCCAGCCAACCGCCTCCAGCAACTTGGCGCGCAATTCTTCCATTCCCGCGCCGGTTTTGGCGGATATACGGACAAACGGCATACTGGCGGATACGGCGGTGCTGTCATCCAGCAGATCGGTCTTGTTGAATACCAGCAGCCGCGGGATGTCCGCCGGCAACCCCGCAAGAATAACCTCATCCTGCGCCGTCAGGCCCTTGCTTGCATCCAGCAACAGCAGAATCAAATCGGCGCGGTGCAGCGTCTGGTGAGCGCGCGCGATACCCATGCTTTCCACCGCATCCGCGGATTCGCGCAGCCCTGCCATGTCCATGATATGCAACGGGACCCCGTGAATCTGCACCACCTGGCGGATCACATCTCGGGTAGTGCCGGGAATATCGCTGACCAGCGCCACGTCCTCGCCGGCCAGTCGATTCAGCAGGCTGGACTTGCCGACGTTCGGCTGCCCGGCAATGGCCACGTGCGCACCTTCGCGCAGCAGGCTGCCCTGTTTTGCGGTATCCAGCGTATGCTGCAGGCGCAACCGGACATTGCTCAGCAAGGCGTCACGGCGCTCAAGATCGACGCTGTCCACCTCCTCTTCCGGAAAATCCAGCATCGCCTCCACCAGCATGCGCAGAAAGATCAACTCGTCGACCAAACCATGAATGGCGGCGGAAAACTCCCCGCGCAGGGAACGCATCGCGCTGCGTGCCGCCTCGACGGTATTGGCATCGATCAGGTCAGCGACGCTTTCCGCCTGCGCCAGATCAAGTTTATTGTTGAGAAAGGCGCGGCGCGTAAATTCGCCCGGCTGCGCCAGCCGCGCTCCCAGATCGAGACAGCGCTGCAGCACCAGTTGCATCACGGCGGTCCCGCCGTGCCCTTGCAGCTCAAGCACGTCCTCGCCGGTGTAGGAATGCGGGGCGGGAAAAAACAAGGCGACACCCTGATCCAGGATGTCGCCATTTTCGTCCAGAAAATTGCCGTAGGTGGCACGCCGCGCAACGATCTGTTTGCCCAGAATTTCGCGCGCCAGGGTTTCGACGCGCCGCCCGGATATTCTCACTACCCCGATGCCACCGCGCCCTTGCGCGGTGGCAACGGCGGCAATGGTATCAACGCTTGGCTGCGGCACCCTTGCTCTCACCCTCGGCAGCCCGGGTGATATACCACTGCTGGCCAATGGAAAGAATGTTATTCACAACGGAATACAACACCAACCCGGCGGGGAAGAAGAAGAAAATTACACTGAAAGCGACTGGCATGATTTGCATTATCCTGGCCTGCATGGGATCCGCCGGCTTTGGATTAAGACGCGTCTGGATGATCATGCTTGCTCCCATGATCAACGGCAGGATGTAATAGGGGTCGGCTGCGGATAAATCGGTTATCCAGCCGAAAAATGGCGCGTAACGCATTTCGACGCTCGCCAAAATAGCCCAATACAAGGCGATAAACACCGGGATTTGCACCACTACCGGCAAACAGCCTCCCAACGGGTTGATTTTTTCGGTTTTATACAGCTCCATCATGGCGCGGTTCAGTTTTTCCCGGTCACTACCGCATTGCTGCTTCAGCTTTTCCAGCTTGGGCGCGACTACGCGCATCTTTGCCATGGAACGGTAGCTTGTCGCGGAGAGCGGAAAAAACACCAGCTTAATCAGGACGGTAAGCAGGATAATGGCAACACCCCAATTGTGCGTCCAGTCATGAAGCAGCGCCATGACCCAGAACAGCGGAGCGGAAAGGACAGTCAACCAGCCATAATCCACCGTCAATCCCAAGCCGGGTGCAATTTTGTCCAAATTAGTCCGGGCCGGGCCGGCATAAAGCGTGGTTCCCACCATCACTTTCTGGCCAGGATTAATAGTCTGCTCCGGTAAAACCACCCCCACCGAATATAAGTCGCCTTCCAGCTTGCGCGTGAAATATTCGCGACTGGTTTTTTCCTTGGGTAGCCATGCCGCCACAAAGTAATGCTGCAGTATCCCGATCCAGCCATCATCTGCCTGCTTGGGATAATCTGTCTTGCCCTTTTCTATTGCCGGAAAATCCACCTTTTGAAATTTTTCCTTGTCGGTGTAGATCGCAGCACCCACATAAGTAGGCAAAAACATGGTACTGCCGGTCAGCGCGGCGCTATTGCGGATTAGCTGAAAGTAACTGCTTGCCGTTGCTGCCTGTTGCCCGGTATTTTCCAGTTCATAAGCGACGTCAATCAAGTAACTTCCCTTGTGGAAAGTAATTATCTTGCTCACCTTCAGCGCGGAATCGCTCTCGGCATTCAACCGTACCTGCACCTGTTCGGCATTCCCGGAGAGTACATACTGATCCTGCTCTGAAACAAACTGACTGTTGTGATTGGGCAGCCCCGCTCCAAGCAGGCCGCTTTGCGCGACATAATTGTGGGTATTCGCACCGCGCTGAAAAAGTGTCAGCGGTTTGTTTTTGTCTAACCCATCCGGGTGCTTCAACAAAGCCAGGCTGCTGATATCTCCGCCAATAGTGCTAATTTCAGCCTCAAGAATATCTGTCTTGATGTGGATTGTTTTTCCGGTTGCTTGCTGAACAGGGTGCTGGGCAATGGTTGCAGGCGTTGCCACTGCTGGAGAGGCCACTTGGGGCCCTGGTACACTTTCATTAATTGCCGCGCTTTGCTGGCTATATTGCTCAGGATGCTGGTAACGTTGCCAGCCATCCCAAATCAACCCTAGCGAAAACACAAAAATTAAAAACAGAAACAGTCTTTGTAAGTCCATGGTTGATCGAATTCTTAAATGTTTATGGCGCGGGGTCGTATCCGCCGGGATTACAGGGATTACAGCGCAACAATCGTTTAATGCTAAGCCAACCGCCCTTTATTAAACCGTGTTTCGCAAAGACATCGCAGGCATAATGAGAACAACTGGGAATAAATCTGCACGTTGGCGGGCTAAGTGGACTAACCAGGTATTGATAGGCGTGTATCAGTTTGATTACAATTTTGCGCATCGGTTTTTTACCCGGCTAAACAACACATCCAAACTATCGCCTCTTGTGCCGCACCCTTGGGAGTAAGCGCGTCTTACCATTACAACCACATCCAGCTTGCAGGTTTTAACGTCGTGCTGACGAAATGCCTCACGGATGACTCTTTTGACATAATTCCGGTGTACTGCACCTGGAAATATTTTTTTTCTTGCGATTATTCCAAGCCTGGCGTTTGCCTGACTATTGCGCACAAAAAATATTTTGAAACATTTATCCTCGATGCTTTCCGCGTGAACAACATGGTTGAAACCGTCTTTACGCAACAGTCGGTGCGCATCGGTAAATTTGGCAGGTATGCTAAACCGCAAGTCTGGCGCGGCCCTTGGCACGGCGCGCATTGATAACAGCGCGGCCACCGCGTGTTTTCATGCGTACCAAAAAACCATGGGTACGTTTTCTTCTGGTTACGGAGGGTTGGTAAGTACGTTTCATGTTTTTCCTTAGTTAAATCGTAAAGCGCGCTATTACAAAGCGTTAAGGTAAATGTGTCAAGTTGAATTTGCTTTTTTGCTTGTGGATAAGTTTGCCTTTGCATTGTAGAATGCGGAGACTTTTGTCGCTGCCAACCCGCCATTCACACTCAATTATGCAGGATATTTCTTTTTGGGATTCATGCCTCCGCTCGTTTGAAAAGAGTCTGCCGCCGCAACAATACAATTCATGGATAAAGCCGTTGCTTCTTGAGAGTGGGAATGGTTCGCTGATACTCACCGCGCCCAACAGTTTTACCTTAAAACTTGTTCAAGAACGCTTTTTGCCCGAAATATGCCGGCAAGCCGGTTTGGTTTATTCACAAGTCCCCCAATTTGAATTTCGCGTTCTTGAAACCGAAATGGTGAATAAACCGCCAGAAATCACACCCCCAAAAAAAGGGGTTATGGTTTCTGGCGGAAAACCTAAAATTGAAACTTCGTTTCGCAGCTATGGGAAACTCAACCCCAATCTGATTTTCGATAACTTTGTCATCGGCAAAGCCAATCAGCTTGCTTTTGCCGCCGCCACACAAGTGGCCGAGCTACCGGGCGCATCTTACAATCCCCTATTCATTTATGGTGGCGTGGGATTAGGAAAAACTCACCTGATCCAGGCAATAGGCAATCAAATCAAGGCAAATAACCCGCAAGCAAAAATTTGCTACATGCACGCTGAGCGGTACATATCCGATGTTGTGCGCGCTTATCAGTCAAACAAGTTTGAGGAATTCAAGCAATATTATCATTCTCTCGATACTTTACTGATTGATGATATTCAGTTTTTTGCTGGAAAAAACAAAACACAGGAAGAGTTTTTTTACGCATTCAACACGCTAATCGATTCGCACAAACAGGTAATCATGACAAGTGATACCTTTCCCAAAGAAATTGCCGGGCTTGATAATCGTTTGATCTCACGCTTTGGTTGGGGGTTGACTGTCGCTATCGAGCCGCCAGAACTGGAAATGCGCGTGGCCATCCTGCTTAAAAAAGCCAGTCTTAGTGGATACACGCTTAGTGAAGCAGTAGCATTTTTCATAGCCAAAAATGTCAACTCAAATATTCGCGAGCTGGAAGGCGCATTGAAACGGGTTGAGGCATATGTCAAATTTCATCGCTGTGCTATTTCTACGGAAACAGCAAAAGAAGCGCTAAAGGACATTCTAATTGCACAGAGTCGACAAATTTCCATTGAAAATATACAAAAAACAGTTGCTGACTATTACCGCATCAAAATGGTAGAACTGCTTTCCAAAAAAAGAACCCGCAACCTGACCCGGCCACGACAAATAGCCATGACTCTTGCTCGCGAGTTAACTACGATGAGCCTGCCAGAAATAGGCAACGCTTTCGGTGGAAAAGATCATTCGACTGTTATACATGCCTGCAAAATGGTGGGAAACCTTAGAATGCTCGATGCTACAGTTGATGCTGATTACAGGGTGTTGCTTCAAACGTTGCGTGGATAAGATTGTTAATTTTATGTATAGAATGTGTCAGCAATTCGCCTTTATGTAATAGCCGCGATAATTATTCACATTACGGTCATTACTTATAAACAATCACCACTTATGGTTTGCTGGTCATTAACATAATGTATTTGAACATTTTTTATTGTTGTTAACACAATTAAGAGTTGCTTATTAGTTTCTATTAAGGATTTATATATTATGTTTATTGAAAAAATTGATAAAGAAACCATACTTAAACCGCTACAAATAATTATTGGTATCGTAGAGCGGAAACAAACACTGCCAATATTATCGAATGTACTGATTGAAAATCAGGATGGCAAAATACGATTTACTGCAACCGACCTGGAAATGCAAATTACCACGACTATCGATATTGGCGCAGAAATTGGAAAGAATGCTGCCATTACGGTTGGAGGAAAAAAATTGCAGGAAATCTTAAGGGTTCTTCCTGACCAAAGCAAAGTAACCATTAATCTAAAAGAAAATAAAGCGCAGATCAAAACAAACAGAAGCCGCTTTAGTTTACAAACCTTGCCGGCACAGGATTTCCCTAAACTGAGCAACCAGTTGGAAAACGCCAAAAAAATTACCCTGGCACAGGGCGTATTAAAGGATTTGTTGTTGTCCGTTCAATATGCAATGGCACAACAGGACGTGCGTTACTATTTAAACGGGGTGTTATTGATAGTAGAAGGCAACAAGTTGAGGGCGGTGGCCACCGACGGGCATCGATTGGCTTACAATGCCAAAGTTATCGGTGGTGATTATGAAAAACAGGAAATTATTTTGCCCCGTAAAGCTGTTATGGAATTATCCAAGCTGTTGGCGGATATTGATGAAAATGTCGACTTGGAACTTTCATCACAACAAATCAGAGCCACTTTTTCGGGTATTACATTAACAACAAAAGTCATTGATGGAAAATTTCCGGATTATGAGCGGGTTATCCCGAAATATAACAACCATCTCAGTATGGAACGGGTTTTTTTACAGCAGGCATTGCAGCGCGCCGCCATATTATCCAATGAAAAATTTCGTGGTGTACGTTTTGTGCTGACTGAAAAAAATCTCAGCATTATCAGCAACAACAGCGAGCAAGAAGAAGCGCAGGAAGAAATTGAAACCGATTATCATGGTGAAGCCTTGGATATCGGTTTTAATATCACCTACCTGATGGATGGGTTGAACAATATCAGCAGCAATACAGCCACTTTTTCGTTCGGTGATCCCAACAGCAGCATCCTGATGACAACACCGGAAAACGAGGAATTTCGCTATGTTGTTATGCCGATGCGCATTTGATGTTTCACGTGAAACAAACCGAGAACTGGAAAAACAATGAGCAATGAATATACGTCTAGCAGCATCAAGGTGTTGAAGGGCCTTGAGGCCGTACGCAAACGTCCCGGTATGTATATCGGAGATACCAATGATGGGACAGGCCTGCATCACATGGTGTTTGAGGCGGTTGACAATGCGGTAGATGAGGCGTTGGCGGGGCATTGCAACGAAATTACAGTTATTATTCATGCAGATAATTCAATTAGCGTCAGCGATAACGGACGCGGCATTCCAACCGATATTCACCCGGAAGAAAAACGCTCTGCCGCCGAAGTCATCATGACTGTCTTGCATGCGGGCGGCAAATTTGACAATAACTCCTACAAAGTATCTGGTGGCTTGCATGGTGTAGGTGTCTCTGTGGTGAATGCGTTGTCTGAGTGGTTGAAACTGACTATTTATCGCGACGGTAAAGAGCATTTTATGGAATTTCACCACGGCGAGCCTGTTTTCCCGCTTAAGGTGATGGGCGACTCCGGCAAGAAAGGCACACTTGTTCACTTTCTTCCCGCCCGGGAAACTTTTGGCTTGATCGAGTTCCATTTTGATATTCTGGCGAAGCGCCTGCGCGAACTGTCTTTTCTGAATAATGGCGTGAAAATTGCGTTGATCGACCACCGCACCGGCAAGGAAGAAAACTTCGCTTTCAGCGGCGGCATCAAGGGGTTCGTCGAATACATGAATCGCAACAAATCGGCGCTGCACCCCACAGTGTTTTACGCAATCGGTGAAAAGGACGGGATTACCGCAGAAATCGCCATGCAATGGAACGATTCTTACCAGGAGAGCGTGCAATGTTTCACCAATAACATTCCGCAACGGGATGGCGGTACGCACCTGACTGCGCTACGTACCGCGATGACGCGCACGTTGAACAATTACATTGAAGCCGAGCAACTGGCTAAGAAAGCCAAGGTGGATACAACCGGCGATGACATGCGTGAAGGTTTGACTGCGGTGTTGTCGGTAAAATTGCCCGATCCCAAATTCTCATCACAAACAAAAGACAAGCTGGTTTCCTCGGAAGTGCGCCCGGTAATCGAAGAGTTGGTCGCGCAGCAAATGAGCGCGTTTTTGCTGGAAAACCCCAACGATGCAAAAATCATCGTCAGCAAAATCATCGATGCGGCCCGCGCTCGCGAAGCTGCGCGCAAAGCCCGCGAACTGACGCGGCGCAAGGGTGTGCTGGACGGCATGGGCCTGCCGGGCAAGCTGGCTGATTGCCAGGAAAAAGACCCGGCGCTTTCCGAGCTATATCTGGTAGAGGGAGACTCTGCGGGAGGCTCGGCCAAACAAGGCCGTGACCGCAAATTCCAGGCGATTTTGCCGTTGAAAGGAAAAATCCTGAATGTGGAAAGAGCGCGCTTTGAAAAACTGATCGGTTCGCAGGAAATTGCTACCCTGATCACCGTATTGGGTACCGGCATTGGTAAAGACGAATACAGCGCCGACAAGTTGCGCTACCACCGCATCATCATCATGACGGATGCTGATGTAGACGGGTCACACATCCGCACCCTGCTGCTCACCTTTTTTTACCGGCAAATGCCGGAGCTGGTCGAGCGCGGCCATATCTATATCGCACAGCCGCCGTTGTACAAAATCAAGCAAGGCAAGGACGAGCGCTATCTCAAGGACGATCAGGAGATGAAGATTTACATGCTCAAATCCGCGCTCAACAACGCCGCGCTATATTCGTCCGCAGACGCAGCCCCGATTAAGTCGGATGCGCTGGAGCAAATCGCCAAGCAATACTTTCTTGCTGAAGCGGTCATTGATCGCCTGTCACGTTTTACCGCCCCGGAAGCCAGCCATGCGCTACTGACCCTGCCCACTCTGTCGCTGGATAATGCGCAACAAGCGCAGCGCAGTGCACAGCAGCTGGAAGCAGCATGCGGCGACAGCATCAAAGTGGTAGTGGATACCGATGAGGCGGGGGAATATCGTTTGCGCCTGGAAAAGCTGTTTCATGGCAACCATTCGGTCAGTTACATGGATCGCGACTTTCTGCATGGCAGCGACTACGTGCAAATTCGCCAAACCGCAGAGGTCTTGAATGGTCTGGTAACACAGGGTGCGTACATCATTCGCGGCGAACAGAAGCGCGCCGTGACCAGCTTCAAACAAGCTATCGAATGGTTGCTGGAAGAAGCCAAGCGGGGTGTGAACATTCAGCGTTACAAGGGATTGGGCGAGATGAACCCGGATCAATTATGGGAAACCACCATGGACGTAAAAAATCGTATCCTGCTCAGAGTGCGCATTGAAGATGCAATAACTGCGGACGAGATTTTCACCACGCTGATGGGTGATGTCGTTGAGCCGCGGCGCGCGTTTATTGAAAAGAATGCGCTGGGAGTAAAAAACCTGGATGTGTAATCATGTTTGTCAGGTGTGCCGCCAAGTCGTGCCTTGAGGCGTATCCTCCAGTGTGATGCCGATGTTCAGCAGCTCCTTGCGAATGCGGTCGGCCTCGGCGTAATCCTTGGTTTGCCTGGCGGCGATACGTGCGGCAATCTGCTCGTTGATTTGCGCTTCACTTAAACTTTTTCTGTCGCCGCCCTGCAAGAATTCTCGCGGATCGCGTTGTAACAAGCCCAATATGTCGGCCAGCAGTTTAAGTTGGGTTGCGGCTTCGGATGATTGGTTGCGGTTTGCTTCGTTGGCGAGGTCGAACAAGACCGCCACAGCTTCCGGTGTGTTGAAGTCGTCGTTCATCGCCGCCCTGAAGCGCCAGGCGTGGAGTTCGTTCCAATCGACCGCTTCCGTTCGCTCCGAGCCTGTCGAAGTGAGAACGGGTAAAAATTTAAGTGCCGTATAAAGCCTTGTCAGCGCCCCCCTGGCGTCGTCAAGATGCGCATCGGAGTAGTTCAGCGGGCTGCGGTAATGCGCGCGCAGAATGAAGAAGCGCACTACTTCGGCGTCATATTTCTTCAGCACTTCGCGGATGGTGAAGAAGTTGCCGAGGCTCTTTGACATCTTCTCGCTGTCCACGCGCACGAAGCCGTTGTGCATCCAGACATTCACAAATCTGCATTGGTGCGCACCCTCGCTCTGCGCAATTTCGTTTTCATGATGAGGAAACTGCAAGTCTGCGCCGCCGCCGTGAATATCGAAGTGTCTGCCGAGCAGCTCTGAGCCCATCGCCGAACATTCGATGTGCCAACCGGGGCGGCCTTTGCCCCACTTCGAATCCCACTTCACCTCTTCCGACTCGTCCTCCTTGGCATGCTTCCACAGCACGAAATCGAGCGGGTCGTGTTTGTCGACAGCAACATCGACACGCTCACCGGCGCGCAAGTCTTCCAGCGGCTTGCCGGACAGCTTTCCGTAACCTTCGAACTTGCGCACCGCGTAATTCACGTCACCATCCGCTGCATGGTAGGCCAGCCCGTTCTGTTCCAGTTGCGCAATCATCTCCAGCATTTGCGGCACATATTGCGTGGCGCGCGGCTCATGGTCGGGAGGCTGTACGCCCAGTGCCTCGGCGTCTTTGTGCATCGCGTCGATGAAGCGTTGCGTAAGCGCATGGATGGATTCCTTGTTCTCCGCCGCACGCTTGATGATTTTGTCGTCGATGTCGGTGATGTTGCGCACGTAGGTGACTTCGTAGCCGGAGGCCTTGAACCAGCGGTACACCATGTCGAACACCACCATCACTCGCGCATGGCCAAGGTGGCAATAGTCGTAAACGGTCATGCCGCATACGTACATGCGCACCCTGTTCGGCTCGATGGGAACGAAGTCCTGCTTGTCGCGGGTGAGGGTGTTGTAAATTTTCAGCATAACAGCAGTTTATTCTCACTCTCGTTGTTTTTTATTTTCTTGTCTAGTATTGAACTGTTCATCCAAGTAGTGAATTTTATCGATCACTTTTTGCTCGATAGTTTTGCCAGAATCATCTTTTCTCTCAGTAGAAATATTCGCCCATGAATCCCTCAACGTCACGGTGCGGTTGAATACCAGTTTGCCGCCCGGCTGGTGCTCGCGGCGGTCGGTGCAGAAATAGCCCAAACGCTCAAACTGGTAGCGCGTTTCCGGTGCGGCATCCTTCACGCAACTTTCCACCCAGCCCTGCACCACGGTCAGCGAAGCCGGGTTGATGAAATCGAGGAAGTTTTTTTCCTTGTCGGCATCCGGCTCCGGCACAGTGAATAACCGTTCGTACAAGCGGAACTCGGCCGGTAGTGTGTACTCACATGCGACCCAGTGGATCACGCCTTTCACCTTGCGCCCTTCCGGGTTTTTGCCCAGTGTGTCGTGATCGATGCTGCAACGCAGTTCGACGACTTGGCCGGAAGCATCTTTTACCGCTTCATTGCAGTGCATCACGTAGCTGTGGCGCAGGCGCACTTCACCGCCGAGGGTGAGGCGTTTCCATCCGGGCGACGGCACCTCGGCAAAGTCGCCTGCCTCAATGAAGATATCCTTGCTGATCGGTACGAGACGCTTGCCAAACTCGGGATGGTTGGGATGAAAATCGGCCTCGCGCGCTTGCGCGCCGTCGAAGTTGGTTAGGCGGACTTTGAGCGGATTGATCACGGCCATCACGCGCGTCGCACGGCTCTCCAGATCGTCGCGGATCGCACTTTCCATGATCGCCATATCCACGATATTTTCGCTCTTGGACACACCGATGCGCTTGGCGAATTCGCGGATACCCTCCGGTGTGTAACCTCTGCGGCGCATGCCGCTGATGGTCGGCATGCGCGGGTCATCCCAGCCGCTGACGTGTTTCTCGTTTACCAGCTGCAACAGCTTGCGTTTGCTGGTGATGGTGTAGTGCAGTTCCAGCCGCGAAAATTCATACTGGTGCGGATGGCAAGGGATGGTGATGTTGTCCAGCACCCAGTCGTACAACGGGCGATGGTCTTCGAACTCAAGCGTGCAGAGGGAATGGGTGATGCCTTCCAGCGCGTCGGAGATGCAATGGGTGTAGTCGTACATCGGATAGATGCACCACTTGTCGCCGGTGCGGATATGGTGCGCGCGGCGGATGCGATAGATGGCCGGATCGCGCAGATTGATGTTGGGCGAAGCCATGTCGATCTTGGCGCGCAGCACCATGCTACCGTCGGCAAACTCGCCGTTTTTCATGCGCGCGAACAAGTCGAGATTCTCGGCAATGGGACGGTCGCGACCCGGGCTGTTCTTGCCTGGTTGGGTCAAGGTGCCGCGATATTCGCGCATCTGCTCTGGCGTCAAGTTATCCACATAAGCCAGGCCTTTGTTGATAAGCTCCACCGCGAAGCCATACAGCGCCTCGAAATAGTCCGAGGCCCAGCGCACCTCGCCGTCCCATTCAAAACCCAGCCAGCGCACGTCCTCCTGGATGGACAGTGCGTATTCCTCGTTTTCCTTCTCTGGGTTGGTGTCGTCGAAGCGCAGGTGGCACTTGCCCTGATAGTCTTGCGCCAGACCGAAATTCAGGCAGATGGATTTGGCATGCCCGACGTGCAGGTAACCGTTCGGCTCCGGCGGAAAGCGCGTAACAATGCCGTCATGCTTGCCGCTGGCCAGGTCGGCATCGATAATGCTGCGGATGAAATTGGAAATGACGGGTTGTGGGGTGCCGCTCATGCTGGAATTCTCGGTTTTGGTTTTAGTTTGCAGAATGCGCGATGGATTTTACCCGAAACACCAGCGAGGCTGGGGCGCCAACAAACATAAACTGTGAAAATGCGCAGGTATTTTGATAGAATCTGCCGTTGCGTGTACCCGCATACCCAAGGAACTGAATAACAAGATGAACATGTTCAGCCGTTCTCATCATTACCTCGCACTGATTATTGGCGTTTGGCTGTCAGGCGCCAGTCTCGCTGTCTATGCCGACGATATTCAGGATGCAAACAAACTGTTCAAACAAGGCCAGCACAGCCAGGCGCTGGATAAGGTAAATGAATTTCTGGCTAACAATCCCAAAGATGCGCAGGCACGCTTTCTCAAGGGACTGATCTTTACCGAGCAGGGCAAAACTGCTGAATCCATCAAGGTGTTCTCGGCGTTGACCGAAGACTATCCCGAATTGCCCGAGCCTTATAACAATCTCGCGGTGCTGTATGCCGGCCAGGGGCAATATGACAAAGCCAAGCTGGCGCTGGAAATGGCGATACGCACTCATCCCAGTTATGCGACTGCACATGAAAACCTCGGCGACATTTATGCCAAGATGGCCAGTCAGGCTTACGATCGCGCTCTGCAACTGGATCGCAGCAATACCGCCACAAAAACCAAACTGGCAATGATCCAAGATTTGTTTGCCGGCGGTGCGCGCAGCAAATCAGCCCCGGCACACAGCGCTGAAACGCCTGCCATTGCGGCGACAAACAAGCCTGAACCAGCCAAAACCGAAGCCGTTGCGCCTGTTGCAAGCAAACCCGCTTCAGTCGAGAAAGGCTCGGAACATGCAGCAGCGCCTGTGACAGATAACAGCGGCGAAGTCTTAAAAACCGTCAATGCCTGGGCTGCGGCCTGGTCAGCCAAAAATGTGAATAAATACCTGTCGTTCTACGCCGGCGATTTCAAGACGCCGAACGGTGAAAGCCGTGCGGCATGGAAAGCCACTCGGCAAGAGCGTCTCAGCAAACCGGAATTCATCCGCGTTGGTATCAGCAATGCTACCGTCAGGTTCAGCGACAGCGATCATGCCACCGTGGAATTTAGTCAGGCTTACCATGCCAGCCACCTGAAAACTTCCGGCAACAAAACCTTGCTGATGGTGAAAACCGGCGATAACTGGTTGATTCAGGAAGAGCGCGCCAATTAACCATGTTGAGCCGGGCACTGATTTATTCATTGTTATGCAGCTTGCTGATCGGCGCGGCCCACACCTCGCCTGATTCAGTCCATGCGGCGCAGGCTTCCGCCAGCACCGATCAGAAACCTCTGCAACGCGCTATAGACTCATACAGCACAGAAGCACAATTGGCCAAAAGCCTGCAAGCCATCAACAACAACCGTCTTGATCTTGCGCTCAATGAGGTGAATAGCCTGTTGCGCGTCAATCCGAATTTCAAGCTGGCACATCTGGTCAAGGGCGACTTGCTGATGGCGCGTGCCGGCGCGATTGATCATTTTGGCAGCGCAGCCAATGCGCCGCGCGACAAGATCGAAGATCTGCGTGATGAGGCGCGGGTACGCCTGCAACGGGTTTTATCCCAGCCGGACAGCGCTCTCACACCGCGTTTCTTGTGGAAGCTCGATGCGCAACAGAAACACGTGCTGGTGGTGGATACCAGCCGCGCTACCCTGTTTGTTTATGAAAACGTAAATGGCGAACCGCGTTATGTGACGGACTTCTACATCACCATCGGCAAGTTGGGCACCGAAAAAGTCTCCGAAGGCGACAAGCGCACACCGATCGGGGTGTATTTCATCAAGGCCGATTTACCGAAAAGCAAGCTTGCCGATATGTATGGCAGCGGTGCTTATCCGCTCAGCTACCCGAATGAATGGGATCGTAAAAACAAGCGCACCGGCAGCGGCATCTGGCTGCATGGTACACCCAGCGATACCTATAGCCGCCCGCCGCGTGCCAGCGATGGTTGTGTGGTACTGGCGAATGAAGACCTGAACAAACTTGCGCCCTATCTGCAAGTCGGCATTACGCCGGTTATCATCACCAATCGCATGGACTGGAGCAACGAGCAGGATCATGATGAGCGAGACGCGCTGCTGCAAGCGATTGAACAATGGCGCGGTGATTGGTCCAGCCTCAATACCGACGCTTACCTCGGACATTATGCGCACAATTTTTCCAGTGATAGTCTGAGTTATCAAGCGTGGGCGAAACAGAAACGGCTGGTAAACAGCGCGAAATCGTGGATCAAGGTCGGTGTGTCTAACCTCAGCATATTCACCTATCCTGAACAACCCGATATGGCTGTAGTCAATTTTGAACAGAGTTACAACAGCAGCAACCTGTCCAATCGCATGAAGAAACGTCAATACTGGATCAGGCAAAACAATCGCTGGCAGATTATTTACGAAGGAGCCGCATAATATGAAATATCTGTTTACCACGTTGCTTGCGCTCTTGCTGGGCTGCGCGATGCAATCTTCCCATTCATCAACTCAAGGCAAAAAAATCATGGTCAAATTACATACCAATCACGGCGCTATTACATTGCAACTGGATGCCGAAAAAGCCCCGAATACCGTGAAGAATTTTCTCGATTATGTAAACAGCGGCTTCTACAACAACACCATTTTTCACCGCGTGATTGACGGGTTCATGATCCAGGGTGGCGGCTTTGAGCCAGGCATGAAGGAAAAATCCACCAAGGCGCCGATTAAAAACGAGGCGGCAAACGGTTTGAGCAATGATACTTATACCATTGCCATGGCGCGCACTTCGGACCCGCATTCCGCCACTGCGCAATTTTTCATTAATGTGAAAAATAACGGCTTTCTCGATCATCCCGGGCAGGATGGCTGGGGGTACTGCGTCTTCGGCAAAGTGGTGGAAGGCACTGATGTGGTGGATGCTATCCGTAAGGTACCGACCGGTTTTCGCGGTGGCCACCAGGACGTTCCGGAAAAGGATGTCGTCATCACCAAGGCGGAAGTGGTGAAATAAGGATTGAGGAGCGGGGATTGAGGATTGAGGCAAAACCACTACACCGCTTTTAACTCGATCCCCGATCCTCGATCCTGTTATGCCCCACATCCTGTTTATTTCCGACCTGCATCTCAGTGCAGATCATGCCGGCAGCATGGCGGTGTTCCAGCGTTTCATTGCCGAAGTGGCGCCTCGAGCGGAAGCGCTGTATATCCTCGGCGACCTGTTTGAATACTGGGCTGGCGATGACGATTTGAATGATGAATTTCATGCCCGGGTGATTACCGCCTTGCGCAGTCTCCTCCGGCACGGCACCCGGATTTATTTGCTGCATGGCAACCGCGATCTGCTGATGGGGCAGGCATTGGCAGAGGCTTGTCATGCCACGTTGCTGCATGACCCGACGCTGATAGATTTGTATGGCATGCCTACTTTGCTTAGCCACGGAGATATATTGTGTACAGGCGATACCGAATATCAGCGTTACCGCGCGCAAGTACATGACGCGGCTTTCCAGCAACAATTCCTTGCCAGGCCGCTAACGGAACGCAAGGCCTACATCGAACAGTTACGCTCGCGCAGCGCGACGGAAAAGCAAGGCAAGGACAGTGTGATCATGGATGTAAGCGATGCCGCGGTTGCCGCGTTGCTGCGCGAATATCGCTATCCGCGCCTGATTCACGGCCATACCCACCTGCCCGATTGCCATGAGCATGTTGTGGACGGGCATCGTTGCGAACGCTGGGTGTTGGGTGACTGGCATCAGCAAGGTTCGGCATTGCGTTGCGATAAGCAGGGGTGCGCGGCAATTCTGGTTTGATTTGCCGACAGTGCAATAATATGGCCCTCTGCTGCCAAACTATCCCAGGAATAGTCGGTACGCCGGATTATCGCTCTCGTCCCAATAGCGATAGCCGAGCGTATTGAGAAATTCACGCAACGCTTTCTTATCGTGATGCGGCACCTGCATGCCGACCAGCACGCGCCCGTAGTCCGCCCCGTGGTTGCGGTAGTGGAACAGGCTGATATTCCAGCTGTGGCTCATGCTGTTGAGGAAATTCATCAGCGCGCCGGGCCGTTCCGGGAATTCAAAGCGAAACAGGATTTCGTCCCTGATTTCCGGCGCGTGGCCGCCCACCAGGTGGCGCAAATGCAGCTTGGCCATTTCATTCCCGGAGAGGTCAAGCGTGGGGAGTTTGTTGCGCTGCAGCTTGTCCACCAGCTCAGCGGTCTCGGACTGGTCGCGTACCTGAATGCCGGCAAACACCTGCGCCGCCTTGGGGTCGGCGTAACGGTAGTTGAATTCGGTGATGTTGCGCTTGCCGAGCAGCGAACAGAACTTGCGGAAGCTACCGGGCGTTTCGGGAATGGTGACGGCGAGGATGGCCTCGCGCTGTTCGCCAATTTCAGCGCGTTCCGCGACGAAGCGCAGGCGGTCAAAATTCATGTTCGCGCCGCAGGCGATGGCGACCAGCGTCTCATTCTTGAGATTTTCGCGCGCGGCATATAGCTTGGCACCGGCGATGGCGAGCGCGCCCGCCGGTTCGAGGATCGAGCGGGTGTCTTCGAACACATCCTTGATAGCGGCGCAGGTCGCGTCGGTATCCACCAGGATGATTTCATCGACCAGCTTGCGGCACAGGCGGAAGGTTTCCTGGCCGACCTGCTTCACCGCCACGCCGTCGGCGAACAGGCCGACATGGTCGAGCGTGACGCGCCGTTTGGCTTTTACGGAACGATACATGGCATCAGAATCGACCGGCTGCACGCCGATGATCCTGATGTCGGGGCGCAACTGCTTGACGTAGGCCGCCACGCCGGCGGCCAGCCCGCCGCCGCCGATGGCGCAGAAGATCGCATGGATCGGCCGGGTATGCTGGCGCAGGATTTCCATGCCGATGGTGCCCTGTCCGGCGATCACATCGGGATCGTCGTAAGGATGCACGAAGGTCATGCCCTCCAGTTGCTCCAGTTCCAGCGCATGCGCGCAGGCGTCGGAATACGAGTCGCCATGCAGCACCACTTTCGCGCCGCGACCCTTCACCGCGTCGATCTTGATTTGCGGCGTGGTGGCGGGCATCACGATGACCGCCTTGCAGCCGAGCTTCTGCGCGGACAGCGCCACGCCCTGCGCATGGTTTCCCGCCGAGGCGGCGATGACGCCGCGCTTCAACTGTTCCGGCGTGAGCTGCGCCATCTTGTTGTACGCGCCGCGCAGCTTGAAGGAAAACACCGGCTGCATGTCCTCGCGCTTGAGCAGCAGCGTGTTGCCGGTGCGCGCGGAAAGATTGGGCGCAGATTCCAGCGGTGTTTCGATCGCCACGTCGTAGACGCGCGCGTTGAGGATGCGTTTCAAATAACCGTCCATGACAAATTGCCTGAAAAATACCCGCGCAGATTAACATAAAGCAGGACAGCGGGAGCTGTTGCGGAGCATCTGGCTAAGCCGGCCGCACCATAAAAGGCACAGCCGCCTCGCTGAATTGATGTGATTTCCCCATCATCCTCTTCACGTTCGGTTAATGGTTATGGTTGCCCACAACCCCCAGAAAAGGTAAGATTCCCGCCCTTTCGCTTTTGCATTTGACGTGGCGGCGTGTGTCGCCATTATTTTGGCTTTTGATTTGATTGAGGAACACCGTGAGTAACAGTGCTTTACCGATACAGCAAGGTTTATACGATCCGCGCCAGGAGCGCGATGCCTGCGGGGTGGGCTTTGTCGCACATATCAAAGGAAAGCCGAGCCACGACATGGTGCGCCAGGGCTTGCAAATACTGGAGAATCTGACCCACCGCGGCGCGGTGGGAGCCGACCCGCTGGCCGGTGACGGCGCAGGCATTCTGCTACAGATTCCCGATGCGTTTTTTCGCGCGCAATGCGCGGCGCAGGGCATCGTTTTGCCGCCGGCGGGCAGCTATGGCGTGGGGATGTTGTTTCTGTCGCGTGATGCGACAAACCGTGCAGCTTCCGAGCAGATTCTCGCTGAACACATCGCTGCCGAGGGGCAGCAGTTATTGGGTTGGCGCGATGTGCCGGTGGATAGAGCCGGCCTGGGAGAGAGCGTCAGGAAGGCTGAGCCCGTCATACGCCAGGTATTCGTTGCACGCGGTGAAAATTGCGCCGATGTCGATGCGTTCGAGCGCAAGCTGTTCGTGATACGCAAGACGGTGCAGCATGCGGTGCGGCGCTTGCCGGGCGATCGAGGTCTGTATGTCGCTTCTTTATCTGCGCGCACCATCGTTTACAAGGGCATGCTGCTGGCCAATCAGGTCGGCAAGTATTATCTCGATTTGCAGGATAAAAGTGTAGCCAGCGCGCTGGCGCTGGTGCACCAGCGTTTCTCCACCAATACCTTCCCGACCTGGATACGGGCGCATCCGTTCCGCATGATCGCTCACAACGGCGAGATCAATACTGTGCGCGGCAATGTGAACTGGATGGCTGCGCGTCATGCCGCAATGTCCTCCAAGGTGTTTGGCGCAGACCTGGACAAACTCTGGCCGTTGATCGTGGAAGGCCAATCCGATTCTGCCTGTTTCGATAACGCGCTGGAATTGCTGGTAACGGGCGGCTATTCGCTGCCGCATGCGATGATGATGCTGATCCCCGAAGCGTGGGCGGGCAATCCGTTGATGGATGAAGAACGGCGCGCTTTTTACGAATATCACGCCGCGCTGATGGAGCCGTGGGACGGCCCGGCAGCGGTGGCGTTCACCGATGGCCGCATGATCGGCGCGACGCTGGATCGCAATGGTTTGCGCCCGGCACGTTACCTGATCACCGACGATGATGTGGTGCTGATGGCTTCGGAAATGGGTGTGCTGGATATTCCGCAGCACAAGATCGTCAAGAAGTGGCGTTTGCAGCCGGGCAAGATGTTCCTGATTGACATGCAGGCCGGGCGCATCGTTGAGGATGAGGAGTTGAAGAGCCGGCTTGCCATGGCAAAGCCGTATCGCCAGTGGATCGAGCAGTCGCGCTATTTTCTCGGCGACCTGCCCGAAGTTGCCGGCAGGCCGCCACTCAACGCCACGCTATTGGATGCCCAGCAGGCATTCGGCTATTCGCAGGAAGATATCAAGTTTATCCTGGCGCCAATGGTGAATGCCGGCGAAGAAGCCATCGGCTCGATGGGCGCAGATGCGGCATTGCCGGTGCTGTCGAACAAAAACCGCTCGTTCTACGATTATTTCCAGCAGTTGTTTGCGCAGGTCACCAATCCGCCGATCGATCCGATCCGCGAAGAAATCGTCATGTCGCTGGCCTCGTTTATCGGCCCGAAACCCAATCTGTTCGGCATCGACGAAACCAATCTGCCATTGCGCCTGGAAGTGCATCAGCCGGTGCTGTCGAACGACGATATTGCAAAATTGCGCAACATCGATCAGCTTACCCGGGGGCGTTACCGCTCACTGGTGCTGGATATGACCTATCCGGTCGCGCAGGGTGCGGCAGGCTGTGAGGACACCGTTCAGGCGCTGTGTGCCGCCGCCGACAAGGCGGTGGCTGACGGCTACAACGTGCTGATCCTGTCGGATCGTGCCATATCGGCGCAGCGTGTGGCGATTCCCGCGCTGGCGGCCTGCTCCAAAGTGCATCATCATCTGGTGCGCGCCGGGTCGCGCACCAGCACCGGCCTGGTGGTGGATACCGGCTCGGCGCGCGAAGTGCATCACTTTGCCCTGCTGGCCGGTTATGGTGCGGAAGCGGTGTGCCCGTGGCTGGCCTATGAGACCATCGCGGCGATGAGCCTGCCAGTCAAGGTCGATGCCAAACAGGCCAAGAAACGCTTTATCAAGGCAATTAACAAGGGCCTGATGAAGGTGATGTCCAAGATGGGCATTTCCACCTACCAGTCTTATTGCGGCGCGCAGATTTTCGAGGCGATCGGCCTCAATGCGGAATTCGTCGACAGGTATTTCACCGGCACGGCAACCCAGATCGAAGGCATCGGCTTGCACGAGGTGGTCGAAGAGGCGGTGCGCACCCATCTTAACGCGTTTGGCAATGATCCCGTACTGGCCAACGCGCTGGAGGCGGGCGGCGAGTATGCCTGGCGCGTGCGTGGTGAGGAGCATCTATGGACGCCGGATTCCATTGCGAAACTGCAGAACGCCACACGCACCAACAATGCCGCAACCTTCAGGGAATATGCCAGGCTGATCAACGAGCAAAGCCAGAAGCTGAAAACCTTGCGCGGCTTGTTCGAGATCAGGCCGGCAGGCGCGCCCGTGCCGCTGGAAGAAGTCGAGCCGGCCAGGGCAATCGTCAGGCGTTTCGCCACCGGCGCGATGTCGCTCGGCTCGATTTCCACCGAGGCGCATACCACGCTGGCGATCGCGATGAACCGCATCGGCGGCAAATCCAACACTGGCGAGGGTGGCGAGGATGCGGCGCGTTTCAAGCCGCTCAAGGGTGGCGAAATGCTGTCCGACATTATCGGCAAGAGCCGCATCGCCAGCGACCGCGAGCTCAAGGCGGGCGACTCGTTGCGTTCGCGCATCAAGCAGGTGGCTTCCGGCCGTTTCGGCGTGACTGCCGAATACCTGTCCAGCGCTGACCAGATCCAGATCAAGATGGCGCAAGGCGCGAAGCCAGGCGAAGGCGGCCAGTTGCCCGGCCACAAGGTGACCGAATATATTGCCAAGCTGCGTTTCTCGGTGCCGGGCGTAGGGCTGATTTCGCCGCCGCCGCATCATGATATTTATTCCATCGAAGACTTGGCGCAACTTATCCATGACCTGAAAAATGCCAATCCGTCCGCATCGGTTTCGGTCAAGCTGGTTTCAGAAGTCG